>Ga0233429_1002296_pt1 | contig 20170 bp, 14 predicted proteins | sample SI_118_April2016_3_FD_179879 | JGI IMG/M metagenome (GOLD analysis project Ga0233429, IMG submission 179879) | Seawater microbial communities from Saanich Inlet, British Columbia, Canada - SI_118_April2016_135_MG | ecosystem: Environmental > Aquatic > Marine > Inlet | place: Canada: British... | reverse complement strand
CGCGTGCTGACAGTGCGTCGCCTGTCCGAGCGGATTGGTGAAACCGTTTCGGGTGCGCATGAAATTCATGCCAATGATACGTCGCAATATGAGCTTGCCGATTTGTCGGATCGTTTGGGGCGTATCTACGCTATCCGGTATGCAATTTATCAAAAGAAATTCTTTATTAAATTTATCAATAACTTCCTAGCTCTTCTGACACCGTTTTTCTTCTTTTCCATTGGCGGTCTACTGGTTATCAATGGCGATATCACAATGGGTGCTTTGATAGCGGTGCTGAGTGCGTATAAAGACGTGTCAGCGCCGTGGAAAATGCTGCTGACCTATTATCAACGCCTTGAAGATTCCAAGATTAAATATCAGCAACTTATTCAAAAATTTGAAATTCCAGAGCTTCAAGATGAGAACCGGCAAAAAACGGCGCCAGAAGAAATCCCGACCTTAGAAGGAAAGTTGACGGCTTCGAATATTAGCTGGGTTGAGGATGATGGATTGCGCGTGCTCGACGGTGCTTCGGTATCCTTTGATCTGCCATCTCATATTGCGTTGGTTGGTGGACCGGGTGGCGGCAAGAGCGAGTTTTCTCAATTGATGGCGCGTCTATTGGAGCCGACCAGTGGTCGTATTACCATGGGTGAGAAAAATGTGGCTGACCTCCCTGAAGCGGTTATCGGGCGGCAGGTCTCCTATGTCAGCCAGGAGCCTTATATTTTCTCCGGTACGATCCGCGACAATTTGCTCTATGGTCTTAAACATCGACCTTTGAGAGATGCCGAATATAGTGAAGAAGAAAAATCCGAGCGCGCTGATTTTATGTCTGAATCGGTTAACTCGGGAAATAGCGCTTATGATATCCAAGCCGATTGGATTGATTTGTCACAGGTTGGTGCCGATAGCCAAGAGATTCTGACTCAAAAGGAAATTTATTATTTATCCCAGGTCGGCCTAGAAGATGACATCTATCAGATTGGTCTCCGCCAAACGATTGATCAAAACGACCGGCATGAATTAGCGGGTAAAATCCTTGAATCTCGCTCCGTACTGCGTCAGCGCTTGGATGACGCGCATATTTCCAATTTTGTTGAATCATTCGACCAGGAAAAATTCAATTCAAATGCGTCTGTTGCCGAAAATATTCTTTTTGGCACGCCGGTTGGCGAAGAATTTGAGATCGAAGCATTAGGTGAGAACGAATACGTCTTGGACGTGTTGAGACAATGTGAATTGAGTGACGATTTTTTGAAAAAAGGTCACCGCCTTGCCGAAATCATGGTCGATTTGTTCCGTGGTCTGCCAGCTGACCACGAATTTTTTGAGCGTTTCAGTTTTATCAGTTCTGATGATTTACCGGAATTTGAAATCCAATTGAGCCGGGCGTCACAAAACGGTCTGGAAAATGTCAGTGATGAAGATAAGGCACGTTTCAGAGCCTTGCCATTTAAGCTGATACCGGCACGCCATCACCTCGGCTTGGTCGAGGGAGATTTCGCCGACCAATTGTTGGTAGCACGGAAGGTGTTTCGTGAAAATCTGCCGGAGGGCCTGACCGGGGCGGTCGAGTTTTTCGATGCTGAGAACTTCAATTCAGCAGGTTCGATTCAAGACAATATTTTGTTCGGCAAGCTCGCAAGCGAGCGGGCGGAAAGCTCGGAGGCGGTTGGTGAACTGATGGCCACGGTTATTAGAGAGACCGGTTTGGGGGAAGAAATTATTGGCCTCGGATTGAATTTTGAAGTTGGCAATGCCGGCGCGCGGCTATCAAATATCCAGCGTCAGAAACTGGCGATTGCGCGGGGCATGATCAAGCAGCCCGATATGTTCGTTATGAACGAAGGCTTGACCGGGCTGGACGGTGAAAGCCAGGCCAAGGTTCTACAAAGTATTCGGGCCGAGCAGGAAGGCAAAAGCCTGTTATTTGTGCCAAGCGAAATTGAGGCCGATTCATCCTTTGACCAAGTTTTCTCTGTTGAAGGCGGTAAGGTCGTTGTTCAAGGTGCTGAGGTAAAAACAAAGATCTCTGAGGAACCTGTGAAAGAGGAGAGGGCAGAAGGCGGCTTTGGTGATGAGATTGATGTTCTGGCAGCCGTACCGTTGTTTGCCGGGTTGGATAGATCAAAATTGAAACTGCTTTCCTTTGCCAGTGAGCGCTTCACGTATAATTCCAGCGAAATTGTTTTCAATCAAGGTGAGGTGGGTGACAAAGCCTACGTAATAATTGACGGTGATGCCGATGTTATCTTAGATACTTTGGACGGACCTAAGACATTGGTGACAATGACTCGAAACGATTTATTCGGCGAGCTCGCCTTGTTGTGTGATGCGCCCAGAACCGCAACGATCAAAGCTGCGAGTGATCTAAACGTCATGGGAATTTCCAAAGACGTTTTCTTCAAATTGATTTCCGAGGATGTCGATATGAGCGCGCGCGTTACCCGCTCCGTTGCCGATCGATTAGAGCGTACGACCAGGGATTTAAGTGAAGCATCGACTGTTCGCGATGTGGTAACCAACTTGCCAGATCAACGTTTGTTTATGGATCGTCTCCATTTGACGATTGCGCGGAATCAACGCTACGAAGAGCTGTCAGCTTTGTTATGGTTCGACGTCGGGCACAATTATGATATCAGCGGGACGATGTCTGATGATGATCGCAATCGGCTGTTGAAAGCGATTGCCGACCGGGTGGTTGATTGCATGCGTGAAACCGATATCGTTGCGCGCGTCGAGGATTTAACCTTTGCAATTATTGTCAGCCCCGTAGCCGAGGCCAATGGTGCCGATCTACTTGTTCAACGTATTACAAAGAGTCTCGCTAAGCCGATTGAAATAGGTGGTAAAAGTTATACAATTAATGAAAACTGGGAAATTAGAGTTAGGTCGTTAACGAATGTTGATGACAAAACCGAATTGTCGGCCTTGAAGGAGGATGATGCTAATATTCAAACCTTGAAAGGGAATGCCTAGAGCTAAAAAATAATGACAACTAAATATGGCTATTCCTTTATTGATCTTCGGGCCGATTATTTAAGAGCTTTTGTGGGTGTAATTATATGTCTGGCTCCCTATGTATTTGGGGCTGAGACACGTGGTGCCGTGCTGGTACTGCTGATTTGTGCTGTGCTATTTGCAGTTTATGGATTAAGAACGACGCTGCGCCATATGGCAAAAATTATGTTGGATGAAAATGCGATAACGATGAAAATTTTTACAAACCGGATCATACCTTTCGACAAGCTGTCTGATCTCTCTCTTTCCTATTTCTCCACATGGCGGAGCGGGGGTAAGGGTTGGATGCAGCTACGCCTTAGAGGTGCCGGAAAGACGATGCGTATCGAATCAAATATTTCGGGTTTTGAAAGCATCGTTAGGCAAGCTGTAAGCGCGGCTTCTGCCGGCAATCTTACAATGACAAGTTCGACAATCCGTAATATAGCTGCGCTCAATATCGATACTTCTAATATTAGGCAGGCGGCATGAACGATCTCCTACAAATAAATAACCTATCGGTCGAATTTAACGTGCCGTCAGGAACGGTGCGGGCTGTCGATGGCGTTTCCTTTAGGGTTAAGCCTGGCTCCACGGTTGCCGTTGTCGGCGAGTCAGGCTCGGGCAAGTCAACCATCGCTCAAACGATAATGGGAATTTTGCCGAAGGCAGCTACGATAACCGGTGGTGAAATTCTATTTGCTGATCCTCAGCGGGCCGAACATTATGAGGTCCCAGAACGTCGGGCAGGGGTGACGAATATCGCCAATTTGGAGCGCAATGGCAAAGCCATGCAAGCCATTCGCGGTGGTCGCATCTCGATGATTTTCCAGGAACCGATGACATCGCTGTCGCCGCTGCATACAATTGGTGATCAAATCAGTGAAGCTATGCTGCTGCACAGTGATTCTAATAAAGTCAAAGCTTATGCGGCGGTTGAGGAAATCTTGCGTGTCGTTGGCTTCCCTGATCCGAAGAAAGCGCTGAAAACATATCCGTTTGAGTTATCAGGCGGCTTGCGCCAGCGGGCGATGATCGCCATGGCCTTGGTTTGCAGGCCGGCTCTGTTGATTGCTGATGAGCCGACAACCGCCTTGGACGTGACCATTCAGGCGCAAATATTGAAATTGATTGATGATCTGCAATCTGATCTCCATATGGCCGTATTGATTATCACCCATGATCTTGGCGTGGTCGCGAATATCGCTGATGAAGTTGTGGTCATGTATAACGGGCGCATCACTGAGTCTGGTACGGTTGACGATATTTATCGCAACCCATCCCATCCATATCTTAAATCTCTGCTCCATGCGGTGCCGCATTTCGATATGAAGCCCGGAGAACGACTGGTGCCGATCCGCGAGATTGAGCACACGACCGGTCATTTGTTGACACCTAAGGAAAGACCAGAGCTAGATGCTTCCGATACGAGGCCGCTGCTAAAAGTCAGCCATATTTCCAAGTCCTACAGCATTCGCAGTGGTGGCATGTTCAGCACCGGCTCTGATTCCATTAAAGCCGTTGATGATGTCAGTTTCGAAATCCCACGTGGAAAAACACTTGGGCTGGTGGGTGAAAGCGGTTGCGGTAAAACGACGCTGAGTAAAATCATCATGCGTGCGTTAGAGCCGGATTCGGGCGAAATATTTTTCAATGACGAGGGCAAGAAAGTAAATTTGACCCAACTCAGTGCGGCAGAACTGATTCCTTATCGCACCAAGTATCAGTATGTTTTTCAAGACCCGTTCGGTGCTCTTAATCCCCGCATGACTGTCTTTGATATTGTCAGTGAGCCGCTGGAAATTCACAAAATCGGCGATACGGCTTATCGGACAGAAATGGTCAAGGAATTGATGAATTTGGTGGGTCTTGATCCACGTTTCCTCAATCGCTATCCACATAGTTTTTCCGGCGGACAGCGCCAGCGCATTAGTATCGCACGCTCTCTGGCTCTTAAGCCTGATTTGCTGCTGTGCGATGAGCCCGTATCGGCATTGGACGTCTCGATCCAGGCACAAATTTTAAATTTGCTCAAAGATCTCCAGAAAGAACTCGGCCTAACCTATTTGTTTGTCTCGCACAATTTGGCGGTGATTGACTATGTCGCTGATAATATTGCGGTAATGTGTGCCGGTCGCCTAGTTGAACTGGCACCCCGAGAAATTCTTTTTCATGATCCGATCCATCCTTATACCCAAGCGTTGTTGGCAGCTGTGCCTTATCCTGACCCCGATCGCCAATTGGATTTTGATGCCTTATTGGAAGGTAAGGCGTCTATACCGTCAGCCTGGCCGGCACCCTTTACAATCGATGGCAACACGTCGGCTAATTTAATTGAAGTGACAGATCAGCACTATGTTCGCATCGCGGGCGATGGCGCTAATTTGAAGAAGGCGTCTTAGGATGATGAATAAATATATTGCAATTGCCGTCTCGCTTTTTACTGTTATTACAGTCGAGCCAGCCCGGGCTTTGGATCTGATCGAGACGCCGGCCTTTAAAACAGATGTCGCGGCGGGGAAAATGCCGCCGATATCGGCGCGTGTTCCGGCCAATCCCTCGATCGTTAAATTTAACGGCAAAACAGCAGTGCCAGGAAAGCAAGGCGGCAAACTCAATATTTTAATGGGCCGGAAAAAAGATACCCGGCAAATGGTGGTCTATGGCTACGCCAGACTGGTAGGCTATGATGAAAATTTCAGTATCAAGCCTGATATCCTGGCCAAGATGGATGTCAAAGAAGGTCGGATATTCACCCTGCATTTGCGCAGAGGCCACAAATGGTCGGATGGCCATCCCTTTACAGCCGAAGATTTTCGCTATTACTGGGAAGATGTTGCGACCAATACCGAGGTTCGAAATGAAAGTCCGCCAGCCGCAATGATCGTCAACGGGGAACGCCCCAAATTTGAGGTCTTGGATGAGGTGACAATTCGCTATAGCTGGTCCAAGCCAAATCCGTTTTTCCTACCAAGATTAGCTGGTGCAAGACCGCTCTATCTTTTCCGGCCAGCGCATTATCAGAAGAAATATCACGCCAAATATACCGCTGCCGAGACGTTGCAAAAACAAGTCAAAGCCGCCAAGAAACGCAATTGGGTCGCGCTGCATTATTCGGTTGGTCAGCAATATAAAAATGCCAATCCGAATTTGCCGACCCTGCAGCCTTGGATGTTAGCTACCAAGCCTCCGGCGAAGCGGTTTGTCTTTAAGCGCAACCCGTATTACTACCGGGTCGATACCAAAGGCCAACAGTTGCCCTATATCGATGAAGTCCGGATGAATGTGACCAATAACAAACTGATCCCAATTAAGACGGGTGGTGGTGAGAGCGATCTACAGGCACGTGGTCTCAATTTCAACAATGTCACAGCGCTTAAGCAGTCGGAGAAACAATCCGGTTTTAAAACTAATCTATGGCGGACAGCGAAAGGTGCACGTTGGGCGCTGTTTCCAAATTTAAATACGCAAGATCCGATGTGGCGGAAATTGTTCCGTGATGTGCGCTTTCGGCGTGCCTTGTCATTGGGGATTAATCGCCGCGAGATCAATCAGGTGATTTATTACGGCTTGGCCAGGGAAGGCAATAATACGGTCCTACCGGAAAGCCCGCTTTACCATCCGAGATTTAAAAATCGTTTTACCAAATTTGATATAACACGCGCAAATGCGTTGTTGGATGACATGGGGCTGACCAAAAAAACCCCTGCCGGTATTCGCCTGTTGCCAAATGGCAAGCGGATGGAATTGACGGTTGTCTTTTCGACAGAAGAATCAGAACCTTCAGACATTCTCGAACTGATCCGGGATTCGTGGCGCGATATTGGCATTAAGCTGTTCTTGAAGCCAATGCAGCGCGATGTTTTACGCAATCGGATTTTCAGCGGCCTGGTTAAAATGTCGATGTGGTTTGGCTTGGAAAATGGTATCCCAAGTGCAGATGCGAGCCCACAGGAATTGGCCCCAACCACCCAGCAGCAATTGCAATGGCCGAAATGGGGACAGTTTGTTGAGACCCGGGGCCGGGCTGGTGAGGCGGTTGATATGCCGCAGGCCTTGCGACTATCCGCGCTTAACAAAAAGTGGGCGGAAGCACCGACTCAAGATGGCCGGCGTAAAATTTGGATCGAGATGCTAGATATTTATACGAAGCAGCTGTTTTCCGTTGGTATCATCTCCAGCGTACCGCAGGTCGTGGTTGCCAGTAAGCATTTGCGCAATGTACCCAAAAGGGCCATTTATAATTGGGACCCAGGTGCGCATTTCGGTGTTTATCGCCCGGACGGGTTTTGGTTTGACGCGAAAAAGAGAAAGTTGAATTAAAGTCGATGTTTAATTATTTTGTCCGCCGAATTCTAACGATGCTCCTGACCTTGCTGGTTGTCAGCGCGCTGGTCTTTGTCATTATTCAATTGCCGGAAGGCGATTATCTAACGAGCTATATCGCTGAGCTTGAGAGCCAGGGCGAGGCCGTTGATCCGCAGAAAATAGCCTATCTCAAAGAGGAGTTTGGCCTGGATAAGCCAATCTGGCTGCAATATTTGTCGTGGATCGGTGGCGTGGTTCAGGGTGATTTTGGCCGCTCCATCGAATTTGATCTGCCGGTGACGGATGTGATTGGAGAAGTGTTTGTCTTCTCGCTGATCCTCAATTTCAGCATTATCATATTTATCTATATGGTCGCTTTTCCAATCGGCGTCTATTCGGCGACGCATCAATATAGTTGGGGGGATCACGGGCTGACCTTTATTGGCTTTATCGGGCTCGCGACGCCAAACTTCCTGCTCGCCTTGATTTTGATGTTCCTGGCTAGAAAGTATTTTGGCACGTCCATTGGCGGGTTGGTAGATCCAAGCTTTGAGAACAAACCCTGGGATTTTGCCAAGTTCATGTCGCTCTTGGAACATCTGGTGGTTCCGGTGATTGTTATCGGCACATCGGGCACGGCCGGCATGATCAGACGCTTGCGGGCGAATTTACTCGATGAGCTGCATAAGCAATATGTCGTGACAGCCCGAGCAAAAGGTTTGCCGGAAGGAAAGTTGTTGATCAAATACCCACTTCGCATGGCGCTCAATCCGTTTATCGCAGATATCGGAAATCTTTTGCCGCAGGTGATTTCAGGCTCGGTCATTGTTGCGGTGATTATGGATTTACCGACCACCGGGCCGGTTATTCTGGATGCGCTCCGAAGTCAGGACATGTTCCTGGCCGGATCGTTCCTGTTGTTTGTCTCTTTGCTGACCGTCGTTGGCATGTTTGTCTCAGATTTATTACTCGCGGTACTTGATCCCCGCATTCGATTGGAGGGCACCCGCGAATGAGTGAGAAATTGGAACATTTCGTCTCAGCTGATCCGTTTAACCCGCTAGAGGTAGAAGAGCTTTCCGCCGAGCAGGAACGCTTCTACATGGCTTCGCAATGGCGGATGATGTGGTGGCGCTTAAAGCGTCACAAGATTGCTGTCGCTGCCGGTGCTGTGCTGGCCGTCATGTATCTCTCGATCTTCATCACTGAGTTTATTGCACCTTATGATTTGCTGAACCGGCATACCGATCATATTTTTGCCCCGCCGCAGCAGATTCATCTGTTTGATCAGGGCAAGTTTGTTGGGCCATTTGTCTATGGTCTCGACTACAAATTGAATTTAGAGACCCTGCGACGAGATTATACGCCGAACCCCACGCGGGTGCAGAAACTCCGTTTTTTCTGCTCAGGCGATAAGTATGAGTTCTGGAATTTATTCGAGGCCGATAGTCATCTGATTTGTCCGGCCAAGGACGGCACGTTCTTCTTCTTAGGGACGGATCGATTGGGCCGGGATGTCTGGTCACGCATGATCTATGGCGCGCGAATATCGTTGACGGTCGGCATAGTCGGTATAGCGATCAGCTTCTTACTTGGACTGACCATTGGCGGAGCGGCTGGTTACTTTGGTGGCTGGGTCGACAATGTGGCGCAACGTACCATTGAAATTTTGCGTTCTATTCCAGAACTGCCGCTATGGATGGGCTTGTCCGCCGCCATGCCAGAGGATTGGAGTGCCATCACGGTCTTCTTTGGGCTCACCATCATCTTAGGACTGGTCGATTGGCCTGGGCTTGCGCGTGCGGTGCGCTCCAAGCTCTTGGCGCTCAGGGAAGAGGATTTCTGTACCGCGGCCGCGCTGATGGGCGCGCCACCAAAACGGATCATTGCCCGGCATTTGCTGCCGAACTTCATGAGCCATCTAATCGCGTCGGCGACACTCTCTATCCCATCAATGATCTTGGCCGAGACTGCGCTTAGTTTCCTCGGTCTCGGTTTGCGCCCACCCGTAACATCGTGGGGTGTTTTATTGGTTGAAGCACAGAACTTCCAGGCGGTTGCCGTCTATCCGTGGCTGCTTTTCCCGGCGATCCCGGTGATTATCACGGTTTTGGCCTTTAATTTCTTCGGCGATGGCTTGAGAGACGCGGCTGATCCATATAAATAGCCTTGAAAACGCGCTAAATTAACTTGGATCAAGGAAATACCTAAATATCCTAGTAAATTAGTGTGTGAAATATATTGAAATAAATCAGCCGAGCACACATATAGCTATTATGAGTGAAAATAAAATCAATCTTGAGCACATGGATCGCTGCCCCGTACCAGAGGCGAAGCCTTGGTTGCGGCCGATTCTAATCGTTTTTGGTTGGACCTGCGTGGCGCTTGGAGCGATCGGGGCGATTACGCCCGGCCTGCCGACGACGATATTTCTGATCATGGCCGCTTGGGCCTTTTCACGCTCATCCAGGCGGTTTCATGCCTGGCTTTATGGCCATAAATATTTTGGGCCCGTTGTCAGCAATTGGGATAATCACCGAGTTATTCCAAAAAAGGCCAAAATCATGGCTGTCTCAATGATGTCGCTTAGTTTGGCTATTGTTGTGGTGTTTTTTGCCAAGACCATGATGGTGCCGCTGATTATGGCGGGTGTTATGCTCCCGGCTGCGATTTATATCGTAACCCGGGCGAGCGACGTGCCAGAGGCCGCACTGGTTCGTGTCCGAGACTAACCACACTTCGATTTATTCATTTCCGTGCAGCATTCATGCCCAATCGACATTTCCCCGCGTAGCATTTATAATTTTCGCCTGATCCGAGAACGGATAAGGGGGATATAGCATGAGTGAAGAACCTGAAAATTCGATAAATACCGAGCCCGTTAATACGCTTGCTCAACAACAGATGCCAAGCGTTAATACTGTGACGGTCAATGATTTGCTGGACGTGCTGGCGATTGGCCTCAGGGATTTTCGAGCCGCCCCGGCCTATGGTCTTTTGTTTAGCGGGATCTATGCCGTCGGTGGCTGGCTACTGGTCTTGTTGTTATTGTATTTCGAATTGCCATATCTGGTTTATCCGCTTGCTGCCGGTTTTGCGCTGATAGCGCCCTTTATTGCCAGCGGGTTCTATGTCGTGAGTCAAAATCTGGAAAGTAATCCGGAACTCGGGGCTGAGGCGCTTTCCTGGGGAATCGTTTTGGGTACGGTAAAATCAATGTTCAGTCGAGATCTCGGCTGGATGGCGTTGGTTACCGGATTCTCACTCTTTATTTGGATGGATATTGCAGCTTTGCTGTCATTTGGCTTTATGGGATTCCAATTTTTCAGCCTGACCGAGCTTATAGACGTTGTGTTCACCACGCCTTCGGGGTGGTTGTTTTTGCTTGTCGGCAATGCAGCCGGGGCCCTCATTGCCTTTGGGGTGTTTTCTTATTCCGTCATCTCTATACCGATGCTGTTTCACCGCGATATTGATTTCATCACGGCAATGGTAACCAGCGTGCGGTTTGTCATCCACAACCGGCGCGTGATGGCTGTCTGGTGTTGTACGATTGCAGCCTTGATTGCGATATCGCTGCTGTCGGGACTTGTCGGGCTTTTGGTAATCCTGCCGGTATTAGGTCATGCGACGTGGCATTTGTATCGCCGGGCTGTGGACGCGCCTGAGCAAAAATAAACCCTCGAAAGTCCTGGAATTAACGGATGGAAGAGGGTAGCAATAACAATGACTTCTTCTAATTCTGGCGTTCAAGCCGCTTCCAATGCGACCTTTATCGGCTCTGCTTTGTGGATCATTCTCTCGGTCGCATTATTTACCGGCTCCCATGGTTTTGTCCGCGGAGTCGGCAAATCCATTCATCCCTATGAGATCGCCTTTTTTACCAGTCTTTTTTCCTTCGCCTTTTATCTTCCGTGGTTGCTGCGGACCAAATTTAGGCCGATGCGAACAACAAAAATCCGCACGCATATCGTCCGGGCTTTTTTTAATGCCGGCGCTGTTGGTGCGTGGTATACGGCGCTTTCATTAACGCCTTTGGCCGATGCGACCGCATTGGCGCTCACCAGTCCGCTGATTGTCACTTTGGGTGCGGTGCTTTTCTTAGGGGAAAAAGCGCGGCTCAGGCGGTGGATTGCGCTGGGCGTAGGACTTTCTGGTGCCTTAATAATTATTCGCCCGGGATTTCAATCATTCAGCATCGGCTTTGTTTTTGTCATTCTGTCGATCATCCTTGGTAGTGGCTCCAGAATATTCGCCAAGCACCTGTTACAGTGGGACCAACCACCCACTATCGGCGCCTGGGTCGCTTTGCTGCAAATACCGATTACCTTTTGTATGGCGATTTATTTCTGGCGCTGGCCCGATCTTATTCAATTAACCATGCTGGCGGCCGTCGGTCTGTTCGTCGGCGGCGCTCATCTAACCATGACACTTGCGTATAAGCGATCCGAAGTGAGTGCTTTGGAGCCTTTCAATTTCATCCGCTTGATTATCGCCACACTCATCGGCTTTTTTATATTTTCTGAATTGCCGGATATTTGGACTTGGATTGGCGGCGGTATAATCATCGCCTCAACCAGCTATATTGCCCGCCGTGAAGCGATTAAGGGCGCGGTCCAAACAACGCCAAATGAATAACGCCGTAACCATTGCAGGATCGTGCTCGGTATCTGGTACGGTAGGCTGATAGCCTTGCTTGAGCTATTTTTTTTCCAGCCACAGACTGGTTTCGACCGCACCGTTGAACAACTCCAAACGATCGATCACGCTGGCCTTTAAAGTATCGGCCAGACGTGTTGCGGTATAGTGGCTGGAGAATAGAATTTCAAATCCCTTGCCTTGGAGTAATGCCGCCACGCCTTGCTGTTCATTGTAGTTCCGCCACGCCCATGCGGGTGGGTAGTCATCCGGCAAATAAATGTCGTGAATATGCAGAATAAGACCGCTCGGAAGATCCGGCAAAATGCGATTAATCAAAAAATCAACATCACTACCGGGCATAAGAATGTGGCTCGAATCAATAAACAGAATATCGCCAGCAGCTAAGTCCTCAAAGGGAGCGGTGCCTGCATTCTCGACCGTATTCTTAATCGCGGTCACATCGAGTTGGTTGATGGTTGCCCGGGGTGCCGGATCGATCGTCGTGATCTTGGTCGCTAAGCCGCCATCTTTGACCGCTTCGGCCATAAAACGCGTCGAATGACCTGAGCCGACTTCAACGATGCGCGTAGGGCGTTTTTCCCGCACCATGGTATAGGCGGCGGCGCCATCTAATCTTGGAAACCAATCTTGCTGCCAGCGCGGCCCAGGAGGTGAGTTTTCCCCAATACTTTCAAGTATTTGTGCGTATTTGTTAATATTTTCAATAAATTGAATATGAGCCTCTCTCGCAGCATCAAACATCCGCTCGATTGGTTTGTAGGAGGCAAGACTACCCATCTCTTTCAATTGATCGGCATAGCGATAGGGAATAAAAAAACCTTGGCGTTTCAGGCCAAGCAAAGTTTGCAGGCCCATTTTTAATAGACGACCGAAGGGAGGTTTAGACATTGTGTTCCTATTGCGCTATACGCGCTTCAAATCGTTGCACTACTCTTGCCGCAACGAATTCCTAACCTTTTGCAGTTCTAACTAGTTTTTATGATTTGGGAAATACTTAAGATAGATAGATGAAAAACGGAAATACGACATCAGGCGAAAATGCGGGCCAACCTGCCACCATCCAGGTTATCGCCGCAAAGCTCAATATCCCGGCAGACATTTTGCTCTCCTATGGGCGAGATAAAGCCAAGATACCGCTTTCCTACCTGGCGGATTTGGATCAGGCGGCTGATGGTAAGCTGATACTCGTCACAGCCATGACGCCGACCAAGTATGGCGAAGGTAAGACAGCCACATCGATTGGACTCGGTGATGGTCTCTCGAGACTGGGCGAGAGCGTTGCGATCTGTCTCCGTGAGCCGAGCCTCGGACCGGTCTTTGGCATGAAAGGCGGCGGTACCGGCGGCGGTAAGGCCAGCATAATTCCTTCAAATGACATCAATATGCATTTCACTGGTGATCTGCATGCGATTTCATCAGCGCATAATCTGCTGTCAGCCATGGTCGACAATCATATCTATTGGGACAATGAGTTGGATATTGATCCAACTAAGATTACCTGGCCGCGGGTGATGGACATGAATGATCGGGCGCTCAGAGACATCACACTGTCGGTCAGTCGCAAGGGCAAGGATTTATCGCATCAGGCTGGTTTTGATATCACCGCCGCTTCCGAAGTGATGGCGATTTTCAGTCTCAGCAGTGATGCAGAGGATCTAATGCGCCGGCTCGGCAATATTGTTATTGGCCAGGACCGTAAAGGTAGTCTGATTACTGCGAAGCAGTTGAATGCCGAAGGTGCCATGGCCGCTTTGCTCTCCGGTGCGCTTGATCCCAATCTGGTGCAAAGCAGAGAAGGCACGCCAACTTTGGTTCACGGCGGCCCGTTTGCCAATATCGCGCATGGCTGTAGCTCGGTAATTGCCAGCAAAGCTGGGCTTAAGCTGGCGGATTATGTGATCACTGAGGCAGGGTTCGGCGCAGACCTCGGCGCCGAGAAATTCTTTAATATTAAATGTCGCGCGGCCGGATTGTGGCCAAGTGCTACAGTGATGGTGGCAACCATCCGCGCTCTCAAAGCCCACGGCGGCGTTGATCTGGATGATATTGAGGCTGAAGACATTAGCGCGGTTATGGCAGGTGCGGAAAATCTCAAACGACAAATTGAGATTGTGCGATCCTTTGGCCAGCCCGTTATTGTCGCGCTCAATCGATTTGCGGCTGATACAGAGAATGAGATATCAGCAATTCGAGATTTTTGTGCCGCAATAGATGTTGCCTTTTCAATAAGCTCTCACTTTGCCGAAGGTGGAAAGGGGGCGGAAGACTTGGCGCGCAAAGTTATGGACCTCGCCGAAGAAAAATCGCCACCAAAATTTGGCTATGAGCTAACCGCGTCCCTTGAAGATAAATTGCGTGCCGTGGCGCAGAATATTTATGGTGCGGCAGAAATCTCTTTTTCCGAAGCGGCCCGCCAGAAGCTCGCTCAATTGGGAAATATTGACTTGCCGGTCTGTATCGCCAAAACCCAATATAGCTTTTCGACCGATCCGAAAGCAATTGGCGCCCCTGCTGGACACACGATCGAGTTCAGCGATATTCGGTTGAGCGCGGGCGCCGGGTTCGTCGTTGCCGTTGCCGGAAATATGATGACCATGCCGGGCTTGCCGCGCACACCATCGGCTAAAGACATCGGTGTTGATGCCTCGGGAGCTATAACGGGTATCAACTAGTTTGAGCGGACCAATCGAGGCCGATATTTACGGCCGGCGCTGAATGGGTGAGGCGGCCAACCGAGATGTGGGTTACGCCGGTCTCAGCCTTGGCGCGGATGGTCTCAAGGTTTACATCGCCGGAGGCTTCAGTGGGAACTTGCCCGGCGACAATCGCCACAGCCTCGACCATGGTTTCCGAGCTCATATTATCAAACAAGATCATATCCGCGCCGGCTTCAATAGCCTCTTTAACTTGGTCAAGTGTATCGCATTCGACTTCGATGTTGGGTAATTTGGCGGCTTGAGCGCGCTTAATCGCTTCGCTGATGCCACCTGAGACGGCGACATGATTGTCCTTGATCAGCACACCATCATCTAAGGCCATACGGTGATTGGTCGCGCCGCCCATGCGGGTGGCATATTTGGCAAGGTGGCGATAAACCGGAATGGTTTTCCGTGTATCCAGCAAGATTGTATCCAAATCAGCGATCACATCTGCATATTGCCGGGTCAAGGTTGCGATGCCGGATAAATGCTGCAAGATATTGATCGCCGTGCGTTCCGCAGTCAGAAGATCAATCGCGGGTCCTTCTAAATCGGCCAACGTCGTTCCAGCCGTGACTTTGTCACCATCTTGGGCGCGGGGCGTCCAAACAATATCCTTCGAATAGCGCTCAAACACCCGTCCGGCAACAGGCAGACCTGCACAGACCATCTCATCTCTGGCTGACATGACACCGGTAAAGCGAGTTTCGGCTGGAATAACGGCTTCAGATGTTAAATCGCCTTTGCCGATATCTTCAGCAAAGGCGGCATCAATAATGCTGTCGACGATATCTAGATTAAGACCTTCCGGCCATTCTGATGACATGTCAGAGCTTTCTTACGCGGCGACGGATTTTTTTGCCGGACTGGCCGGTGAAAGGTCGAGCATTTTCTGCAACGGCGCCAAAGCAGCAACTCGCAGATCCTCGGGCATTTCAATGCGCGGTGCCTCGTTTAACATCGCAAGATAGAGCTTTTCCATGTCATTGAGCGCCATATAAGGACAATTGGCGCAATTACACGTGCCATCTGCGCCAGGGGCTGCCATGAAGGTTCTGTCGGGGGCAGCTAGCTCCATCTGATGGATAATTTGCTGTTCAGTGGCAATGATAAATTCTTTGCCGGGCGCCGTGGTGACAAAATCCAAAATTGCCCGGGTCGAGCCAACGAGATCAGCATGCTTGAGTATGCTTTCCGGGCATTCGGGATGCGCTGCTAGGGCAGCCTCTGGATGGCGCACCATTAATTTGACCAGCTCACGTTCGCTGAATTGCTCGTGGACGATGCAGGTGCCGGGCCAAATCTCCATCTCTCTGCCGGTCTCTTTAGCGAGATAGGCACCGAGATGACGGTCTGGGCCAAAAATAATTTTCTGGTTTGCTGGCAATTGCTCAATAATCGATTGGGCGTTTGAGGACGTCACAATGATATCGGAGAGCGCTTTGACTTCGGCGGAGCAATTAACGTAACTCAGTGCCATGTGATCAGGAAACTTTTCGCGAAACTTTCTGAAATCATCCGGTTTACAGGAATCTTCCAATGAACAGCCCGCGTCTCGATCCGGCAAGACAACGGTTTTCTCCGGGCTCAAAATTTTGGCGCATTCGGCCATAAATTTGACGCCGCAAAAAGCGATCATGTCGGCATCGGTCTCCGCAGCTTTGCGGGACAAATCCAAAGAATCACCTATGAAATCAGCAATATCCTGAATTTCCGGTAGTTGATAATAATGTGCCAGAATGACAGCATTTTTTTCGCGGCGCAGGCGGTCGATCTCTTCTTCAATATTGATGAAGGGATCTAAGGCTTCCGCCGTCTGGGCTTTACTGCCCGCATCGACGATAGTTTCAATCATGCGACTAACGATTCCTCGTCGCTGTGGTCCAAATAAACCAAGTTTTTACTTGGTTCTAATTGGAAATTTGTCCTAAATGCCAAGTAAGTCAAGTCTTTCGTACAAACAGTTTCGTTATTAGTTTAATTCCAATTTATAGGTAGGAAATCTTAGATGCCAATAGTTAAAGAAATACAAGGATTCCACGAAGAAATGGTTGCCTGGCGACATGAACTCCATGCCTATCCCGAGACGGCATTTGAAGAGGTGAGAACGGCTGACTTCGTTGCGAAAAAGTTGGCAGAATTTGGAATCGAAGTGAGCCGCGGTTTGGCTAAAACCGGGGTAGTTGGCACCCTGTCGAATGGCAGCGGCGGATCAATCGGTCTTCGGGCCGATATGGATGCGCTGGATATCGAAGAGCAGACTGATCTGCCGTTTAGCTCGAAAGTCAAAGGCAAGATGCATGCCTGCGGCCATGATGGCCATACGACAATGCTGTTGGGGGCGGCCAAATACCTGGCCAAGACCAAGCGCTTTAACGGCACTGTACAATTCATATTCCAGCCGGCCGAAGAAATGGCAGGCGGCGGAGGCGTCATGGTGCGTGAAGGCCTGTTCGATCAGTTTCCCGTTCAGTCAGTCTACGGCATGCACAATTGGCCAAATATGGCAGCTGGTATGATCAGTATCCGTCCGGGCCCCGGTATGGCTTCTGCAGCGCTGTTTGAGATTGTTGTAACGGGCGTTGGTTGCCACGCTGCTGCCCCGCATCAGGGGATTGATCCAATCGTTGCCGGCTCAGCGATTGTCGAAGCCCTCCAAACAATTTCGAGCCGGACAACCAACCCGAACGAAAGTGTGGTTGTAAGCGTCACTCAATTTCATGCTGGTGATGCGGATAATGTTATTCCTGATCAGGCAGTCTTGCGGGGAACAGCGCGCTCTTTTGCAGTCGACTCAGAGAAAATTCTGGAACCCTTGATTAAACGGGTCGCCGAAGGGGTCGCGGCTGCTCACGGCGCGACCATCGAATTACATTACGACCATCGCTATCCGGTTTTGGTCAATGAAGAGAAAAGTTGCGAGATCGCCTTGAAAATTGCGGAAGACGTTGTTGGCGCGGAGGCAATAGATGTCGCCTATCCGCCGACCATGGCGTCGGAGGATTTTGCTTTCATGCTGAATGAAGTGCCAGGTTGTTTTATTCGGCTCGGAACCGCGATTGAGGGTGAGATTTCGCACCCGCTTCACAATGCGCACTATAAGTTCAATGATGATGTCCTGCCGATTGGCGCGAGCTTTTGGTCACAGTTGGTCGAGAGCGAACTTAAAGAGGCTTAAGCTTCAGGATTTGATTTAGGCTCGGCCTCTGGATTGGCTTCAGCGACAGCTTCGCCGTCTGCGGTTTCTCCACCGCCATCGCCTTTGCGGTCAAGGAGGGCTTTAAAGAGCGCTACCATCTCTTCTAATTCACCAGGTTTAGCCACCGCCGCATCCGCACCAACATCAGCTGCCTTTTGGGCAAGTTGTGCATCAGACATGCCGGCATATGCCTTGTCCCATGAGACGACCCGGACGTTATCTTTGCGTTCGCGCAGTTTGATGATCGTCGCGGGAACGGGCAAAGGTAGGCCAGGGAAATCAGGATCACCCACATCATCTTTGTGCAGGACAGGCTCAGTGAATTCATTCTCGATCAAAATAATGTGATAGCCGATTTCTTTGTAGCTCAAGAACACATCGCGCAAATCGGTACCGATGAGATTATAACCCTGATCAAAGAAGCGCGGTGTCAGCTTGTCGATCAATAAATCGTCCTGACTGACCACCATCACATTGAGCGGACGGTCCATTTCTTTTCGCTGGGCATCTTTTTCAGCTTTTTTGATGTTTTGACGTCTGAGTGCCGCCAGCGTGCGTTGACGGCCTTCTTCGGTCGCAAAGCGACTATCCTTTTGGCGTTTTCGCTCAATGCGGATAAGGCGCTTCCGACGGCGTTCCTTTTCTTCATTCCATTCAACCCGGCGAAGCCAAAGATTGAAGATGATGTAAATAACGAGAGAAGGGCCGAAGGTGTAGCCGATCTTGCTACCCCAATAACTAAAAGTGTCACGGCCATGGGCGCGCAAAATCGCTGATTTACAATTATAGCGAAATTTAAACGAGCCTTTGCAGGTTTTAAGTTGCTTTTGAAGCTGTTCCTCGCGAACCGACTTGCCGTAATCAAAGGTGCCAAACTCACCAAATTGATCGAGGCCGACACCGAGTATCCACAATAAAACAAATATTGTGGAGCCCCATCGCACTTGTTTCTTAGTGGAAGCTTTCATGGTCCTGTGTATTTAATTCTCGTTTTATCGTTGGTTTCTAATATATACGCAAATTCAAAGCCAATTGCAAAAGTCGGCCTCTTTTTTGGCTGCCACGCCAAACCTTACTGAATTGTAATAAAACAGAAATGTTGGGGAAAGGTTGTGGCGTTTATCGTCTTAAATGTCAACTGGTCGAATATTTCGAGTTGTATTGATGAGAGTGCGAATTAGTTTCAAATACGGAGTGAGAGAAATGAACAATAAACAAAAATCTTCAAGAAGCAAAAGCAATCTAGCGCTGGGCGTGGCCGCAGTGACTTTGATCGGAGCAGTTGCAGTCATTGGAACCATCGGCGGATTGAACGCAAGTACATCCTTATCGACTAAACCAGTTTCTGCGGTGCAAAGCATTGCCGTACCGAATTTGCCGATAAACATCGCCGATGTTGTTGAACGGGTAAATCCGGCAGTGGTTAGTATTCAAGTAACCCAGACAGTAAATGTCGGTGGACAGAATTCAGCGGGCAGCCCGTTTGGAGAGTTTTTTGAAAAATTCTTTGAGGAGCGGGATATCCAGCGCTTTCGAGGCCAGCAGCCTCAGCGCCAAAAACCGCGGCAACAAAAGGCTCAAGGCGTTGGTTCTGGCTTTATAATCGATAAGGCGGGCTTCATTGTTACCAATAATCATGTGATCGATAATGCCGATGAAATTACGGTTAAGCTCAGCACCGGTAAAACGGTTGCGGCCAAGCTGGTCGGTGCAGATCCTAAGACAGATTTGGCATTACTCAAAATAGAGGCGGGGAAAGCTCTACCCCATGTGAGTTTCGGAGCCTCGGATAGTATGCGCGTTGGCGATTGGATCGTGACTATTGGTAATCCGTTTGGCCTCGGCCAAACCGCTACGACCGGTATTATCTCTGCCCGTCATCGTAATATCGGTGCTGGCCCATTTGACGATTTTTTGCAGATCGATGCGCCGATAAATAAAGGTAATTCCGGTGGTCCAGCCTTTAATCTTAAGGGCGAGGTTATTGGCGTAAATACTGCCATTTTTTCGCCATCCGGTGGCAATGTCGGCATCGGTTTTGCCATTCCAGCGAATCAAGCCAAGAAAATAATCACCGATTTACGCGAGAACGGTAGCGTTGAGCGCGGCTGGTTGGGCGTTCATATCCAAGGCGTGACGGAAGAACTTGCCAATAGTCTTGGCCTGGAAAAACCGGTTGGAGCCCTTGTCTCCCGCGTTACGCCCAACAGCCCGGCCAAGCGAGCCGGTCTGAAACGCGGCGATGTTATTTTGGATGTGAATGACAAGGATGTCGCTCAATTGCGGGATCTCCCCCGCCTGGTGGCCAATTTGGAAG
>Ga0233429_1002279_pt1 | contig 20249 bp, 14 predicted proteins | sample SI_118_April2016_3_FD_179879 | JGI IMG/M metagenome (GOLD analysis project Ga0233429, IMG submission 179879) | Seawater microbial communities from Saanich Inlet, British Columbia, Canada - SI_118_April2016_135_MG | ecosystem: Environmental > Aquatic > Marine > Inlet | place: Canada: British... | reverse complement strand
CAACTAAGTTCAAATAATCGATAATTACTTCCATTTATCTTTAATAAATGTGTAATTTTAATTTATATTTCTCATATAAATACAGAAAGATAAATGAACAACGATTATTTATTTATATATATATATATATAAGGAGAAGCTGAAAATTAATTTGAATCCACGAAAAATAATTGATGGTAGATTCTGTCTAATTGACGAGAATACCCTTGAAGGAACTACACGCAATGTGATTGGAATAGATTTTAACGACGTATGAAAATATATTTTCTAATAGAAAAAGGTGAACGAATAGGACCGTTTAGTTTTGATGAGATTCTTGAAAAGAACCCTCCTGAAAATGCTCTAATTTGGAAAAAAGAATTAGGTGATTGGACACCACTAAAAGATTTATCTGAATTCAGTAGTAGTTTCCCTCCACCAATACCAGAAACAGAACAAGTTTTAGTCAAAGATGATTATGCAGGATTTTGGTTACGTGCATCTGCCTTTCTGATTGATTTTATTATATTATTTTGCTCCTGGTCATTTATATGGTTACTTTTACAACTACCAGTTCCAACAAACGCCCAGGTTTTATTTTTCGGAAAATTCGCATTATTTACAAATCCCTTCGGTCTTTTAACTGGATGGCTATATTACTCTATTTTTGAAAGTAGCAAATTCCAAGCGACCCCTGGAAAAGCAATATTAGGGTTACAGGTTACAGATTATAATTATAATAGAATTAGTTTTGGGAGAGGGGTTGGGCGATTTTTTGGAAAATATCTATCTGTCTTAATTCTTTTTGTTGGATATTTAATGGTTGCATTCACAAAGAATAAACAGGGATTACATGATAGAGTAGCACGAACCTATGTTTTAAATAAACAATTCGTTGTAGTTAATAGAAGATCAAATTCTTGGGGAATTTTAATATTATCAACAATATTATTTTTCATCTCTATTGCTATCCATGGCAGTGCTGAATTGGCTGACCCACCAGACTCGTTTAATTCAACAGAATTGATAATGAATATTTTCGCAATGTTATTCGTTTTTATGTTTGTAATGGCGATTCTCGGTAGTTTTGAACGTCAATCTCCGACACTTTCAGAGAAGAAGGATAAAAATTAATGTTAAATAGTGAAAGGTTATAAAGTATATGGCATGGATAAGATACCCTGTCACAAATTTTGTTGAACCGCCACCTTTGATGGCTCATGAATATGATAAAATAAAAGACCAATTTAAGCTTGATCCTAATATTGATGTATTCCCCAAGGCAGAAGGCTATTTTGAACATTTCAAAAAAGAATTTATAGGAATTATTGGCGGTCTTGTTGGTGGGTTTGTGTCCTTCAATATTGGATTGGTTTTTGAGGGTACATGGATTGCTGGAATCTTTTTCTTGATTGGGGTCACCCTTGCTTTTGGTGTTGGTTTTCTTGGAATTTATATGCACTTAATTATGGGTGCTCCAAAATTTGCTTTGTATAGGAGAAAAAGAAAAAAGTATTTCAAGGTAATGAAAGAGGAAATTCAAAAAAGTAATTATTATAGCGAGTTTGCAAGTTCATTCTATTCAAAGTGAATATCAAAAATAATGAAATATCAGCCTTTCTGTCAATTCATCCGGGGTGCTGAGTTAAAAAATTCAGATCTACTCTTGCAATTGAAAAAAGAAAATTTGGCTGTTATGGTGATAGTAGTGGTTTAAGATATTTGCCAACACATTTCAAAATAATGACGATATAATAATCTCACCACATAACCAACGTTATGTTACGACTTTACCACCCAAATCAAAGCTATTGTATCCACTCCTTCATGAAATGTTGCTACATTCCAACAAGATTTAACTTAGAAAAGAGCCTGAAGGCTCTAATCCTTTAAGTACCGATAAAGCGTAGCTTTCGATACTCCCAGTATTACACAGATCTCTCCAACACATCTAGAATTATCTTCCATTAGAGTCCTGGCCAACTTCACTTTCTTGGCATCCATTACTCTGGGTCTTCCACCTACTCTTCCACGAGCTCTTGCAGCCTTCAGTCCTGCCATAGTTCTCTCCCTGATAATATCTCTTTCAAATTCAGCCAAGGCACCAAAGATATGAAATATCAATTTTCCAGTTGACGATGAAGTATCCAGATTTTCTTTAAGGCTCTTGAAATAAACATCCTTCTCCTTAAGTTCATCAACAACTGAAATTAAATGCTGTAAACTTCTCCCAAGACGATCCAGTTTCCAAACCACCAAAGTATCACCCGGTCGAACTATTTCCAAAACCTGCAACAACCCATTTCTATCTTCCTTGACACCACTGATCTTATCCTGAAATATTTTCTTACACCCTGCCTCTTTTAATGCATCCAACTGCAGATCAAGATTCTGATCTTCTGTTGATACACGCGCATAACCAATTATCATTTTAACCTCCTAGTATTTCTTTTCTTATACCAATAACGGAGGTTTTTATTACTTTGATTTTGAGACGAGTTATGAGGCTAATTCATTGGTTTTGAAATGGGTTTTTGAGGTAAATTCAAAGAGTTTCAAAAACGGTGGTTATTGGTAATCTTGTTCACTATTGCTTCCTCCCCTCGAAGGTCCTTGTCACTTTATCCAATTATTTATTGATTGAATTGACTGATATAATAATCCATTGTGAAATAATTTTCTTTTTGTTAGTATATTATTCTTATACCTTTTTTGAGGAGAATTATTGAAAGGAACTAAGATCGGAAAACTAGGATAATTATGTTTTTGTAATGTCAGAAAAAGATGCGTTATCAAATATCATCCACCTATATGTCGAAAATAATCAGCTTTGAAATTCTTTGATCCACGAGCATTAAAAATATGATTTACTATTGTACCCCAATCAGATGCAATACTAAAATGGTTTGGATGTGGTCTCATACCAAAAACATATTTTTTTAATATTTCCATTATTATTTACCTCAATATTATTATTTAGTATCGTTCTTACAAAGAATCCCAGTCTGAAAAGTCCAGAATATTTTCCAATTGAATTAAATTGATATTGTCCTGATCAAGGGTATATTTCCAAAATTCTTCTCGAATACTTTCCCCTCCACTTCTCTTCGATTCAATAACAATTATATCTTTATCTTGTAGGTTTAATGTTTCATTTAGGTGTCCATCTTTTCCAGAATAGCCAAAAAATATTATTTTTTTTGACTCTTGGTTTGCTCTTTTCAATCTCAGCCAATATTCACTTAGAATATGAGAGAACCCGATAATCGACGGTTTATGTTGAACATGAGTTAAAACAATATGACAGTTTTCTGTTGGATTTAAAAAAGATTTCTCATGTCTAACAAGTTTTTTATTGCCTACATATAATGGTGATCCATGTAGATGTAAATACCATCCATGTTCGTTAACATTATTTCTGTCCAAATGTGTTGGGTCAAATCCTCCTTTGCGCGCCCAAAACCCATCAATCAAAGGTCCGTCGTATCCAGTAAGTACATCGGTAGATTGAAGAGAATCATAAAGGAGATTGTCATAATTAAGTGTGGCAACATGAGACATTGTTTTCTTGATGAAATCAGATAACGGTGAAACAAAAGTATCATCAAGCTTATGATCGGATTGATGAAAATAGTGAGCTACACTATGAACATATTTTTTAAAAGCTGAAGGTAATTCCTTTGCACCATCTGATACCCAGGATATATCGTCCTTTTCAAACTCAGATAGAAATTCTATCGCAATTATTGCTAGTTGTAGATCATCAAGCTGTTCTTCAGATTTTGGGGGAGTCTTTTCAGTAGTTCCTTCTATCGCAGATTGGATTAAGGCTTTATGAGTACTACTTAGATATACAGAGTCACCCCAAACTTTGTCTAAGGCATTTTGCAATGAAAAATAATTTGAATCCAAAGACATGCCTAAACCATTACCAAATATCAATAGTGATCTGTCCATAATCTCTTTAGCAACCTAATTTTTGTAATATAATAATGACTTCTATCCAGATTATTAATTTTGACAAATCAATGTAAATGATTATTATTTTTTGTCATCAGGTGAATAGAAATGAAAAGAATTTCACAGTGTATTATCAACGGAACCGACCAGGATAATGTTATCACAATGGTCCACATGTCACTACTAGCAGCTACCATTCATTTGAAAAAAACTGCTGAGGAGCATTCTCAATCAGAAAATAGAACTTCTGATTAAATGGTCTCATTTTACCCTCAGCTGTCAGGATTTGCCGAGGGGTCGTCTGATTTAAATCTCGCAAAAATTGATCTGCGATTAATATACCTGAGCGCATACCGTCGTTATCCAGACCATTTCTTAATTCATCCCAAAAATTACCGATTGGCTCATGAAATATTGATGAGTATTTCTCATAGCTTTCATAATGTTTGCTAATACCGAGGCGGAATGCTGAGGCAATGGCTCCAGGAATTTGGTTTTTATCACTTAAATGCATTAGTTCACATACACCAAATGCAAATCCCATTAACCATGACATTGTCGTTTCGTCAGTTATGAAAATATCAAACTCACCTGATCCTATCGCAGAAAATTGATTGTGCCAATCGTCAACAATTTGATCCAACCCAGTTGCAATAGTAGCACAGACTTTTTCGGGATTTGCAGAAGGCTTAATTAAGTCAAAGAAACCCATTCTCATCTCCTTTAGATATTTGATTGAATAAATAGATGTTCTGAATTTTCAAAAAAAATGAATACTTTGTATTATCAAGGCATCAATATATAATATTCCCTCAATTGGCATTATCTCATTCCTCCTCAAACCCGTGTTGATTAATATTTAAAGCATTGCTGTTTTCTGAAACTGTTCTGACTAAATCATCATTAAATCCAGAAACTGAATCTGCATGAATATCAACTGTAATTTTAACTTTTGCATCTTTATGAGCCTGAAGATGTGCAATAATATTTTCGCCTATTTGACCTGCCAGAGAAGTAAATCGCAGTGGATCTAATTCCGTAGAAGCAAAAAAACGTTTCTTAGATATAACTGGGTCATCAACATTTTCTTTATCATGAGAAGTATTGTCATCACCCTTAGTATCTGACACGCTACCAGTTACCCCAGATTGATCTACAGGCTTCAAGTATTCTTTTTCGAATTCTACAGCTTTTTCTTTTTTAATCAACACGCTAGAATCATTTAATAGAACTTGTGGCATAGGATCTCCAAAAACAAGACCTCTATAATCACCAGATTCGGAAACACTTCCTGCATATCCAAAGTAATCTTTGCTCTTAAGACCTTGAGTAATGGCTTGAATTAGGATTTGGTCGCTTTCGAGTCTTGGCAAATAAGGATAAGATGAAAAATATTCCCAAAGCTGTTTAAGTGATATATGGGACTCTTCTTTAAAAAGATTCCATTTCTCTAGTTCATGCAATAACCCATCAGGAGACCATTGTGTATAGACAGTTGTATCTTTGGACAACTGAAACACGGCTCTTTGAATAAAGTGACCATCTCCTGATCTGATCTTTTCTGACTTCATATCAATTTTACTTGTACCATCTTTTTGATAAGGATATATAGTCCAAATAAATGTCTCGTCAATTCTATCACTGACAGTTTTATCAGCAATGTTTTTCTTCTTAGTTGCCTGTCTAATAGAACCAGCATCAAGATTCAACACTTCGGTATCATTCAGAATGCTATCCCAGGCTAAATAATCTCTAACACCTTCTTCTAATGATTCCCATTGCAACTTATCTGGCGCAATAAATAACAGTGCATTTTTATAATATCTTGGAGCTGTACCACGAGAATCGAGTAAATCACTCGAAAACTCTAATGCCTTACTTCCATCAACGTTTCGCTGATGTAGAAATTTAGGACTCATAACCACAATTCTAGTGTTCTGATCATCAGGCACATCGGCAGATGTTGCAGGTAACCGATGTACACCTTTGAACAATCTATGAGTGCTTAATGATCGAACTCTATTCTCCACTTCTGAAATAATTTTATGATTTTCAAAACCTACTGCACGTTCAGATGCAGTACGATTAATGGAAGGCCTTGTATCATACCAATAACGAGTATCTTCATTATATAAGTAAGTGAGTTGACTAGACATTCTTCTCAATGCATCAGAGAATGCTGCAAAGTTATCTCCAGGCTGAATAGATGCTAGTCGAATATTTACTTCCTCAGTTCCACGGGCTGTTGCTTTATGCACAGATGGTGCACTTCCTAAAAATACAGAGCGACCTACTTTTCTTGAGGCTTGATATTTTCCTAAGTTAGTAAATTGTTTATCTATAGCTTTTGTGTTAGAATTTTCACCGTCAATATCCAAATCAACAACAGCAGGCCATTGCTCAGGTAAATACTTTAATATTTCATTTCTAACATTTGGCGATATAAGCGGAAATGTCCCAGGCATAATAAGAAGATTATTGTCACCTTGAATCCATAATTCATGAATAACCGCAGCCATTAATCTTAAAACCCCGCGTGTTTTTTGGAAACGTTCTAATGTTGACCAGTCTTCATAGAGTCTGTCAAAAAGTTCAGGATGGATAGGATAACAGGAAATCATTTTATCTTTGTATTCAGAAGATTGAACCTTATTAGGAAATTGTGCAGAATCATCTAGATACATTTTCATAAACTTATTAATAACAGCATCTCTAGCTGCAAAATCAATATCACGGCCAAATAATCTTCTACGGACTATTTCAAAACCTTCTCCAGCTCCCACAGGTGCCCATACACTTTCAATCCTTCCGACTGTATGTTCTAAACTATCTAATACCTTTTGTCCTGCACTTCCACCGATTTCCATTTCTGATTCTGGGATAGATAATACTAATTGGGCATTTGGTACTACTTTAATAGACTCTGTTAGGGCTTGTATAAAAGTCATAATAGAATCAAATGAACCAGCAGGTAATTGATCATGACCATATACATTTCTAGCATAAGCAACCAATTCATCAATTACAATAATACAAGGAGCATATTTTACAAGAAGTGGGGTCAATATGTCACTGGTAGCAGCAGTACTGTTTTTGTCTTCATCCTCAACCATGTTATACCCGTCTTTTCCACCAAGCTGAAATGCAATTTCGCCCCAGAGAGTATTAATTGATACGCCTTCTCTTTTATGTGATCTGGCAGGACTCATGGCTGTACCAACTATAACTGCACGATTCACTTTGTTAATCGAATCAATACCTGAAGCAGATTTAATATCAATTCCATTTGGTATGTCAGCTAAAGAAATATCACCACTGAACATATGATACAGGGCGAGCATAGAGTGAGTTTTACCCCCACCGAAGGCCGTCTTAAGCTGAATCACAGGATCACCACCTTTGCTATTCATTCGTTTATTGGCCGCAACCAATAATTCAAGCATTCCTTTTGTTACATAAGTCCTTTTAAAAAATTCTTTTGGGTTCTTGTATTCCTCATTTGCGGTACCGTCGACTACTTTTGATAAATCTGCAGCAAACTCGGCCTGTTGATATGAACCTTCTGAAACATCTGTGTGTGGGAGAATTACTTCACGCCAGGGCTTTAATCCTTCTGGAATAGTAAATAAAGCAGTTTGTTTATTCTTTGTCCTACGTTGTGATTGTTTTGCTTCTTCATCATATCGTGTTCTCAATAAAATTCTAGCATGTTCTTCAGTTACAATTGCTTGTTCAGATGAAATCATTTCAAGAAATCTGGTAATCGTATCAACAACTCTATGTGCATCTATTACTGAAAATGTCTCCTGGTATGCCCACTTATTCCTAGCTGATTGAATTTCGCTTAAATATGTTTTACCCACATGTCCCAGTTTCTCAAAGAAAACATCACGATCATATCTACGGACTAACTGTAATAATGCATTAACCTCTACTTTTTCAGCAAATTCATCTACATCAGCCTCTAAAAGGATTTGAGCTTCTTTATACTGAGGTTTATTTTCTAATGCATGCCATGATTCTGCCATCCATACCTCGTCTTTAAACTTAGTACGTACTTCTCTTATGAAATAGGGAGAGAGCCCTACTCTTAGCGCTTCCAAAGACCTTCCAATTCTTTCACTATTATTGAGTGCCATATTTTAAATCCTCATTCTAAAATAAAGTTTCTTGTCCCTCAGAGATATTAGGTATTTGAGATTTTATATCTGCCCAGTTAGAAACCAGTGTATTGTAGTCACCTGCATGTTGTGCCCAACTTCTTTTATCACAAATGTGATAGAGTTGGTAAGCTAATTCTTTAGCTTCATCTGCTTTTTGTGAACCCATAAATTTTGCTAGTTTAGCTGCACCTAATTGACCATCACCATTAACAAGCTCTCTTACAATTTGATGGGTACATTCCCATAAAGTAAGTCGCTTATCTAATCTTGGATCCCAATCCACGGGCATTTCAGACCAGTGTCTAAGCTTAGCTTTGCCACTATCAGCAAGAAATACCCCTGCATTAATTAAACCATCTACGGATGTATCTTTAGCTCTTGAAAGTGTCTCTGCATCACCATAAGGTTTTTCATTAAACCCATAGGCGTCGAACCACTGGATACAGAATCGTGTATCAGTGTCCATTTCGATATCAGAATCTTCCTGAATTCTATCTAATTCTGCATTAATGATCCGTAACGCAGTCCTAACTGTCATTGGACTTCCATCAGCCTCTAAAACTTTTGTATACCGTGTAAAAACTGCCATTCCAGGACCAATAGAGGATTGTTGTAAATCAACAGGTGAAATATCAGATTCCATCATTTTGTAAATGGCCAATTCTAATTCGGTTGACAGAGTTTTTATAAATTCGCTTCTTGTAGCAATACTGGTAGAAATATCCTTTTTTCTCAACGTAACTACAATTGAAGATGCGAGTGCATTTGAATTTGTAGCGACGGTTCTACCTTTCATTTCCGTTCGCATCGGCCAAGTAGCAGTAACTTGATAACCAGCAGTAATTAATCCTTGGAGAAAAGTTTCCCATCCAGTCGACATTGTAGAGCCTTCATCATTTGTTTCTGTTTGTTTATACGCATAAAAATAAGTTACAGGATAATCGGGATTGGCATGAATGGCTATTTGTTCTGCTGCAGACATCATTCCATTTAAGAAGTGTTTCTCAGCTTTATCTTTATTCCCATTGAAAATGTACGGGGAAGCTACAATTTCATTTGTTTTTGGAGTTTGAATTGTTTTGAATAATTCAGGGTAATCATGACTTAGAATTAGTTTCAGCCAAACATAGAAATAATCTGATAAATCAGCATACATTATATTGTCATAATATGGCGGATCAGTACAAACAAACGGCTTTGACAAATTATAAATAGCCTTTGAAGCATCAATCTGTTGGCTTTCTCCTTTAGCATTTATGGATAATCTCTCTAATGATTTTGCAACCCAATTAACTGCTCCATCCCAATTACCAGTGGAGTCACTAAAAGGATTAGCTTCAACAAAATCCCATGTCATAGCAATTGCTTGTTTTGAAAAAACACCTGCAATGCTACCACGGGCTTCTTGTAGTCTGGTAAGTGTACAATGTTGATTTAATAAGCGATCAAATGAAAAAGCTAGATATAATTTCAATGCTTTTGAATATTCTATCGATCCACCATCTTCAAGTATGTCACCCTCAATATTATTGATAGCATCAACAAATGTATTTAGCATATAAAGTTGTCTTTTTGTAAATAAATCCTTAAAAGCTGTTAACCCATAAAGCGGAACATTGGCAGCAGCCTTACCTTTCAACTCTTCTAATAGATGTATGTCAACTTTAGGTATTTCTTTTTGTAATATTTTTGAATCAACACTTGATAGAAAAACTTTTCTACCATTTTTCAGAGTAATAGTTGCGAGCTGGGTAAATATTATTTTTTTCTTTATACCTTCTGATCTAATATATTTAAAAGTAATAGGGTTATCACAAAATATGCACCTTCCACCCTGTCTAGACATTGTACCCTTCCTAACATTATCAAGATTATTGGCTATCCGATAAGTAACACCAATATCATTAATTATAGGAACTAAACTAGCAAAATTGTTTTTTATTGAAGAAAGCACAAAAGATTTAATCAAAGGCGTTAGTTTACCACAAGCAGGATTAGGGCATTCCACATTTCTTGCCAAAATCCATCCAATTATTTTCCCCCCATTATTTGACTTTGGATAAAATTTTGATAAGATCTTATAACAATTGTCTTTAATTAGTTCCCCATAATACCTTAAGTCATTAGCAAGACCTGTCGATTCAGCCCAGTTACTATTTGAATCTGTTCTTAATTTAATGGAAGGGTTAACAGGATGACAATCCTTGAACTTATATGGTAGTTCGATCAATCCTTTCGTAATAAGAACTGCTAATGGATTTAAATCAGACCCAAATGATTCCAAACCAAGCTTTTGTCCTTCTAAAGGAATTGTTCCCGCTCCACAAAAAGGATCTAACAATTGAGGTGGATTATTATTAGTAGAATAATCAATTTCTTTTTTTGCTTGAAGTAGGAGGTCTTTATTGTTTGTATTTTTCCACAAAACAAGTTGCTCTATCAAATGGAATAATCTCTTTCGTTCCTTTACTACCTCTAATTCAGATAACTCCTTGTTACCTGAGGGATCATCAACTAGGGTTGAAAACAGAACAGCTCTTGCTGCAGCTAACGGTCTTCTGGCCCAGTATACATGTAAGGTCGATGGATGACCCTGTCTAATTGTTTTTTCTTTAACACAAGCTTCATTTATAGCCTTTAAAGGCAAAGCAACTTCAATCAATTTCTTTTTGTATGTCATAAATCAATCCTTATTCAGGGCTATAACCCATCTTAATTAACTCTTTGAGGTTATAGGTTGCACTTATTTGGGCAAAGCCTGGTTCACTATCAAATGGTTCTTTTACATATACAGGGTCTTGCGCATTTCCATCATCAACTTTTACAATAGCAAGTCTGAAATCATCTGGTTTATTTAGACAGGCCATGATTTCATTTCTCGTAACAGTCACACTATCCTGGTCCATTCCTTTTCCCTTTACTTCCAGAAACAGATATCTCCCCCCATCAGGGAATGCGGATAAAATATCATAACCCAATCCTCGCTGAGCTGAAACATCTTCAGGTATTCTACCGAGTGATCGTTCGGTATCCATTATTTTTATCATTGCTGCTTCTTCAACAATTTTTCTAGCATGAGAATCAGCAACAACTGGGCCTGTTTGTTCTAAATCCATCACCAATCCTTTTGGAATAACTATTGCACCACCAATAACAAATGGAACAGCTGGTGTAATATGTGCTTCTAACTCCAGCTCGTCCATACGTTTTTCAAGTCTGGCTGATAAATCTTCTGCTCTTTTGAATGCTTGCCCTGAATTCATCCTAACATTTTTCCCAGCTTGTTCCTTTGACTTTAACTCATTACCTCTATGATCCCAATAGTGAATTTCTTTTGTCAGCCTGTGCCGTACTTGTTCTTTTGCCTTATTAATATATTTTAGTTTTCTTACTTTCACGCCACCTAAATGCTCAGGAACTATCATTTCTGCAGCAAAACCTATAATTCGTCTTTCTAAATCTCTCTTAATCCAATCTTCATCAATTAATCCACTGACTTTCTCAATTTCATTCTCTGATGCAGGTCTGTAATCCAAATAGGGCGCATATCCAACCTTCTCTACATTAAAATTCTTATTAATTTCTGAAAACATTATCTGTTTTGAAATCGTTCTGTTTGATCCATTCTGAAGAACTACTCCATCTTTAATTGTATGCTCTACAAAGAACAGAACTTTAACTTCATCACCACAGTCATCTTCATTAATAAGAATAGCACCTTGCTTTAAAAGTGGTAGGTAACTTTCTTTTATCAAATCCAGAATAGAATTCATTAATGGATGTCCTGGTGTTACAAATTCGGCATCTGGCTTACCTTCGTATTTAATAAAATTCTTATCAAAACAAATTCTATGATACTTCGGTTGTACTGGGGTGTGATCTCCAATCTGTCTATCCCTACGAATTATACTGACTGGTACTCTCATAATCTCATAACGACGCTTCTCGCGCAAGTGAAGACTGCCGCCCAATTTTTTAAATGCTGCAATAAAGAAAGATTCAATAAAGTGAGGTTGCAACTTTCGCGCTTCAACTTTCTCCATCTCTTCTTTAATAGCAATGACTTTGGTCTGATCAAACACTTCATTCGTTAATGCATTCATTTCTAACAAATTTGTTAAATGATCAATATCCATGGCATGATCAACGACAGTTTCAAATTCAATTTTCCTTTGGGGGTCATCCGTATATCTAATAGCATCTTTTAAAATATCTCTTAAAGAGGTGGAAGTAAAGGCTGATCCTAATACATCAAATACTTTTCCTCCGAGAGCTTCTCTTGCTTCTTCTAATTTTTCAAATAAACGATCAAAGACGGAGCCTTCCCTAGTTTCATGGGCAACAAGATTCCACAAGTGGCATACAAGTTCCTGGCCAATACGATGAATACGGCCAAATCTCTGTTCAATACGATTAGGATTCCAGGGCAAATCATAATTGATCATCATATTAGTAAACTGAAGGTTAATACCTTCGCTAGCAGCATCAGTCGCTACAAGAATCAATACGTTTTTATCATTTTTAAATGTATCCTGATTCTTCTTTCTTTCATCACGATGCATACCACCATAAATATTGACAACAGATTCGTCAGTACCAAAAAAGGAGCGAAGCCTATTTGTCAAATATTTAAGTGTATCCTTGTGTTCTGTAAATATAATTAGCTTTCTTAATTTTCCATTCTCAAAGAGAATATTACTCTCTAAAAGTTTCAGCAGTTCATCCCATTTTTTATCTATGCCACTATTTCTAATTTTCTCTGCTTCTTTAACAAGACCATCGAGTGTTTGTATCTCTATTTTTAATTCTTTAATGGTTTGGGCGGCGGATACACCTGACACAAGTTGTTCTTCCTGCTCTAACAATTCATCATCTGGTAAGTCATCAAAATCACTGATAAAGTCATCATCAAAGGCAGTTAAACTAGTCTGCGATACAATAGATATATCATGACCACGTTTTAACAGTTCTTCTTCTGTAAGTCTATCTTCAAGACGTTGCTTTCTTCTAATCAAAGATTGGTAAATAGCTTCAGGAGAAGATGCGAGCCTTCTTTGAAGCACTGTAAGAGCAAAACCAACCTGATTTCTTCTGCGCCCATCAGTATCTACGAATCTTTCAGCACGATTCATTTCTTCCCTAACATAAGTTGTCACTAGTTTGTACAAAGTAGCTTCACCATCAGATAAATCATATTTCAGAGAATATGCTTTTCGTTCTGGGAAAAGTTTTCTTCCATCAAATTTTAACAAATCTTCTTTTATGAGTCGTCTCATGATATCAGAAGTATCAACAAGGTGAACATTTTCCCGATATTTTCCTGCGAAACGATCACCATCAATCAGTGAGAGAAATGCATGGAAGTCATCATTTTTCCCTTTATGTGGAGTTGCAGTCATTAAAAGAAAATTCCTAGTTTTAGTACTAAGAAACTTCCCAAGCAGAAAACGTTTGGTCATATTAAGTTTATTACCAAAATAACTTGCGGACATTTTATGAGCTTCATCTACCACAATTAAATCCCAATCAGTAGGGTTTATCTTGTCTTGGATATACTCATTCCTACTTAAATGATCTAAACGACATATAATTCTATCCATATCAAGGAATGGATTACCTGACGGGCTTCTCTCAACAGTGTGGCGATCTACAAGATCAAAGTGAAGTCCAAACTTTTCATAAAGTTCGTCTTGCCACTGCTCACATAAATTCCCGGGGGCAACAATCATACATCTTTGCAAATCCCCGCGATACATAAGTTCTTTCATTAGAAGGCCAGCCATAATTGTTTTACCTGCTCCAGGATCATCTGCCAAAAGATATCGCAAAGGTTGTCTTGGTAACATGTGTTCGTATACAGCAGAAATTTGATGTGGAAGCGGTATTATTAATGAAGTAGACACAGCTAGCAACGGATCAAACAAATGAGCAAGGCTAATTCTATAGGCTTCTGCAGCAAGCCTGAAATCTGAGCCATCACCATTGAAACTAAACGGTCTGTAATCACTCACTAATTCTAAATCATTTTCCTGAGATTCATATAGTAACTGACTTGCAGTATTGCCTGATTGATCACGATATGAAATGTCAGCAACATTAATTCCAATGATTTGGACAGAAACAATGGTGATATCATGTCCTGGAACTAATCCACGAATAATATCGCCCTTTTTTATTTTATCTAATTTCATTGGTGAGATTTAATAATAATTTTTTTCAGGAAAATGTTCTTGTATAAGAGATCATTGCTCCATCATTAAGATAATTAACTGAGAAACCGGATCTTGATCATTAAAAGAGTTACAAATCCTTAAAGTATAATTGTTTGACGTAAGTAAAATATACAAACATGGGAAAATAAATCAGCATAGATATCTATACAATGAACAATGACATTATATGGTGTGATTGATTAAATCATATTATTATATAAATGTATTTGGGCACGCATTTATACTTCTATAATATCAATATAATTATTTCCTAAAAAAATCTCAGATAATCTCGGAATAACCTTTCTATTTAACTCATAGAGAGGTCTGCCCCTGAACGATGTGAAGGATTTGCACAGGGGCAGATGAACATGCACCACCAGGGTGATGTACAGTGGTAATAATGTAATTACATTATTACAAAATAAAATAGAATTAATATCTATGTGAACTTGTATCATCAATTTTCCCAGACTCTGAGATATATTTTCTTAATCTCTTATTTGATGTAATTTTAGACGGTTATTAGATGCAATAATTTAAAAGTAATCAAAATATTAATATTTCGAAAGAATGATGTTTCCAATTATTAGAATCCATCTGAGGATTGAAATCAATGTACAAAGAGTTAGAGAAATATAAAAATAACGATCACTTCTTCTTCGATAATACTGAGTCGCTCAGCAAAGTATGTAATGCACCTAAAACGAAAAGCGGTATCTACACTGTATTAGAGTTGAAGGATGGCAGAATAAACTTAGTTTATGTTGGGTCATCTGGGAAAATGCAAAATAATGGTAAAATCAAACATCGCAAAGGCGGTTTATTTGATAGAATTGTGAATGGTAAACAGTTTGGGAAGCCTAGGCGTACTTCATGGGCTGAGAAATTAGTAAATCAAAATATTGATGCTCTTGATATTTATTGGTATGATACGTTTTCTGAAGGGGATATACCAGCAACAATTGAAGGGAAAATCATTCAGAAGGTTTTTGAGGATTATGGATGCTTACCAAAATGGAATAAGGAGTATTGATATAAATGGATAAGTTTGGTTTTATGTTGCTAGAGATTATTTTATTACGACAATGAAAAACGTATTATTATTTAGCACGGGGCTTTCGCCCCAGATTGTCACGGAGTCAGTCTTTTATCATACCCAAATAAGGAAACCATCGTTAAGAATAGATGCAATTCACATTATCACTGATGCTAAATGTGAGCCATTAGTAATTAAAGAACTCCTACCAGATAATAATGGATGGCTACATAAGCTTGCTGATGATTATCAAATTGACCCTATTGAAGTCACACTCCCACTTGAAAATATTCATATATTAAAAGACAATTCCGGTAAACCATTGATGGACTTACTCACATTAGAAGAAAATAATGCGGCGGTTGAAACTGTTTTCAGAATTATTAAAGACTTGACCTGTAACAATCAAACGAGGTTGATTACTTCAGTTGCAGGTGGGCGCAAATCTATGAGTGTTATTGTGGGACAGGCAATGCAGTTCTACGCTCGTGAACAAGACCTCCTTACCCATGTTATAGTTGATGATTGTATCATTGGAGCGAAAGATTTCTTTTACCCCACTCCAATTTCAAAAAAAGTGAAAATCAAAGGCAAGATAGTTGATTACCATGATGTGAAAATATATTTAGATGAAATTCCCTTTATCCGACTTCGTCCAATACTTGGTAATTTTCTAATGGAATCAACTGAGGCCTCCTTAATATCTTTGGTTAAATCCGCCCAACAACAGATTGAAGATATGCTCAAACCGGTAAAAATTATTATAGATCAAAAAGCAAAACAATTATCAATTTCTGGGGAGGTAATAAATCTTCCAGCAAAGAGTCTGGCTATATATACATTGCTGTTAAAATTTGGAATGACAAAATATAAAAGTGACAACAATGAACTAGGATTTATTTTAGCTGAAGAATTAATCCTAGAAAATAGTCTTTATGAATACTTAAAGATATATGAAAGCATGTACAAGCCTGGCAATATTTATGTAGAAAATGAAAGAGCAAAAATTAGTAATCATAAAGATCGCCAAATGTTTTTCACACTCAAATGGTTGCAAGAAACTCGCAGTAAAATCAATGCTGTACTAAAAAAGAAACTGCCACCACAGGTATCATCTATTTGTCAAATACAATCAGCAGGCGAGCGCTACAGCACTTGTTATGGTGTCAAAATCAACCCTCAAAATATTACAATTACGAATCAAGGTTGATTTGATATATAATAATCATTTTACCAAGTTATTATTCGATCAAGGAAATTAATAAATAATAAATGCTTTTACAATAATGAAATACCATCCAGACATAAATGTAATGAATCATTTTTCAGAAATAGATGTGAATACCAGGCTAATGGTAGTGGAAACCGCAAAACTGATGTGGGGGGAAATTGCTGATGACCAATATGATAAATTAAGTGAACAAGACAAAAATAAATTCCTAAAAAAACTTCTTAACAAAGTGAATGATAAACTTATAACTCCTAATTCTATTGATTACCCATCATATGTTTGGGAAAAATATGAGGGAGTGGAGATTTATGAACGTTTAATCGAAGATAAAAAAGAGAATGAAGATAATGACATTATAAATTATTCATTATTAAAATATTTCACAGAAAATAACGATCAAGAAAAAGCGAGAATACAATTAAACATATTATTAAAGAAAATCGATGAAGATCCAGATAAAGCATATTTAATTGAATTTTGCAAAATTTATCGGTACAATGATTTCAACTACGTACATTTTTTGGAGCAGTGCCATAATAGGTATCCTAACAATCATGTAATACTCCATATGCTTGTATTAAGTTATATGTCTGAATTGAACGTTAATAAAATAGAGCATTATTTAGGCATAATCAATGATAACTTAGATTTTCAAGTCGAATTCACAGATCATTTGTATTATAGATTAGATGATGTTGTAATTGGAAAATTAGAACAGAGATTTGATTATTCTAATATTTGTAAATTGCTTTCGATTATTGAAAATTGGAATTTCCAATATTTTCAAGAATCAGAATTATCATTAAATCGATCTTTTTATTTTGAAGAATACAGGAAGCAATCAGTTGCAAACGCAAAATCTGAAGAAAGAAATAAAATAATTGCAAGTTTATCCCACTCCATAAAAAATATTATTGCATCTGTGATAGATCCCTTAAAAAACCTACAAAAAGAGGGAAAATATCGACCCAAAATAATTAATGATGCAATACGTGGTACTGAATTAATCCGTGAAATGGTCACAGCCATTAATTACTCATATAAAGGGTCGATTGAAGACTTTTATAGTGATGCAGAAAACGATATTGATATCGACTCAATTACAATTAATCAAATAATAAGTGAAGCACTTAAAGTTTCAATTGAAAATATGTTTGATAGTAAATATCATTCAAAGTTTTTAAGAAATTATTTTCCAAATCGAAAACAATTTGAAAAAGCAAAATCGAATTGGGATACGATAGAACAGAAACTTGATGAAGATCAATTGCTTGCTTTTGCAAAAGATAACATGTTCAATATTTCATTACAACTTGATAGTGTCTGCAATTTAAAAATAGGAAATAAAAATGGATCAGCAGTAAAACTTTCAATATTGTTTCAAGAAATGTTACTTAATGCTGTTAAATACTCAAGTTATGTTGCTAGGAGAGATAGATATATTAAATTACAAATTTTATCCAAGGATAACAAAATTAAGATAAAAATGGAAAACAGTTACCATCCAAATCTGAGATCTAAGACCAGCGGACTTGGTCAAACAGTGATTAATAATATTGCAAGAATGTTAGAATCTGAGCCAATAATAACTAAAAATGATGAAAAGAATCGCTACTCTGTAGAATTAGTTTCCCCTAATTTTTGGAAAAAGAAATGAAAAAAATCCTTTATATAGAAGATGAGTTATCAACAAACATTCCTCGCATAATTAATCTTTTTCAAAAATACATAGGTCCAAAGCAAATTAAAAAACTAAATAATTGGTTAGATGACGATTTTGGGCCAACAAATAAAGAGATTGAAAATTGCATTAATACGTCAAATGTTTTAGAGGTTTCTTCCAATTTCTCTAATGCTTTAGAAAAAGTGATATTGCATCATGAAAACTATTGTCTATTTATAGTTGATAGAAATTTAGCTAATTGTGATTATCACATTGATGATATAAAAAGTATAGACAGTAATTTTTCAGAAGAAATATATGAAAGGTATTACGAACGTGAAGGGGATTATATAATTCTACAACTTTTTGGAAAAATAAATTTGTTATCACGTTTTTACTTTTTAACTGCTTTTCCTGTAGAAGATGAACTCCGAAGTGCATTTGAGATTAGGGGATTAATTGATGGCAATAATTTTTCTAAGAACAATTATATAGAGAAGGGAAATGACCCTAAAATAAAAATATTAAAAAGTGTTATAAATGATATTAAATCCATATCCATTGAGTTAGAAAATAAATCCTATTGTGATATTATCAGGAGATATTGCGGAGAGGTTAAATACAAAGAATTGCTAACACTTCTATCAAATGAAGAATCAAATAAAAGTAGTCTAAATAATATTAGAAATCTATATGAGTCGTTATTAACAAAATATTTTGAAAAAAATGAATGTGAAATTGGAAACATTAGAAATCATAATCATCGACCAAAATTAAATGAAATATTAAGGTGGGTAACTGATTGGGATAATGAATTAAAAGAATATAAAGATAAAAACTGTAATACAATTATAAAAAATTTTGCTAATAGTATTTATTTTATCACAAGTGAGTATGGTTCTCATAGTTCGGATTCCAACCAGCCTATAACTGATGATACGATAAGTGCATTAATTTATATGCTTAAAAGCATGATCATTTGGTTCGGAAATGTTATGGAGGATTCGTGATATTAATGTACTTAGCCAATGTCTACATTAAACGAATACTCAAATAATATCTTGAAACAAAACCTCATCCCAATTATGCCTTAACCCATCATTTTTCAACTGTCAAAAAGTCTGTGTCAAAAAACGGCACACTTTTTCATTTTCTCGACGAGAACGCACTTGACTACGGATCAGGAGGGATGAACTGCCTATTATTCTGTAACTCAACTGGCTTTTTTCGACCCTATCACAAATAATAATAGATATATGATATGCCTATCCATAGATATTAAATTCATTCCTGATTTTAGAAGACTATTGGTCGGTAACGGCATCAAACTGTGGCTCTATTTATTCCTATTCTTTTGTTGAACTGAAACTCCTCTTGCAAATTGCCTTACCGACAACAGATTCTATTCTCGTTGTATATATATTTATTAATTAGAAGGTAAATATCCCATGATTTCTTTAGTAAACCTTGGTGAAGCGTTTCATCTCAATTGAATATAATGACTAATTAATTTTGATAACAATTCCCAAAAAAACCACCATCCCTTTCGTTTTTAACCACCAAGCAGTCGAGACAGAACTCCAACGCCAATGTGATTTCCTTTTTAAGCAAAAGATGGGGATGGAAGTGACATTATCTCTTCGGTTTGACGTTCCCCAAAACCTAGATGCCCTAATTCATCAAAATAGAACCCTTAAGGCAAATATTACGCTTACATGGTCCGGAAGCGAAAAGAAAGTCAATGTTGAATTCCCTGCACCTTATCATGGTGTTTTTATTATTAGATCTGATTATGATACTACCGCATCTAAAAGATGCTGGATTCCCCTGCTGATAGATAAACCTGGTAAATGGATTCTAAAAAAATACAAAGAGAATGAAGAGAAAACTGAAATAATTCATCGTTTAGCATTTCCTGGTGGAAAATATTTTGATATACCTCTAGAAGAAAAAACAGATTTCAAAATTAAAAAAACAGCTCCGGAAATCATTAAGCTTGATG
>Ga0233429_1002278_pt1 | contig 20250 bp, 18 predicted proteins | sample SI_118_April2016_3_FD_179879 | JGI IMG/M metagenome (GOLD analysis project Ga0233429, IMG submission 179879) | Seawater microbial communities from Saanich Inlet, British Columbia, Canada - SI_118_April2016_135_MG | ecosystem: Environmental > Aquatic > Marine > Inlet | place: Canada: British... | reverse complement strand
CCTGTGCTTTTTCCTGACTTTTTTGTACATCTTCAACATTATCAACCAGGATATGTCTTTTTTCTTTGCCGAATTTTTCCATGGCTGAATAATATACAGAGGTGCAACCTGATGTTAAAAGAAAAGCTGCCGACACAAGGGTAATCATGGTTTTAAATTTTTTTATGTTCATAAAATTTATCTCGCTTATTTGATTTGTAACCGGTTTACTAAACCTGAAGACTCCTTATAGCAAAAGTTTGTTGTTTTATTAATCATTTTCTTTATTAGCACATATGTGTTTTGTTCGAGTGGGGTCATCGAGTGGGGTCATCATCGAGTGGGGTCAGGCTTGCATAGTTGCGTTTAGTGCTAAATAAACGCAACTATGCAAGCCTGACCCCACTTATTAAGGGCCTAAGACCGAAAGTTGAGTTGTTATTGTATATAATTGCTTAATTTTTTGCTATACTGCATTTATTACATAAGGTTCGTCTGATCATTTTATTGAAAAAAATTGACCCTTAATTTGGGAGGTAATATGAATTCTGAAGAAATATTTATTTCAGCTTTAGCCTATGAAAAAAAAATTAGAGATTTGTATATTTCAGCAGATAAAATTGTTGATGATGAAAGGGGAAAAAAGATCTTCAAAGCCCTGGCTGATGATGAGCAAGCCCATGTTGATTTTTTAGAGTACAGCCTTGATGTTTTAAAAACACAAGGCCAGGTAGATATTACAAAACTTGAAACATCCATACCCTCAAAAGAGTTGTTTTATGATGAAATTGAAAAAATGAGGGAAAAGATTCCTGAACGAATTCTGGGAGATGTCAAACGGGTTTTAAACTCTGCCTTAAAACTTGAAATTGAAACCAGCCAATTTTATCAGGATGCCTGTGAAAAGACACAAGGTCCTATCAAAGAAATTTTTATAAAACTCCTGGAAATAGAAAAAAGGCATGAGGATGTGGTTCAGATTGAGCTGGATCATGCATCAAATAATGGATGCTGGTTCAATTTTATGGAAATAGATATGGAGCATGGTTAATAAAATGCTTTTGGTTGAAATAAAAGACTTTATTGCTTTTCTTACCATTAATTATCCTGAAAAAAGAAATGCTCTCACGCCTGAACTTCTCACTGATATTCACAAAAATCTGGAAGCATTTTCAAAAAATGATGATGTGAGGTGCGTGGTTATAAGGGGTTTTGGAAACAAGGTGTTTTCTTCAGGCTATGATATCAGCGCAATCCCCGTTGCTCCTTTGTCCGGTAAAAGACAAGAAACGCCGGACACACTGCTACAGGCTTTTGACACCATAAAAGACTTTGCCTATCCCACCATAGCCATGTTAAACGGACATGCCTTTGGTGCAGGGTTTAATCTTTGCGCATGCTGCGATATCAGGATTGCAGCAGATGATATCAAACTCAGGATGACACCGGCCAGGCTCGGCGTGGCATATCATCCAAAAGGAATACAGCAATTCATTGAAGCTTTTGGAATAGCCAGGACAAAGGAAATTTTTTATACTGCTACTATTTTTCAGGGCAAAGCGCTTCTCCAAAAAGGACTTGTCGATTATATGCTTCCAAGAGCGGATCTTGAAGAATTCACCCATGCATATGCCAAAAAAATCACCCAAAATGCACCGCTTTCATTAAAGGGAATTAAAAAAATCATTTCCTATTTTGAAAATGACATGGCATTAAATCAAAAAAAATTAAATAAAGCAGATCAATTGATACAGAAATGTTTTCAAAGTGATGATTTAAAAGAGGGTCAGGCAGCCTTTCTTGAAAAACGAGTACCCTGTTTTAAAGGCAGATGATCCAAAGCCTGCTTAATCTAATCTATCAAAACCTTTTCAAGCTGTTTAAGCATAAATTGCATTTCCTCTTCATTGATGATCAGGGGAGGGGAAATCCTTATGGTATGGCCGTGGCTGTCATTGACAATCACACCAAGTTTTAAAAGTTTTCTACAAAACTCCATGGCATTGCCGTCTTTGACTTCAATCCCGATGAAGAGCCCTTTTCCCCGAACTTCTTTGACATGAACAGATTTTCTGGCAATGGCTTCAATCTTTTTTTTCAAAAACTTGCCCTTTATGGCTGACTGTTCTGCCAGTTTTTCTTCTTCAAAAACCTTTAAGGCGGCAGTGCCTGCCACACAGGCAAGAGGATAACCGCCAAAGGTTGATCCCTCCGATCCTTTTGAAAATACCATGTCCATAATTTTTGCATTTGTGATAAAAACAGACAAAGGAATAAGGCCTCCTGAAAGCGCTTTGCCAAGGATCACTCCGTCGGGAACAATATTATCATGTTCAAAGCAGAATTTTTTACCCGTTCTTCCCATACCCACCTGGATTTCATCACAAACCAAAAGCAGATCATGTTCATCACAAAGCATGCGAAGCCCCTTAAGGAAACCTTTTGGAGGTATCTTCATCCCGCCTTCTCCCTGCATGGGCTCAACAAGGATTCCACAGGTATTTTTATTGATGGCCATTTTTACCTGTTCAAGGTTACCAAATTCAACGGATACAAATCCAGGGGTTAAAGGACCAAATCCCTGTCTGTACTTTTCACTGGATGAAAAAGAAACAATGGAGATGGTTCTGCCATGAAAATTTTCATTAAAGACAATAATTTGCTGGTTGCCGTCGGCAATTTTTTTATGCTTGAATCCAAAATACCGCATGGTTTTCACTGCCGTCTCAACCGATTCCACACCCCCGTTTTTAGGAAGTACTTTATTTCCATAATTTCCAAATCTTGGAGCCATCTGTGGAGCAAATTTCGCCGCTTCAGATAGAAAGATCCCCAAAGGATCTGTGAACACTACATTGGACAATACTGAAGCATAGTTTCCCATCAAAGCGTCCATGACTGCATTGGTGATGGTGGGATGATGGTGACCTGAATTTGCAGCAGAGTAAGCTGCAAGGCAATCCAGATATTTATTGCCTTTTTCATCCGTCAGCCAACAGCCTTTTGCATGTCTGACAACAAGGTTAATCCTGTCATAATGATGTGCGCCATAGTCTTCTTCCAGATTAAAAATGGCATTGTCATTCTCATTGGAAAATCCGTTGAAATCGTGAATTTTTCTCATTGCAGTCATCTTACACCTCTCTTAATTATCTTCTTTTATTATTTTGTAAATTCTTTTTTCATCGGTTGTGGGATCTTGATGCTGATCCAATATTTTTTCTAAGAAACAATGGTAGAAATCATGGCGGAGACTGTCCCGGTTAGCAACTATAAACCATTGATTCCTAGTCCAGTTAATGGCTGAACTATCTTCTTTGTCTGTTTCAAAGATTCCCACAAGGGCTTCACTTTTATCTGTAATGACTTCTAAGGACCGTCCGCCGATTGTCTGTTGTAAATGTTCATGCTCCGGATGTATGACCTGGACATCAAACTTTTTGGCTGTCTTCCCCATTGCGATATAACGGATATTCACCCCTCGTTTGTCTGCCTGTATTAAATATGGGTCCAGGTGCTGGTATGCTTTGGGAAAAAGTCTGACATAGATTTCTGTTTCAGCATTTTTTATCATTTCAATGGCTTTTTCCATGACATTTTCATATCCCGTAATTGTCCAGACAAATTCAAAATCATTTTTTTGGGATGCTGCGGCAATCTTTTCTTCAAATACTTTTATATTGCTGTTGAAATTTCTTTTAAGCCTTCTGACAACCTCGTCTGCAGGCAAGGGCGCATATTGACCTGAATTAACTTCAATTACATATCCTTTGGAAATCAGATTTCGCAGAACATCATAAATTCGTGACCTTGCAATTCCTGAAATTTTACTCAGCTGGGAACCATTTACTGGATGATTGCCCACAAGCGTCATATAACATGTTGCTTCATACTGCGAAAATCCAAGGTCTTTTAAATTTGAATATTCATCCAAGTTTTACTCCAGGGTTATATTTCAAAAAGTTGCTACCTAAATAGCAACATAAACTCAAACACTGTGCTTGTCAATAATTAAAACTCCGGGTTACCCTTAAAAAAAATTTTAAAAAAATATCCCTTTGACAGCGGGTTTTGAATCAGGTAAATATTTAGAAAACAAAAACACCTTACAATTTACCCAAAATAGGAGATAATAAATGGCTGGTCTAAATAAAGTAATGCTCATAGGGAATCTTGGCAGAGATCCTGAAATCAGGTATACCCAGCAGGGTCTGGCAGTGGTGAATTTCTCCATTGCCACAAGTGAATCTTGGACGGACAAAAACACGGGCGACCGTCAGGAAAAAACAGAATGGCATAATATTGTAGTATTTGGCAAACAGGCAGAGACCTGCGAAAAATATCTGTCAAAGGGCAGCAAGATTTATGTTGAAGGGCGACTGCAGACCAGTAATTATGAAAAAGAAGGTCAAACCCATTATATGACAAAAATTGTCGTATCTAATTTTCAATTCCTTGGCGGCAAACAGGATAACCAGGGCGGTGGCAGCGGTGGATATCAGGGTGGTGGCGGCGGCTATCAGAAACCTAATTCAGGATCAGACAACCAGTCCCAGGGTCAGACAAATTCCGGAATGGCAGGTGGGCAGGCACCCATTCCAGATGATGATATTCCGTTTTAAAACTTGACTTCAACACTATAACACGGAGAACCGGCGTGTTTGTTTGGGTATAATTTCAATTCGTGTAAAAATTAAACCGCCCCAGGGGCAGTAAGTTTACTAGTCTTGGGGCGGTTATTTTTAAAGCCTATTTTAGTTAAGCTGTTCTCTCATGGAAATATCATGTTTTCTTTCCTGGAGCGTCTTTTTCGGGGCGGTTTTAGATTGTTCATCCAAATGGCTTAAAACGCAAACTTTCTTTAACTTTTCAATATTGTTTTCTAATTCTTGCCTTTCTGATTCGGGTAAATCTGAAATGCAACTATTATAAGTTTTCTGGCTTTTTATTTTAGCTTTGAACTCCTGGTGCCTTCTCAGTGCTTTGTCTTTCATAATGCTGGCTCCTTTATAATAGTTTAACTCAACTTTCGGTCTTAAGTTCTTGTGGGCGGGGTCAGGCCTGTTTTATTGTGTTTTTATCTATAAATCTATATCAAAAATGCAATAATGCAGGCCTGACCCCACTTAAATCTTGCAACTCCGAAAGTTGAGTAGTTTAATAATAATTTTTACAAAATATACTTTTTAAATGACTTTAAAAAAGTGATATTTTTTACATGCTCAAAGAATAAACATTTTAAAAGTGCTTGGCAAGGCAAATTTATTACCAAATCAATCTCTTGGATTTTCTTGTCAAGTTAACGCTGCTTTTTGGATGTTTTTACCTGAGGAAAAAACCTGGAAATTTATTTTAGCTTCCCCTCTGGTAAAAAAAGAAGGACCTATAAAGTATTACAAACGTATTATTGATGCGAGCAAGGATGCAGGGACCGATGAGAACATTATTTCTTTAAATGATATTAGCGTATTAGATCTCAACAATCAACTCATTCAGTTGCTCAAATTTGCTATATCAACTGGTGATTCGATTTCTAACATAAGGTTTTCAAAAAACACAATAAATGGAGTCTTTGTCGACGATACTCACATTTACAGAATGAAGGTTAACACATAACAAAATAAAATAATTGAGCAGATGCTTAAAGCAGGGATATTTTAAAATATTTTTTTATGGTTTGATCATTTGTGGTCATTAACCGGCACTGCTCATTACTTGCATTCACAACGGCTACGCCTGCTTGTAAAGCCCCCGTACTATTCTCTGTGAAGGACATCTGGTTTTCCAATGATCAAGGTTCTTCTGACAATACCCAGGGTTTTTTTCATGCATTCTGTTTACCATATTTCCAGTTTTACAGAGGCTTTTTGAACTCTTGAGGGAATGTTGGTTAGTAAAATCAGATCATTCATCAGAAAAGACTGCCACTTCAAGGGTTTTGGGAGATTTTTAATAATCAACTATAGCTGTCCAATAAATTTATTGGACAGATCTTTTCCTTCCTCTCTTTCTCCAAGTAACTTGATCGGGATTTTGATTTTTTTGATTTTATAATCACAATTATAGACTTATAGTCCGCACCATATAAGAATGGATATCGCTTAATTTTTTCCAGTTGAATTGAATCTTAGCTCTTCTGATGGTGACGATTTCAAAGATATACTTGAATGCAAAGTTTGTTCAAACCCAATAGTTTCCCTTAGATTTTTTCATAAGCAATAGGTATTTATACCTATATACAACAATAATATATTTTGATAATGTATCAATTAATCAATATTTTAAATCGTTTCGAGTCGGATTGTTTTGTTGGACAAGGCATGGCAAAAGCAATATTTATATAGAAAGGAAGAAAATATTGCAAAACACCGATGCAGAGCTGGCGAACGTGATCATGACGCTTCGGGTTTGCATAGCGCAACAAAGTGAGGACTTTAGATGAACAGGAAACTAAAAGTAATGCTGTGGCCCTGTTTGTGGCACTAGGTATGGCAAAGTTCAAACAGTCCCAAAAGACTAGGGAGAACCAAAAATGAAAACAATAGGCAAGCTATCAGCAATGTTGTTTTTGGCGGTTTCCCTTTTGGCTGCCTGCGAGCCGCAAGAGGCCAGGAAGCCGCCCGATAAGGTATCAGTGCAACTCAGGTGGGTGCACCAGGCTCAATTCGCGGGCTTTTATCTGGCACAGGAACGGGGCTACTACGCCAAAGAGAACATCAAGGTTGCCTTAATCGAAGGCGGGCCGGGCATTGACAATATTGAAAAGGTCGTCACCGGAGGGGCCGATTTTGCGGTAGGCGGGCCCGAGAGCATTCTCCTGCAGTGCAGCCAGGGGAAGCCTGTCGTCGCCATCGCCGCCATATACCGGCGCAGCCCGGTCGTGTTTGCCGCCATGGCAAACTCCGGGATCGAGCGCCCGACAGATTTCCTGGGCAAAAGGATAGCCTTGGCCGGTGTCATCGAGTTAGAATTGCAGTTTAAAGCCATGCTGAATAAGCTGGGTCTTGACATTAACCAGGTTAAGGTTGTGCCCCATAGCTACGACTTGACCCGGTTACGGGAGGGAAAAGTGGACGGCATGGGACTTTATTCAATCGGGGGGGTCATCCGCCTGCGCCAAGCGGGCTATCAGGTGAACCTGATCTGGCCCGGCGACTACGGGATCCATATGTACGGCTACACAGTGATCACCACCGATCGAATGATCGCGGAGAACCCGGACCTGGTCACCCGCTTCCTGCGCGCAACGCTGTTAGGGTGGCATGAAGCGATCGAGGACACTGAGGCGGCCGTGACGATCACCTTGAAGTATGCCCGGGAGAAGGATTCTGAACTGCAAACCCGGATGATGGAGGTCAGTGTCCCCCTGATCCATACCGGAGAAGACCGGATCGGCTGGATGAGGTCCGGAATTTGGGCGAGCACCCACCAGATTCTGCTGGAGCAGGGGCTTCTGGAAGGGCCACTATATCCGGACCAAGTCTACACAATGGAGTTCCTACAGAAGATCTACGGAGAAAAGAAATGAAACTGACCTCAAAACTTGCGGTTCTCTTTGTGCTGCTTGCGATCGTCCCGCTGAGTTTGGTGAGCTTCCTAAGCTATAAAAAGCATCGGCAAACCATAGAACAGGAGACCATCAACCGACTTGTCTCCACCACCATCCTTAAGGAGGCCGCAATCAATTTGTGGGTTGAGCACGCTGGAAACCGTATCCATATGCTGGCCAGTCGTCCCGTCATACGGAAGTATGCTGCTGTGCTGGCATCACGAGACCCGGCTGACCCGGAGTACCGGGAAGTCGTTAGAAGCATTCTCGAGGAGCACCTGAAGCCGACGATCGAAGAAGAAAAGGGTTTCCTGGAGCTTTTCATCCTGCGCGACAGCGACGGCCTAAAACTGGCATCCTCGGATGAGAAGCAAGAGGGGAGATACAGGGAGAGCGAACCCTACTTCGTGGAGGGAAAGAAGCGCACCTACGTCCAGAACACCTACTATTCCCAGACCCTCGAGCAAGCGGTCATGACCATCGGCACCCCGATCAAGGACAAAGAGGGTAACCTGATCGCGGTGCTGGCCGGCCACGTGAACCTGGCCGGGATGTCGGAGATCATGTTGCAGAGCAGCGGCCTGAGCATCAGCGAGGACAACTACATAGTCAACAAGTTTAACTTCTTTGTCACCGAGCCCAGGTTCGGCGAGGGCTACGCACTAAAGAAAACCGTCCACACTGATGGCGTGAAAGCCTGCATAGCGGGCAACAACGGTGTCGGCTTTTACAATGACCACAGGGGAATCCCGGTCATCGGCGCCTACAGATGGATGCCGGAACAGGAGCTGTGCATCCTGGCTGAGGTAGAGCAGGCCGAGGCCTACGAGCCTATTTGGGCCATGCGCCAAGCCCAACTCTGGATAGGCGCAGTGGTGGCCGCTATCGTGGCTCTGATGGGCCTGCTTTTTGCCCGCACTATCACAAGGCCGGTGCTCCATCTGCTCAAGGGCGCCAGGGAGGTTGGCCGGGGTAACCTTGAATACCGAATAGAATCAGGGGCCAAAGACGAGATCGGCCAGTTGGGGGGCGCTTTCAACGATATGACAGGCAACCTGCGCCTTTCGCTGGGGGCGCTGCAAGAATCTGAGGCCAAATACAGGAATCTGACCGAAAGTCTTGAAGAGTTGATCTACCGGGCGGATCCGGAAACCTTTGTGGCCACTTATGTGAATAGTACGGTCGAAAAAATCTTCGGCTATACAGTAGAAGAGTTCCTTGGAGATTCAAGCCTGTGGGAAAGCGCCATTCATCCTGAGGATAAGGAAAGGGTCTTTGCATGGTTCACAGAAGCGACCAGGAAGATGGAATCCGGCGCCATCGAATACCGTATCATAAGGAAAGACAAAACAGTGCGGTGGGTGGAGGATCATCCCGGTTGGGAGAAAGACCAGCAGGGCAATGCCATCTCCCTTAACGGGGTATTGTCTGACATCACCGGCCGCAAACAGGCCGATGAGATGTTGCGGAAGAGCGAGGAGAAATACCGTGCGGTTGTCGAAACCTCCGTTGATGGTGTGATATCCGTTGATTTGCAGAAGAAGATCAGTGTGTGGAATAAGGGGGCAGAAAGGGTATTCAGGTTCACGGAAGAGGAGATGCTAGGGCAAAGTTTAATGAAGATTGTCCCTGAGAGATACAAGAAAGAAAAGGAAAAGGGGTTTGTTGAATTCCTAAAAAGCGGCACAGGCCCGGTCATAGGAAAGACCTTGGAGATTCAGGGCTTAAGGAAAGATGGGACAGAGATTCCAGTTGAACTCTCCATTTCCTCAAAAAGAGATAATGAAACGCATATCGCCACTGCAATTGTGAGGGATATCTCCGACCGCAAACAGGCGGAGAAAGAAAAGGAGAATCTACAGAATCAGTTGATCCAAGTGCAGAAGATGGAAACCATCGGAACTCTTGCCGGCGGTATTGCCCATGATTTTAATAACCTGCTTTTTCCTATCATGGGGCATACAGAGTTACTTTTAATGGATACCCCTGATGACAGCCCATTCCGAGGCGATTTGAATCAAATTAATACCGCCTCCTTAAGAGCCAGAGACCTGGTAAAACAGATCCTTACGTTTGCTCGTCAAAATAGCAGTGAATTGATACTGATGAAGATGAAGCCAATTGTCAAGGAGGCATTAAGACTTATCAGGTCGACAATCTCCACAACAATTGAAATTAAACAGGATATCAATCCTGACGGTTGTATAATCAAAGCTGATCCCACACAGATCCATCAGATTGTAATGAATCTTACAACCAATGCTTATCATGCCATGGAAGAAACAGGCGGGGAACTGAGAGTAGGCCTTAAAGAAATCGAAATTGGTGAGCAGGACATGTTAAGCAAGAATATGGAGCCCGGAATTTATGCTTGTCTATCTATAGCTGATACAGGCATAGGGATGAATAAAGAGTTAATAGAAAAAATCTTTGATCCGTTTTTTACCACCAAAGAATCGGGTAAAGGCACTGGAATGGGACTTTCAGTTGTGCATGGCATTGTTAATAAAATGGGGGGGAGTATCCGGGTATATAGTGAGCCTGGCAAAGGCAGTGAATTTTATGTCTATTTTCCTGTAGAGAAGAATTCTTCTGAAGAACACGGTGTCCAACCGAAAGAACCAGTTCCTTGTGGTAATGAACAAATTTTGCTTGTGGATGATAAAGAAGCGATACTTACAATTGAAAAACAGATGCTGGAACGCCTGGGCTATCAAGTTACTTCACGTAACAGCAGCCTTGAAGCTCTTGAAGCTTTCCGTGCAAATCCTGATAAATTTGACTTGATCATCACTGATATGCAAATGCCAAATATGCCTGGTGATAAACTATCGGCTGAACTGATTAAAATACTCCCTGATATTCCAATACTGCTTTGTACAGGCTTCAGCGAAACCATGTCTGAAGAAAAGGCGGCATCTCTGGGTATTAAGGGTTTGTTATTGAAGCCGATTGTAATGAGGGACCTTTCCCAAAAGATACGGGAAGTGCTGGACAAAAAATAAAATTGAAACAGTAGAATAATGGTTATATGATTTAGTCTTCAAGGCCTTCAGAATTTGCAGAATGGCAGGAGCATTATTCTGATTTTTTAATTGGAACATGGGTCTCTACCTTGTGCATGGAGAGAATATTATTTTGACACCCAGCATTAAATTATATGAACCAAGAGCAGTATCTCAAGCCATTCTTCCAGATTAAAGTGTGCCAATATAACAAATTGAATCGGTTCATTCTGGATAATAGTTAAATTTTTTCAGGATTCAAAAAAGACCCCGGGCTATCCTTTGATAGTGAGCATTGATGAGAGCAATCCGGGTCATTTTTTTGGAGCAAATCACTATTTAGCGGAAATGCCAATCCTGGCATCAAGTTGAATGAGATTTTGATTCTTTTGATTTTGCTTTTTCTCATAAAGTTTAATTTCTGATCCGAGACTAAAAAATTCCTCTATACCATATCTCCCCCTGTCGACCTGCCCACTTGATTTGTTGTTTCTCAATTTTTCAATAATATTTTTCAAAGTAATCATTGTTTATCCCCAAATAAGGTTTGCATATCCTAAAAGTATTGCACCTACCAATGAAAAAGATACATACAGTATAAAAATGCGATATTTAACCAATGTCCAGACCGCAGCCATGGCCGGTAAGGTTGTCGTAGGACCGGCAATCAGAAAAGCCAACCCGGCAGCAGGGCTCATACCTTGTGCAAGAAGGCCGCTTACCATGGGCAACGCACTTAAATTACTTGTGTATACGGGAATGCCTAAAAACGTAGCTGTGAAAATCGCCCAGGAGTTATCTTTACCCATAATGCTTGTGGTCCATTCTTGAGGTACACTGCAACATTTTTTGCATCGTTACCCTAAAGTCTGCGGGATGACAGCAACTGCACAATCTGCCGAGGAAGAATTTAAGCATTTTTATGGTCTTGACGTTGTTGTTATTCCCCCAAATACTTCCTGCATCAGAATTGATCATAAAGATGTGATTTTTAAAACCAAAAAAGAGAAAAATAGAGCCTTACTTAATGAAATTATCAAAACCACTCAAACAAGACGTCCTATACTTGTTGGAACAAGTTCAGTGAAAGAGTCAACATTCCTGGCAAAGAATTTACAAAGGCATAATATAAAGTGTGACGTTCTTAACGCCAAAAGGGATGAAGCTGAAGCCCAAATTATCGCCCAGGCCGGAAAATTAGGTGCGGTTACAATATCGACAAATATAGCAGGGCGAGGCGTGGATATCCGCTTGGGTGGGGTTGATGAAAAGGAGAAAGAAAAGGTAATAGCGCTTGGAGGATTATACGTGATTGGTACGAATAAATATGAGAGCCAAAGGATTGATAGACAACTCCGTGGAAGAGCAGGAAGACAAGGGGATCGTGGCTCATCCAGATTTTTTATAAGCCTGGAAGATGATTTATTCATTAAATTTAGTTTACATGATTTCATTCCAAAATATATTTTTGAAATGAATCTGTATGCAGAAATCCACAATAAAATTGCCATAAGAGAAATTGTCCAACTTCAAGATAGAATAGAAATGCAGAATCTGGAAATTAAAAAAACACTTTGTAAATACTCTTCTGTAATTGAAAAACAAAGAGAAAAAATTGATGAAGAACGTACATTTTTTTTGAACTCCCAAAACGCTTTAAATTTCTTTGAATCGAAATCATCGCAGAAATTTTATGAATACAAAGCACTCCTGAAACATGAAAAACTTAATAGATTGTGTAAACGGATTTTAATATCCTCAATTGATAGCAATTGGTCTCAATATATTACAGAGATTGGTGCAATTCGAGAAGAGATTCACCTATTCAGTTATAGTGGACGGGTACCTTTTTTTGAGTTTCAAAAAATTGCAGGAAAAATATTTACTGAACTTTCAAATGAATTGAATGACAAAATAATTCAAACGTTTAATAATATTCCAATCGTCGAAAAAGATATCGATATAGAGTTGGAAAAAATGAAATCTCCTTCGGCTACGTGGACTTACCTGATAAATGATAACCCTATGGATTTTGTGCTTGGTATGGTGGGGGATATCGGCATCGCTGCTGGCAAGAATATGCCAGCTCCAATAATTATGCTACTAAGATGGATAAGAAGTTGTTTTATGAGAGCAGATCAAACAAAATAGCCATTTTTCAGCGTGATAATTTTTTAATTTTTTCAGTAATTATTTGTAGAATTCAAAGGTGAATACTTGTATTCATAGTCTGGGCTTTTTAAAAGTTTTGGGCAACCCCATATATGGTATTTTAAGTTTTTCATAGAATGGAACTTTCCATTCAAATATATGAACCAGAACCGTTATCGTAGGCCCTTCTTCCAAATTAAAGTGTATAAAATAATTGAGCAGTGACTCTGTGTGAGATCCTTTGAAATACTCTCACAAATTCACACCATCAATTATTTTTTAAAGGTACCAATATAAAAAATTGAAGCGAGCCCCACTGGCTATGGTATAAACTTTTTAGAATTCAAAAAAGCCCCCGTACTATCCTCTGTGAAGGACATCTGGTTTTCCAATGATCAAGGTTCTTCTGACAATACCCAGGGTTTTTTTTCATGCTTTGGGGTCCACCTCACTGTTTACCATATTTCCGGTTTTACAGAGGCTTTTTGAACTCTTGAGGGAATGTTGGTTAGTAAAATCAGATCATTCATCAGAAAAGACTGCCACTTCAAGGTTTTTGGGAGATTTTTAAAAATCAACTATAGCTGTCCAATAAATTTATTGGACAGGTCTTTTCCTTCCTTTCTCCAAGTAACTTGATCAGGATTTTGATTTTGCCTTTTCCCATATACTGGAATTTAATTTGTAAAAACTTTCTTTGCATTGTACCGCTATATATATTATTGTAATTTTTATTTATATTGACCAGAATATTAAACGCATTCTGGTCTGGTGATTTTATAGCTTTGGGTGTGTTCGGACCATGGCAAGCATTCTACTCCAAAGATCAAGTCCATTTCGACATTAAAAGGAATTTCTGATGACGGGAAAACTTACCTACGAAGAATTAGAAAAAAAAATTCAAAAATTAGAGCAGGCAAAATCAGTGAGCAAGAAGGCTGAGGAGGCTCTGAGGGAGAGTGAAGAAAAATACCGAACCATTCTTGAAAGCATTGAAGACGGTTACTATGAAGTTGATATGAAAGGGAATTTTACTTTTTTCAATGATTCAATGTGCAAGATTCTTGGATATTCCAAAGACGAATTAACAGGCTTGAATAACAGACTGTATATGGACGAGGAAAACGCAAGGAAAGTCTTTAACGCCTTCAATGAGGTCTATAGAACAAAAAAATCATATAATGCATTTGATTGGGAATTGATTAGAAAGAATGGTTCCAGGTGCTATGTTGAGACATCAGTAGCTCTTAAAAGTAATTCAAAGGGTCAACCAATAGGTTTTCAGGGTATAGCACGAGACATCACTCGGCGCAAACAGGCAGAGGATGCACTACGTGTATCACATGAAATATTTCTAACGGTTTTGGACAGTATTGATGCAAATATTTATGTGGCCGATATGGAATCATACGAAATTCTTTTTATGAATAAAAATTTGATGAATACCTTTGGTAAAGATCTGACTGGTGAATTATGCTGGGAAGGGTTTAAAGGAAAATCCAAACCATGCAAACACTGTACAAATGATCAATTAATAGACGAAAATGGTAAACCCACAGGCCTTTGTACCTGGCAAAATAAAAATTCCATTACGGGCAAATGGTATATAAACAATGACCGTGCCATAAAATGGTCAGATGGACGTTTGGCAAGGATAGAAATAGCGACAGATATTACTGATTTAAAACACATGGAGGAAGAACTTCGACAAGCGCGAAAACTGGAATCCATCGGCACCCTGACAAGTGGCATTGCCCATGATTTTAATAATATAATGGGTATTATTCTGGGAAATACGGAATTGGCCTTAGAGGATGTTCCAGAATCGAACCGGGCTTATTCCAACCTTGAAGCGATAAAGACAGCCAGTCGAAGGGCAGCAAATATTGTAAAACAGCTTAGCAACCTCAGCCGTATAATTGACCAGAAATTGCAACCAATAGAAATTGCACGAGTTATCAAAGATGCCCTTACGTCTTTACGATCAATGATTCAAAATACAATAGATATTCAGCAGGATATTCAAATTACAAATGAAACTATTCTTGCAGACCCAACCCAGATAAACCAGATCATGATGAATCTGTGCATCAACGCTTCCCATGCCATGGAACAAATAGGCGGAAAGCTTACCATCTTAGTTGAAAAAGTGATTTTGGGCGATAGTTCAGCCAAAGACTATCCTGACTTAAAAGGTGGCAAGTATGTTAAGATAGCGGTAAGCGATACAGGCCCGGGAATCGACCTCAAGATTATAGACCGAATTTTTGACCCCTATTTTACAACCAAAGGTGTGGGGGAAGGTTCTGGTATGGGGTTGGCCGTAGTGCACAGCATTGTCAAGAGCCATAGCGGAGCTATTAGCGTTGATAGCACCCTTGGTAAAGGCACTAAATTCATCATGTTTTTTCCATTGGTTACTGAGAAACCAATGGTTGAAGTCCAAACCACATAGGAGATTCCCAGGAGAAGTGAAACCATATTATTTGTGGTATGCTGAAAACAGGATTAAAGAGGAGCTGTCAAAAATTGAAACTGTTTCATCAGATGTTTCAATGGCCTAATCTTGTTCTCACTTTTTTTGTTTCAGCATAAGGATGTACCGGCTGGTAACGCCCAGAATTTTCTTCTCCTGCATGGCACTGACTGTAATCGCATTAAACTTTAACAATAATCTAAACTGACCCCGTATCTATAAGAATAATTGACCCATCCGTCATTCAATCACTGACACCCCACAATACGCTCAAAAACATTCACGATATTTTTTTAACTTTTTCCGTCCACTTCTGATAGTTTGGCCTCTCAGGAGGCCAATATGGAAAAACGTCCTTGTAAAAACTGCAGAAGGCTTATTGAAATCAGCCCACAAAGGCCTAATCAATTATTTTGTAATAGAAAAATTTGCCAAAGGGTTCGAAAAAACAATTGGCAGAAGAAAAAAATAGTATCAGATGAGGCCTACCGCCAAAATCAAGATGATGCTCAAAAACGTTGGCTGGATAAAAATCCCGACTATTATAAAAATTATCGAGAGAACCACCCGGAATACACTGAAAAAAACCGGCAGAAACAACAAGAGCGAAACCGAAATAAAAGGGTTATGTGTCACCAGAAGTCCATTTTTAGCGAAATTGCAAAGATGGACGTGTCACGCACAAAAAATCCTATAATGTCAGGGATGTACGAGCTTTCTTCTGCACAAGACCCAAGTATTGCAAAGATGGACGTGTTAATCGTTGATCTTTCATCAATATCAGTAAGTTATGCTAAGAAAAATGTTAAAATTGAATGATTGCAAAGATAGGACTTTATGGTCATCGGTCTGAATATTGGTTAAAAGGTACCTATGAAAACTCAAATCGAACAAATAGATATTCACCAGATTATTCTTCGTTATGAGCACACCAGAGTTTATAAAGAAAACTCGTTGAACAGACTCCGTCGTTCCATGGAGCGGTTCGATCAGATTGCACCTGTGTTAGTCATTCCAGCACCGAACAAACAATTTGTTCTGGTCGACGGGTATCTTCGGGTAAAAATCGCAAAAATGTGCGGTAGAGATACGGTGTTGGGACTAATATGGGTAACAAAAGAGCAAGAGGCTCTGCTGTCGATAATAAAAAATAATGATGGCAGGCAATGGGAAATTATCGAACAGGCATCGTTGCTCAATGATTATGTAATTCGTTTTAAATTGAACATTTCACAAGCTGCAAAACAAATTGGGCGTGACAAAAGCTGGGTAAAAAGAAGACTGGCGCTTGTCCGGGATCTTCCTGAAGATGTGCTTGATGCTTTGAGATCTGGCCATATATCGGCATGGTCTGCTGCACGGGTTCTGGCTCCGTTGGCGCGCGCCAACAAAAAGCATGCACAACAACTCACCTCCCATCTGAAAAACGATCCCATTTCTACAAGACAGCTTAAAGAGTTTTTCAATTGCTATAAAAAGTCCAATCATTTAGCGCGGTCAAGGATGATAGAAGATCCGCCATTATTTTTAAAAGCATCGTTGTTCAAAAAACAGGAACAACAGGCTTCAGAATTAAGTGAGGGCCTGGAGGGCAAGTGGCTCAGGGATATGAACACTGTGCGCGCTATTTTGAAACGTCTTAGAAAAAATACAGTGACGGTTATTTATTCTGGCCAGGAACCCTCCATCCGCAAAAGGCTGGTTGATGCATTACATCAGACTCAGAATATTTTTAAACATCTAAATGAAGAGGTAACATCCCATGATCAAGCCGGAAACGAAACAGGCCATAAAAGAGATGCGAAAACACGAGATGTCTATAAAAGAAATTTGCAAAACACTAGAAGTTTCAAGAAACACAGTACGCAGGGTTATCAGGGACAAACACAATGACGTGAGTTCAAAATCATCAAAATACCAGGACCACATTCCTATCATCAGAGAGCTTTATCCTATTTGTAAGAAGAATGCTGTAAGGGTGAAGGAAGTTTTAGAAGAAAAATACAAAATCTCCATCCCTTATCCTTCCCTGGTCTGGCTGGTACGTCAGGAAGGGTTAAATAAATCTCGGAAGAAACAATCCGGCAGTTATAGTTTTGCCCCTGGAGCCGAGGCGCAGCACGACACCTCGCCGTATAAGATTATGCTGGGAGATAAAAAAACAACAGCTCAGTGCGCTTCGCTGATTCTTGCCCATAGTAGCAGGGTATATATTCAATTTTATCCCAGATATACCCGTTTTGAGGCCATGATTTTTTTGATAGAAGCCTTGAAGTTTATGGATGGAAGTTGTGCCAGATGCACCATTGATAATACGAGTGTGTTAGTAGCTTACGGTGTAGGCCCAGATGCGGAGATAACTCCGCAAATACGCCAATTGGGCAAGATGTTCGGCATGAAGTTTATTCCCCACAACGTCGGGCATCCCGATAGGAAAGCCCGGGTTGAAAGAGCGTTCTATTATGTTGAAAAAAATTTTCTTGTCGCCAGGACATTTGTAGATTGGGATGACCTTAATAAAAAGGCCCTTGCCTGGTGTAAAAAGGTTGCCAATCAAAAACCCAAGCGCTCATTGGGAATGAGTCCTGAACAGGCATATATTATGGAAAAACCTTCGCTTATTCCTCTCCCGGCCTATATTCCTCCTGTGTATATAACCGTATACCGGGTGGTTGATATACAAGGATATGTCCATCTGGATACCAACCGCTACTCTGTGCCGTACAAACTTATCGGGGAAAAGGTTGAAGTTCAGAAACACAAGGAGCATGTATTAATTTACCATGCCAATAAAAAGATAGCTGCGCATAAAAGAGAGATGAAAAAGAAAGATTCACGGGTAACGCTTTCTGCTCATCATGCACCGTATCTCAAACAAAAATCAAACCCATCATCTTCAATGGAAGAAAAAATGCTGAAAGGGGAAAACCAGATTCTTGACAGCTACATAGCTGAATTGAAAAAACGATCACATGGTCGTGGTGTGGCCCGCTTTAGAAAGCTATTGGGAATCAAACGTACTTATCCTGAGGACGCATTCATGGCCGGTATCCGGCAAGCAGGCAAGTACGGTCTTTATGATCTTCCCCGACTGGAAAAGATAATCATCTCATTTATTGCCGGAGAATTTTTTGACCTATGATACATGCAAAGCTCCACAGTCTTTTGGAAGAATTGAAATTTAAAGGTATGGATCAGGCTCTGGAAAAGATTTTATCAGAAACTGAAAAAAACGGGCCAACCACGTCTGACACTCTTATTGCATTGCTTGAAGAAGAACTGCGTTATCGAAAAGAACGCAGTTTAATAAATCGAATAAAAAATGCACGTATCCCATGGGACTGGACCCTTTCATCGTTTCCATTTGACAGGCAACCTATGCTGAACAAACAACAGATTATGGATTTGTCCACAGCGGATTTTGTTCAACGGGGTGAGAATATTATTTTTATAGGTAACCCGGGCGTCGGCAAATCAGGAGTGGCAGCCGGACTGTTGCGAGAATCGTTGATCTCTGGATACAGAGGCCTGTTTTATAATGTTCAGGATCTGCTTAATGATCTTTATGCTTCTCTTGCTGATCGCACAACGACAAACCTGCTTAATCGACTCTGCAGGTTTGATATTTTATTACTGGACGAGCTTAGCTACCTTACCTTAAGCATTGAACAAATGAACGCTTTTTTCAAGCTCATGGCAGAACGATACCTGCACAACAAGACAACAATTATCACTACAAACCTCGATTATCCCAAATGGTATAATCTGTTTAAACCCAAAGATATGGTCGACGCAATGCTGGATCGTCTTCAGCACCGCTGCATCACCATCCGTATCAACGGAGACTCTCTGAGAAAAAACACTTCAAGTAATCAGCAATCACGCACCTGATATGACCACTTCGTTTGAAGAAATCGGGAAAATGGCCGATAGAGTACGAACAATTGACCTTAATACACTGCTGCAACACTATGGGTGCACGAAAGATCTTCACGACAAGGCCAAATGGCGCACCCCTCGGGGGATAATCTCGGTGACCGGTTATAAGTTCATGAACTGGACCCTGGGGACCGGTGGCGGTGGTGCCATTGATCTTGTCATCCATTTGCAGGGGCTGGAGTTTAAAGATGCCGTGTTTTGGCTTTACCATAACTTCTCCTATCCTTCTGTGTTAAAAACTTCTCAAAAACGATTATGCCCTCCAAAACAAATTTTAAAACTACCTCAAAAAAATAACAAAAAGCTTGGGAAGGTTACAAAATACCTCAGAGACAATCGTTGCATCCCAAGAAAACTTATAGATAGCCTGATCCTATCCGGAAAACTTTATGCAGACGATAGGGCCAATGCTGTTTTTTTACTGCTTGGGAAAAAAAAGAAGGTTGTTGGAGCAGAACTCCGGGGTACCGGTAATACTAAATGGCGCGGCATGGCATACGGTTCCAAAAAAAATCTTGGTTGTTTTTATATTATTGGTAAGAACTCCAGGAAAATAGTGCTTTGTGAATCAGCCATTGATGCTGCATCCTGTGCCGTGCTTTATCCTGAATATACTGCTATTTCAACGTCGGGAGCGACTGTTAATCCAGCATGGTTACAAAATTTTATAACAAATGGCTGTGAAATCTACTGCGGTTTTGATAACGACAGTACCGGCGATATGATGGCAGATAGAATGATCAAACATCACCCATCAATCAGAAGGCTTCGTCCAACCAGGCATGATTGGAATGAGGTTATTCAAAGCTCTTTTCTTTAACCCACCTGTTATAAAGCAACTTGTAAAAAACACTACTTGGAAAAGGAAAATGCTTTCATATTGATTTTGTTGTCAAAAAATAACTCAATCGATCAAAGCGAAACAGTCTCAGTGTATATGAGTGTTATTGCGATTATAAATGCTGGATAGGTGCGCAAATAAGGGGGCATTTAAAATCGTTATGAAAGGGTTAGAGAATTTTATTGTTCAAGAACATCACCCATCAATCAGAAGGCTTCGTCCAACCAGGCATGATTGGAATGAGGTTATTCAAAGCTCTTTTCTTTAACCCACCTGTTATAAAGCAACTTGTAAAAAACACTACTTGGAA
>Ga0233429_1002269_pt1 | contig 20326 bp, 19 predicted proteins | sample SI_118_April2016_3_FD_179879 | JGI IMG/M metagenome (GOLD analysis project Ga0233429, IMG submission 179879) | Seawater microbial communities from Saanich Inlet, British Columbia, Canada - SI_118_April2016_135_MG | ecosystem: Environmental > Aquatic > Marine > Inlet | place: Canada: British... | reverse complement strand
ACTCCAAGAATTGACGCAAACCTGCCACTTTGGTATTGCACTAAACGAGGGACTTGGATGAGGGAATAAGTGGTAAACTTATTTCCGGAATAGGTGGCAGTTTTCGCCGGAATACGCATGACGGCGATCGAGTTGATTCCATCATATATACTTAATAACAGATGTCATAAGCGCTGTCTTTTTACTTTTGATTCTTAACCCAATTCACCAACCTGCTGGGGCAACTCAACCCATTCCCTTATGTGCTGACTTTTTATTTTGCGTTTATCTTCCATTTGTCATTATCATTTTCATTTTCTCTTCTTTTTTGCTTCCGCTTTTCCTTTAGTATTTGCGTGCCTTTTTATTGAGAAAGGTGACCCATATAAAACAACTGATGAGTCACCTTTCACAGCCAAACTTATTTCTTGACAAGAAGCTGCTCAATCCCATCGGAACATGCTCGGCTTACAGTATAGCCTGCTTTTTCCTGCCCGGGCATTTTATCCCAGCCCCCCTTTTCAATAAATGAAGCTCTCTCCCAGCTGTTTACTTTCGCAAATTCTTTGAGTTTCTCCGCATGGTCTGGCTCCTTCATAAACTGGGCGACGCAGATCGCAGCTTGGCTTGCCAGAACCGCATCTTCGGTCATTGTTTTGGTCGTGCTGGCGGTTGTCCAGCCACCCCATGCAAAACCGATGATTATTGCGATAACTGCCCCGACAACAAGTCCCCAACTTCCAAACTTAACCTTCCCTTCAGTTTCCGGTTTCATTGATGATGCCTCCTTGAATTATGTTGTGTTTTACGCCGTCATTTTCCCCCGGAGAGGGCTTTTATGCCGAGCGTTTCGATGAGCCGGTTGATATCGGTGGTCTTTAAATTCATCCCGCCTTCAGAGACCGGCAGAAGTATGATGCGCTTTCCCTGAATCGCCTCTGCGATTCTCAGCTTCACAATCGCCTCGCCGCCCGCCCCTGCCAGGGCATTGTTCATCTCCTGGATTCCGGTCGCTTCCGCAATGCCTTCGGCCTGGATGGCTTTGGCAAGCAGCTGCTGCTGTTCCTGATATACATCCGCCTCGATTTTATCCTTTAGGTATTGACCGTCGGCGTCTGCCACCATCTTGTTGACGTCACCTCGGACTTCTTCGAGTTTGCGTTTGTATTCTTCCAGGGCTGCGTGCTGGGCGGACTTGTTTTTCTCCACCTGCTGATCGGCCACTTTCTTGTCCTCGATGGCCTTCTGATACTCGGGGTTGAAACGATAATCATTGGTCAGTACTTTTTCCACAACAACGCCCATGGGCCCCAGGATTTTTTGAAGCGCCTCCTTGGCCTTGATAGATTGGGCCTCGCGAGCATCTGCCACATAGAAGGCTTCTGTCTTGAGTTCGCCGAAGATGTCTCGCGGTTTGCTCCGGGCAACGGTTCGAACAATTTTATCCCGCAGGGTTTTGTCATCCCGGGCCACGTACTGGAGGATGTGGGGCGCCTTGTTCACATCGATGCGAAAGGCGATGATCACATCCAGACTGATGTCGTTGCCGTCGATGGTTTTGAGCACTAAATCGTCTCTGGATTTGCGGTCGCCCCTCACTTGGGAATACGTCATCTCCAGGTTCTGCAGTTTGGTGTCAAAGACATTCCAATCATTTATAAACGGCATGAAAAAATAGGTGGCACCCGGGGCGTAGATCCGGTCCTCAACGCCCTTTTTACCGATAAAAGCCATTTTACGGGTTCTTACGCCCACCTCTGTCTCTCCGGTGGTATGGGGAACACAGCCGGCTGCGGTGACCATTGCCAGCATCAGAACGATCCAGATAAAAAAGCGCCTCATTTCCCGCCTCCTTTACGAACGTCAAATAATTTCAGGGCGTTGTCCAGATTCAACGGGTTCACCCCGTCCGGACCGTCGCTGGGGAGGATGATCACGTCAAGTCCCTTGTACGCATCCGCCATTTTCAGCGCCACCATACGCTCGGAGCCGATTCCTTTCAGGGCTTCATTTCTCAGACGCACGCGTTCCGCCTCTGCCAGCTTCACCAGCAGATCGGCTTCGGCTTTTTTCTTTCGAACGTAAAAATCCTTTTCCGCGATCTTGCGGGTGACATAGGCTTTGCCCTTTTCAAGCTCAACCGCGGCGATGACCATCCCTTCCTGTACGATTTTCTTCAATTCGGCCTCTTCCTTGGCCGCCCGGGCCGCAGCACGGTTGGTAAACACCATCTGGTCCTGGAGCTTCTTTTCCTCTATGTTTTTCTGGATCTCCTTGCTGTATATAAAATAGCGCACCAGCACCTGATCCACTTCGATGCCCTTTAAATTCAATTCGCTGTTGAGTCTCTGCTTGGCTTCTTCTGTCTTTTGTACCCTCATGGGGCTGTTGTAGAATTCTTCGGTGGTCAACTTTCCCAGGGTCTCTTTCAATGCCGGTTCGGCCTTGGGGATGATGCCGTTGTCCTCAAAGAGGGTACCGGGACCGATGGTGGTAAAAACCAGGTAGGGGTCCTTGATGTGGTAAAGAAAAGAAACGTCCACATCCACAAAAAAGCCGTCCGATGTCTGAATGTGCGCTGCCCGGTCTTTCCTTGCCGCCCCTGCGGCGGTTTCGGGAAAATTGGTCAGCTCCAACACCTGGATGCCCTTGGGAAGCCGGTATATCTTCTGCAGCCCGAAGGGCAGAACAAAAGTCAGACCCGCCTGATAGATCTTTTTTTGAACGCCTCGGTTTATCCCGACCCGGGCCACCTTGATTCCGTACTCATCGGGCCGAACGTATACGAAAAAGAGGTTGTAGGCGAAAACCGCCAGCACGACCCCGGCGATGATGATCTTCACGGCACCCCCCAGCCTGAGGTTAAACGCGGGAAGCTTGAATCGCTCTATCAATTCATTTACATACGATGAAAACTTTTCCAACGGGTCATTATCCATGTTCGTATTTTCCTTTCAAAACGAATAATCTTTTTCTGTATCGCTACGTCAAACCCTTTTTCGCCTGGCAACATCAATGGCCTCCATTCCTTCCGATTGGGAAACCGTGTTAATTTGAATTTCGGGCGGTTCACATAAAAGGGTCTTTGCCCCGAGCAAAACGCCGAATCTTTGCGACCTTATATGATGATCCAGATCTTCACGGGTTTTCCACTCCTCTATCAGGTTGAAACGGTTTTTGTCTTCGATATCGCAAAAGACGGCATAGCTCAGGCAACCCGTTTCCTTTTCCGTTGGTCCGATCATGCCGAGAAGCGTTTGCGTGACCTCCAGCTGCTTTTCCGGAAGGACGTTCATTGTTATCCTGACAATAATCACAATAGCTCTCCTCTCCTTAGAGCAAAACGCTCCGCGGTAGAAATCTGTTCTCGCAAAATTAGAGATCTCCCCCGCACACGGATCGTTGCTGAAAATTGGGCGATTGATAATTTACGGAACACCGGGAATCATCGTTACAATTGCACCACCAACAGCACTTCATACACCCGTTTTGATTCTTTCTTTGTCCATTTCTTGGCCCATTAAAGACCTCTTTAACAGTTAAGTGAACTTATTACCGTAAATAGATACTCAAACTTCATGCCATAAAAACAAAGTTTTTGTTTTTTTATATAACCTATTGTTTATATTTGTAATTACTATAAAGAAGGGGCATCTGTGGGTGAATGAGTGGGTACAAATACATGGTCACATATGACCAATGGTCATATATGACCACGTATTTGGCATTCGTGGCGGCGTGGGGTGATCTTCCGTAATGGAAAAGGAATCGAAGGCTATTCGCTAATTCTTGGGACAGATCGTAAAAATAGAGACCTCGCATGCTCAAGGCTTAACGATACCCAGTTTTCGAATGCGGGCGCGCAATGTGCTGCGGTCGAGGTCGAGGATCTCTGCTGCCCCGTTTTTGCCACTGACCTTCCACCGGGTCTGCTTAAGCACCCGGACAATATAGTCACGCTCGACCTCATCCAGCGTTTTTCGGGCTGTCTTTAAATTCATCCGGGGTTTCTTCAGTTCATCCGCCAGGTGCAGTTTGGATCCCGAGGAGTTGATCACCGCCCGCTCCAACACGTTCTCAAGCTCCCTGATATTGCCGGGCCAGTGATAATTCTGCAGGGTATTCATGACGGTTATCGGGATGTTATCAATTGATTTGCCCAACCGTTTGGAAATTTTATCAACAAAATAATCCACCAGTAATGCGATGTCTTCCCTGCGTTCCCGCAATGGGGGTACGGTAATCGGAAAAACATTCAGCCGGTACCAGAGATCTTCCCGGAAGCGACCCTTGCGGACCTCCTCTTCCAGATGGCGGTTGGTGGCCGCAATCACCCGCACATCGGTTTTGATCGTCTGGGAACTGCCCAACCGTTCAAACTCGCCATCCTGGATCACCCTGAGCAGTTTGGCCTGAAGTTCCAGTGGCAGTTCGCCGATCTCATCCAGGAAAAGAGTGGCGCCGTTGGCCACTTCAAATCGTCCCAACTGTCTTGCATGGGCACCGGTGAAAGCGCCTCTCTCATGGCCGAACAGCTCACTTTCGATGAGGTTTTCCGGCAGTGTGGCACAATTTATTTTGACCAATGCGCGATCTTTGTGCGAGCTCAAACTATGAATGGCCCGGGCAACAAGCTCTTTGCCGGTTCCGGTCTCGCCTAAAACCAGAACGGTTGTATCGGTGGCGGCAATCTGTTCAACCTTATAAAGCACGTAGTTGATCTCGTCACTCTGACCGATAATGTTCTCATAGTTGTACTCCAATTTGATTTCTTCCTGCAGATACGCTCTCTCGGCCTCAAGGTGGTCTTTTAACTCCTTTATTTCGGAAAGGGCTGCCTTAAGATTCAGCTCGGCCTGCTTGGCCTCTGTAATGTCCTGAATCCACCCGGACATCCTGATCGCGTTTCCGTCGGTATCCCAGATTGCCTGGCCGCGAGCAAAAAACCAGAGGTAAGCACCAGATTTGGTTCTCAGCCGGTATTCGACATTGAATGGAACATGCTCTTTTAGATGGCGTTTGATTGCTGCCCATATGGCATCGGCATCCTCAGGGTGAAGCCGGCTGCGAAAAGACGCCATTGTACCGGGAAACTCCTCGCGTGAAACCCCCAGGATTTCCCGGAACCGATCCGAGAAAAGGACGGTGTCCGACAGGACGTCCCAGTCCCAGAGGCCGTCGGTAGATCTTTCGAGCGCCAAAAGATATCGCTCCTCACTCTTACCCGATGCCTCTTGCACCCGGCCGTGCCTCACCCGCTGGATGACCAGACCTAATATAAACAAGGTCACAATGGCACAGAAAAAAGCAAGGACGATGATTACCGTTTGTATGGAGCCCAAAGAAACTCCTCTATGGCTTGCGGCAGGGTATTCTTTAATCCTCGGATCGGATTCGAAAGCGACTTTGACGTAGCGTTACTATTACCAGGTAGAGGGTAAGGTCCGCAACATTCATTTCTGCAGAAGGTCGCAACCATCAAATAAATGCATAATCATTATATGCCATCAAGGTTAGGATCGTTGATAATCTGACCCGTTTATTAAATACTTTCGGAAGGATTTTAAGGATGAACTTTGACCGGTTGACGTTTAGAGAAAAAAGCAGCGTAAAAAGACGGAGTGCAAAAAGAAGACGTAAGGTGAACTTTACGGGATCAATTCGGTTCTGGTGGTTCCAGAAGTCTATATTCCAATAATGTTCTAACTTTTCATAGATGGAATCAAAAGAGTAGACCTTTCTAATGACCCTCTTAAATTCTGCCGCCAATTCCTCAGGCGCCATCAGCGAAGGTCTGAAAACAACGTTTTCACTGTCATATTCGCTCCAATTTTTGTGTATGATACGATCTTCTTCTTCAAAACGCCTGTAGAGCTTGGTTCCGGGAAAAGGTGTCAGGATATTAATCAATGGCATGAGCAGTCGGTTGTTTTCAATAAATTCGATCAGATCATCGAATGCCTGGGGCGTATCATAATCGTATCCCATGATAAAGGCGCTGTGCACAAGAATGCCGTGGGACTGAATTTTGTTGATGGCTTCCGCATAATCGGTTTTTAAATTAATCGTTTTCCCCATGGAGGAGAGGTTCCGGTCCGAGATGGATTCAAACCCGATCAAGATGGCACCGCATCCACTCTCTTTCATCGACTTTAGCAGCTCATCATCATTTGAAACATTTATTGACGCCTGGCAGGACCAGTTCAGGTTGTAGGGTTTTATAGCGGTAAATAGTTCACGGGCATATTTTTTATCGCCGATGATGTTATCGTCTGCAAAAAATATCGATTTTTTCTTAAAGCTGTTGGTCGATTCATGGATTTCCGAAATCTCCCTGAGTACCTGTTCAACGGTTTTATGCCGGATGCGTTGGCCGTCGTATGAATGAACAGAGCAGAATTCACACTGGAAGGGACACCCTTTGGTGGTCTGTAAAATGTCAGTAAGGTACCTATCCATGGAAAGTGCGGAGCGAACCGGTTTCGGAAACGCTGTAAGATCGGCGGGATGCTCTGCCTTGTAGATCCGTTTCAACCGGCCGGCTTGGGCATCCTTTAAAAGATTCTGCCATACGTGTTCAGCCTCACCGATCACCAGGGCATCGCAGAATTCCAGGGCTTCATCATTGCACATCGAGGGATGGATACCGCCCAAAACGGTCTTTATACCCCGTTTACGAAAATTTTTTGAAATATGGTAGGCCCGCATGGCAAACATCGTCCGGGCGGTAATGCCGACAAGGTCTGCTGGCCAATCGTAATCAATATCTTCGATGTTTTCATCAAACACCCTCACTTCATGCTCATCAGGGGTTATGGATAGCAACACCGGAATTGCAAGTAGATACGAAAAGTATTTTTTGGAGAATGCAAAATCGGCGAAAAATTTGTAATCGTAAAAACTCTTCTTACCGACCTCGCTGTTTCGGGGTATTACCAGAGCAATTCTCATTCCAATCAAACCTCTAATGGATATCGATTTATATAAACATTCTGCAAAATACCGGATGAAGACCTTCTTTGCCCTTATAGCAGAACAAATGAGAAGAACACAACATCATGACAGGAGGATAAAGATCGATGAGCAGATTATTTTGAGGGTTGAGGGCTTTTTGACAGGGAAGTTGGAAGGTGTGAACCAAAAAAACAAAAGGGCATCCCCTCACCAAAAGAGGGGATGCCCTTTTTAATCAGAATACAAGGTTAAATCACAGTGACATTTGCAGCGGCAGGACCTTTTTGTCCTTGCTCGATATCAAAGGAAACCTGGTCGCCTTCATTGAGGGATTTAAAACCGCTTGCATTGATAGCTGAATGATGAACGAAAACATCCGCTCCGTCTTCCTGCTCGATGAAGCCGAAGCCCTTGCTGTCGTTGAACCACTTTACTGTTCCATTGGCCATGATAACATACTCCTTTCATAAAATATTTTCAACGTCACAAACTGGAGGATGCCACTTTGACAAATGGATTGTACCTTCAGAGAGAAACCGTCCTGCCAAACAGGACTTGATTGATTCCATATATTATAATCTCTATTTGAAAGAAAGCAAGCTGATTATTTATTATTTTTTATAAAATGGGGGCGGTTCGCAAACCGCCCCCATTTTATAAACAGAAAATTACTTCCAGTCTTTGCCGGACATGGTGGGAGAGGCGTCGACCTCTTCAAGGAACAGTGCCGCCTTTGCCCGGGCATCGATCTTGGCGGTTACCACGTTGAGCTTCCCGCCAAAGGTTTCGCTGCAGAATGTTTCCATGGCATCGGTGGCTTTGGTGCTGCCGGTTATCGGCAGGATGGGCCAGAAGTAGACCGACACACCCATGGCGACCATGGTAACGGCTTTGGCCACTTCTGCACTTCGATTGGCTTCGGCAAAATAGGCGCCGATCGGGTATTGAGAAAGCGCTTTTCCTTCGGCCCCTGCCAAAGCCTGGAGAAAATCGGCAGCAGACCAGTCGATGACCGCCGGCATCTTGTCACCGAGGGTGGCAAGCACGCTTTTGAGTCCGTCACTGCAGGCGATTTCTTTTTCAGGGTTCAAGAATCCGTATTTGGCCAATGCGATACTGGCTTCGCCGTCTGAGATGCAGAGAATATCCTTTGCCAGGAATTCTTCGACAATAACTTTAAATTCGGTGTCCTGGGCGTATTTTACATTGTTGGAGCCGGAAAAGATCACAATCCCTTTTATCTTTCCACTGTTTACGGCATCTGCAATCTTTTTGGCATCAACGGTTTCTGCCGAATACCCCAGCATGGCGGTCTCTTTGTCGGCGGGTATGTCCCGGGGTACGTCTCGCCGGATATTATGGGCTTCTTCGGCCTGTTTGATGATCTCATCGGCAAATGCATCGAGGTCATCGGTTTTCTTGAGCCCGTTTACCGGAACGATCTTTACCTTCCAGTCCTTGGCAATACCTTCAAGGGATGGATTTACATATTGATCGGCTGCCACTACAAGGTCCACCGCCCCGGTCATAAACGGGATCTCCTGGGATCCGTAGTTGGTGACGGCGGAAAATATATACGGCGGGAGCAATGGATCCGTGCAAACACCCATGACCTTGATGTTTTTCTCACCCGCCTTTGCCGCTACTTTTGCTTTTAATACCGGAGAAACAGGCCCATAAATCAGGATGTTGATCCCGTCTTTTTCAAGAACCCCCATATTGACCGTAACCGGTGTGGGCACGGCGTCTCCAAAAACCGCCCCCTTGAGTTTACCCGTAAGGGCTTTTGCAATGCAGCCCATAAGTGCGGCCTTGATGGTCCAGAGCAGTGTCTCTTCGACACCGGTAATTCCGCCTTCTACTTTTTGGGTTGCCTTGATCACATCTTGGGCAATCCCCTGGGGTGTAACACCGGCTGCCGCCCATTTGTCGGTTACTGCCTGGGGAAGAGATTTTAAAGCTTCCGCGTTTCCGTTGTGCAGCAGTGCAATAATATCTTTAATAATCTCTTCTGCAAGGGCTTTGTTCTGGGGTTCGACTTGGCCGGTTGAAACGGCTTCGATAAAATCGTTTACCTGGTCCAGATTTCCCATGGTCCCCTTCAGAACCAGGCGCAGCAGCGATTGGACGGCAAGTATGTCCTTATCTTTTCCGCAAACCCCGACCTTGCTCTGGCTGCGAAACGGATGGCTGATACACGGGCCCTGGAGACAGTCGCGACAGCTCAGACCGGATTCACAAAACCCGCATTCAGGCAACTGCCCTTCGAATCGATCCCAGGGCAATGAAATCTCTTGATCGACGGCTTTAAACAAGAAATGCTCGACCGCCTGATCAGCGGTTTTTTTCTGGATAAACTCCATTTTTTTCTCCTTTCTGGCGCAAATCCCACATGACCGAAACGGTCATCTGCAACGTGACATAAATTATTATCTGCTAAAATCTAAGCGGGTTTAGAACTTTTTGCTCCGATAGTCCTGCCGCTCTTCGATATAGATGGCATTGGTGGGGCAGACTTCTGCACATATCGGATACCCCATGTTTCGACAACGATCGCATTTTATGGCCACCTTAAAGACGGGAGATGGTGTAATGATTCCGAAGGGACACACCATTACGCACATCCAGCATGCAACGCAGGTCGGCTCGTGAACATATATCAGACCGGTTTCAGGATCCTTTCGCATGGTTCCGTTGGGGCAAGCCGCCAAACAAGGCGCTTCCTCACAGTGCCGGCACTGCATCGCAAACCGTTTCCCTTCCACAAAAACCCTCGGCACCGGTTGGGGTTCTTCGTTCATGGACTGAGGAAGCTCTTTGGTTACGGATGCGATTTCGGACCCACACCAAAGCTCACATTGATGGCAGCCTGTACATTTTTCCGGGTCTACTTTTATGACTTGCAATTTATCCTCCTCTTTTATCATACGATCTTTCTGCCGGACGGCACAGATTAAAGACCGGTATCCATAATCTCTTTAAATTCGGGTTCGGTAAAGACGTCTCCGTGTTGGCGAAGCACCGGTAAAAGATCGAGAAAATTCAGATTGGGGCTCATCAGGGTCGGGATAAATCCGGACACGTTGACCTGTTTTCGCAACAGGGTGGTGATGAGCCCTGATTTTTGGGTTTGGCCCACAAAAATCGCACCGACGATACAATCGTTTTTCAAGATGATCTTTTTGTAGGTATTCTTTGTCCGATGCTTTATCTCCTCAAAATGGCAGTCTTCTTCCACATAGGAGCATTCGTCCGGATGCGTCGCACCCATAGACATGGCGGGAAACCCGATAAAATTGCCGATGGAATTCATCCGGATGGATCCCGGGAAAACCGCCCGCTGCCCGACCATGTTCAACCCGGCGACTTGTCCTTCCTCAACGGCCATTGGCCAAATGCCATTAATAAAATGGGATGTCTTGGCGATATCATAGGTTTCACAAACGTCTCCGGCGGCATAGATGTCCGGATCACTGGTCTTCATATTTTCGTCGGTCTTGATTCCGCCCATGGAACCGATTTCGATAGCGGCTTGCTGGGCCAGTGCGATATCCGGCCGCACTCCGACGGCCAGCAGCACCATGTCGCAGTCGATTTCACGGTCCCGGGTGGCAACGGCTGAGACATGCCCGTTTCCTTTAAATTCTAGTGCACGTTCTCCGGTAATGACTTCAACCCCCATATCTTCAACGACCTTCTGTATAATGGAAGCCCCCTCTTCATCAAATACCGTCGGCAGCACCTGGCCCAACTGCTCCATCAGGGTGACTTGGATGCCGCGCCTCAGCAGACTGATGCTGGCCTCGACTCCGATGCTACCGGCACCGATGACAACAGCCTTTTTGCCTTTCATGTTCAAAACGCGCTCGGCGTCGGCCATGGTTTTGAGCGGAGAGATGCCTTCTTTATCCACACCCGGTATTTTCGGAACAATAGCCCGGCCGCCGGTGGCCAGAAGCAGTTTGTCATATGCATAGGTCTCCCCATTGTCTGCCGCGACAGTCTTTGAAGCGGTGTCTATGGATTCGACCCGGACGCCGATATGCGGGGTAATGCCGTATTCATCGAAATAATCGGCAGATCTGAAATTCAACATCGGTTTTGAAAGTTCTTTTGCTACGTAATAGGGTAAAAGAACTCTAGAAAAAAGAGGGGTCTTTTCGTCGCTGAAAAGATCGATCTGTGAGGTCGAGTCAACGGACCGGATCGCTTCAACGGCACTGATGGCGGCAGCGCTCCCCCCGACGATGACATATTTCATTTTCTTCTCCTTTACTTTTTTTGGGTTGCGGCGCGTGCCTAATACAGACTCTTTATCGTGTACTGGGCCATAAGCTCTCGAAACAGTCTATCGCCTCGCGTAAGGTTGTAATTGCCGCAGGTGCAGCACTCGGCCATCTCTTTGCAGCAGTCTTCGACGGTTCGACGTCCCCGTTTGACATCCCGAACCATTTTGCATACCAGATCCGAGGCGATCATGGCATGGCCGCACATGGTCGTGGTTTTCAGCACCTCGTATTCGGGCAGTTTTTCGGTCTGTCCCCATGTTCCGAGTGAGTATTCAAGGGAGTGAATATGCCCCATGCCGGCTTCATTCATACACGCCTGTACGACATCCGTAACCCCGGAGATAATAACGGAAATCCCGGGTCGATTATCTTTTAAGTCTTTGAGAAGTTCGACAATCTTTTCACGGTTGTCAAAAGTACATTCAACAATGGTTCCATCGGTAACCCGGTCCAGAATATCGCCCATGGTTGTATTGTGAATATTTCCGGTTTTCATGTCGCCCAGATTTACCGGGCCATGTTTGTAGCAGATGCTTAAAAACTTCTGTGTCTTTGCAGCAGACCCGACCTTATTGACACCGGTTGCCGGACACCCCAGCACCACAAAATCGTTCTTAAGGTCCTCGTAGTCACCTCTTCGATGCAGACTGTGAGTCATTTATGTTCCTCCCTATTACTCCGTTTCATAAATTGTGCGGCGGAAAATGGCTATTTGAAATTTTGATACATTGCACTATTTTTGGTCCGGATAAAAATTAAATGACGGCTCTCCGATGCCGAGGCTGTTTTTGGTGTTGACGGAATACCAGAGGCCCATTTCCTCAAGTACCGGTTTAATGGGGATCCCGCCTTCCTGGGTTACCTTGGTTATCACCTCAACCGTAAAAACCGTATTTACCTTTTTTTCGGCCTCCTTAAGGGCCCGCAGTGCCTCTGGCAGTCTTTCCAGCTTGCATTTACCTTCAATAATGGCAGAGGTTGCCTTTTCACCGAGGATGTCATCCCGAATCTTGCCGGTCGATTTGTCCGACATAAAATGGGTGACCGGATTTTCATCTGCTATCTGGTATCCGATATTCGCACCCATCAAGGCCTGGGCCACGATTTCCACATCGCGAAAGAAGGCGCCGATTCCCGGTCTTCCTAATTCGACCCCGACACCAACTTCGCCCGGTAAAAAAGTGCCTTTCACATCGTTGGTTTTCATCTCCTCTGTGCCGCGACCGGGAACCTGTGACCCCTTAAACTCGATCATCGGGTTGCTCAATATCCCGCGCACTTCTCGCGGCCATGAATCCTGCGGTTGAAACAGCGCATTCACCGGACAAATCGCGGCACGCAGACATACGCCGCAATCGGTGCAGGCGTCCTGATCAATTCCAATGTAGACCCTGCCGGGTATCTTATCGTGCCGGTGAAATGTCTGAATCTTCCCCATGGGGCAGTAGGGAAAACATCTCTTACACGCAATACACTTATCTGGATCTGCCTTCATACTTCCTCCTTACCGATCTCGGTTTGTAAACAGGGGCTATGCCCCGGACGATTCAATATCCAAAAGGGTTGCATGAAATGCATCCTCTTTTGATGCTTGTATGTGATCCCGCATGATCCGCTCGCAAAGATCAGGGTCTTTCAGCCTCAGCGCCAGCATGATCTTCCGATGCCCTTCAATGGCTCGCTTGGCGCCCTCCAACGTATTTAAAGTATCCTTTCGATATCTCAGTACATATTTTCGCAACTCGGCTATCATTATGTGCAGCCGCGGTTTGTCGGATACCAGGTCATGCAGGGTATCGTGAAACTGGGTGTTTAAATGATAGATTCGATTTATCATGCTCTGTTTAAATGCCTTCTCCGCCGACTGGACGCATGTCTCAAGATCGCTTAAGCCCTTTTCGGAAATAAAGTCGCACACGCAACGCAGGGCGTACCCTTCTAAGACGGATCGGATATCAAACAGCTCGGCCATCTCTTCTTTTGAATCCGACGGCACACAGAACCCTCGCGTCTCAAGCGGTTTAACCAGCCCTTCACGTTCCAGTTTATGCAACGCTTCCCGCACAGGGGTGCGACTTACCCCAAATTCAGACGCCAGATGTTCCTCGGTGAGCCGTTCTCCAGGTCGGAATCGGCCGGAAAGCAGCTTTTCCTTTAAATATTCATAGGTTCGCTCCCGGACTGGAACCGCATTCTTTTTTGAAATCGTGGAACCGGATATTTTCGTCATAATTGTATACAACCTGCATGACTTACACGAATTTGCAGAAAATTTTTATGGTATCTGTCTGGAAATGTCAATAAAAATCCCATTTTTATTTTAAACCTATATTTCAACGACTTATACTATGCATAGGAAAACTTTTCAATACCCGAATCGGTTTCGTTAAAAAATAAATGTATAGATTTTCTGGATAGGTCCCCTTATTTTTGGATACAATATTGGATCCTCTCAAAAAGAATCGATGATTTCTAAGGGGTCAAGGGTTCAACGTTCAAAGGTTCAGAGGTTGATGGCGTCATTTCTTTCAATAAATGAGATCAATTATTTGGTAAATCAATCGCGAAGCGATTAACCCTGAACGTTGAACTTAGAACCCTGAATCTTGAACTCTGAACGCTGAACCCTGAACGCTGAACCCTGAACCCTGAACCCTGAACCCTGAACTCTGAACTCTGAACCCTGAACGCTGAACCCTGAACCCTGAACCCTGAACTCTGAACCCTTTCACCTTGAACCGATCAGTTTAGGAAAAAATTGTATATTGATTATTGATCCCTGGCAGGCTATGGAATAGACTTATTTACTTGATCCACAAAAGAATCATACGAAAGGGGTTTTCATGAAACTCACACTCACCACACTTTCCGAAAACACGGCCGCCGGTCCCGGTTGTGCGGCGGAATGGGGATGGAGCATTTTTATACAGACAGACGATATGGCTATTATGCTCGACACCGGTGCCGGCCTGGCCACCCTGCGGAATGCGGACAAGGCGGACATCCCGTTAAAGGCGGTGGACAAAATCGTCCTAAGCCACGCCCATGCAGATCATTCCGGCGGGGTGCGAGATATTCTCCAAAAAACCCGTCACCCCGAATTGATTGCACACCCGGCGGTCTGGATACCCAAGTATAAAAAATCCGAAAAAGACGGTTCAGCCGTCTTTAACGGCATTCCGTTTGCAAAAGAGGAACTCGAAAAATACGCCCGGTTCAACCTGAGTGAACAACCGGTCCGGGTATCTGAAAACATTTTAACCACCGGAGAGGTTCAGAGACAGACCGACTTTGAAACCATTGAGCCCTATTTTTATAGAAAGGAACAAGAGACCCTGGTTCCGGATGATTTCCCGGATGACAGTGCCTTGATATTTAAAACGGAAAAAGGACTCGTCATTGTTTCCGGCTGTGCCCACCGCGGCATCATCAACACGATTCTGCACGCACGGGAAATTACCGGAGAAAAAAGGGTCCATGCCGTAATCGGGGGCACCCATCTGTATCCTAAAAAAGATGTACAGGTCGAGCAGACGATCCGTGCGCTAAAAGAGCTCGATGTGGAACGGATCGGTGTGTCTCATTGCACCGGGTTAAAAGCGGCCATGGCGCTGACCCGGGCATTCGGTGATCGGTTTTTCCTAAACAACGCGGGCAACCGGATCACCATTGAATAGTGCGTGTCAAAACAGCCGATCGAGAACCCACAATAGCATCGGCACCGTGACGATGCTTCCCAGGGTGGTCAAGGACACCAGCGCGTTGCTGAACACGACATCACCTTCGTACTTGACCGAAAAAACGGATACGAGCACTCCGGTGGCCATGGCCGCCTGAAGCATGCAAATTGCCGTCTGCTCACCGCTTAAAGACAGTGCGATTCCCACAAGATATGCCAGGGCCGGGGCGCATACCAGCTTTATGCTGCCAGCGGCAAGGGTGTGCAGAATTTTCTTTCCGATCCCGAAAAATTTAAAGCTCAATCCCCCGCCCACAACGACCATGGAAAGGGGAAAGGTTCCCTGATTTACAAGAGAGAGGCTCTTTAACAGTATCGGCGGCAGCTTCAATCTTAAAAAGGCAACCAGCAGACCGAGCCCCATGGAAATGACAAGCGGGTTTTTAAAGAATCCGATCAGCGTCGTCCGCCCTGTCATGATAAAATACCCGATACTGTATAGAAACTTATAACTTCCGATCAGGAAAAAGACACTCAAGGCCGATCCGCTGTCTCCCAGAAACGCGTAGGCAACGGGAATACCCAGAAACGCATGATTCCCGTAGGTGGCCCCCAACACAAATGTACGCTTAAAACCGCCTTTGAGTTTCAATCCGCCGGCGATAAATTGCGCCAGAAAAAATGTAAGCAGCAGCACAAGCACGCTGCAGACAATCATCTGCAAGAAAGCAGCCGGCTTAAAAGACGGCACCTTTACAATGGAATAAAATACGGTGATCGGAAGAAAAAAATGAAACACCAGGTCATTGACTGCCTTAACCGAATAGGGCGCGACCCGCTGAACCCCATAGGCTGCCAGCATAATCGCATACATTGCAAAGATGTTTTCAAGGGCAATTTCCATTCAAATATTTTCTCCATTCCAATCGGATACGAATAAAAAAACGGTTGATTTTTTTCCCAAAAGATTTACATTTAGCTCCAAAAAGAACCGGAGGAAAGAGATAAACATTTATGGCTTTTAAAACGCGTGTGGACAATGAAAAATGCAGCGGCTGTGAAGAATGCCTGGAGGTATGTACGGCAGAGGTTTTTGAAATAAGAGCGGGAAAGGCGGCTGTGGTCCGCCCGGACGACTGTGTGGGCTGTGAGAGTTGCATAGAAATCTGTAAGGAAGAAGCCGTCACCATCGATGGTACCCGGGTGGAGATGTCCGATACGTGCCTGTCGCTGTTAAAAGATATACTATAGGCGCTTAGCCAGGCTCTATCGACAAACAATTGTCGATGTTGAATAACATGCTGTTAGTAAGAATAAAAAGTGAACTAAAGTTTGAAGTGCCTAAAGTGAGCTAAAGTTAAGGAATTCTATCAATTTTATAAAAAAGATAGAGCGACACGCGGCGCCTGCGCTGCGCGAGCGACACCTTAACTTTAGGCACTTTAGATCACTTTAGATCACTTCAAACTAATTTGAGCGACCCGAAGCTCTGTAACACAGCAATCATAGCGCCTTCCTGTTTGGTTTCGGCTTGTACGGGTTAGTTTCCCTACCCGTAGAATAACCGGACCAAAGACATCGGGACCACCGGAACGTAAGTGACCAGCATCAGTATGAAAAATATCACCCCGACGTAAAAAATATTGATCTTGCTCACTTCCCAGATATCGGCTTTTGCCACCGAACAGGCCGTGATCAATACACTGGCCACGGGCGGCGTCTGCTGGCCGATGCCCAGATTCAATGTCACGACCAGACCGAAGTGAACCGGATCGATCCCAACGGCATTGATCAGCGGCATGACGATGGGTACGACGAGAATGATGGCAGCGGCGGAGTGGAGAAAGCACCCGATGATCAAGAAGAAAATGTTGAGCAGCGCAAGCACGGCATAAGGGTTTTGGGTAAATGCCATAATCTGCTGCGCCAGCTTCTGCGGCACTTGAAGCTCTGTTAAATACGTGCCGACCAGTGCTGATGAAGCCACCAGCAGCATAACCACCGCCGTGGACATCCCGCCTTCGATGATGGCTTCTTTTAAGTGCGGCCAGTTTAGCTCACGATAGACAACCCCGCCGAGAATAAGGGCGACGATGACCGCCAGTCCGGCGCCTTCGGTGGCGGTAACGAACCCGCCAAAAATCCCCCCCAGAATGATAAAAGGCAGAAGAAAGGCCCAGGAAGCCGCTCGAAAGGTTTGCCACAATTTTTTCAATTCAAACGTTTCTTCCACCGGATAATCGTGTCGGACGGCAAACCAGTAAGAGAGCACCATCATCGTGAGGCCGCCCAATACACCCGGAATAATACCCGCCACAAAAAGCTGGACAACAGAGCTGTCCGCCATCACGGCATAAAGAATCATGGGGATTGAAGGCGGAATGATAACGGCGATGGTTGCTGATGAAGAAGTGACAGCGGCAGCAAAAGGGCCTGGATAACCCCTCTTTTTCATGGCCGGTATCAGAATAGAACCGAGGGCTGCCACATCGGCCACAGCAGAGCCGGACATCTCGGCAAAAAACATGGACGCGGCAATATTGACCATGGCAAGCCCGCCCCGGACAAACCCGATGAGCGCCGATGCAAACGCGATGAGACGTTTTGAAATACCGCCGGTATTCATGATGGCGCCGGCAAAAATAAAAAGCGGTATGGCTAGCAGGGGAAACTTGGTTGCGCCGTCAAACATCACCAGGGCCACGTTCGGCAGGATATCCACCCCCTGGGTGACCAGCATGGAGACAACGGCGACAACCGCCAGGGAGACGGCGATTGGTACATTGATTAAGATTAATGCAAAGAGACCGAGAAACATCCAGAATATGGTCACGAGCCGGGTACCTCCGTTAAATTTTCTACACTCTCCGGGGGCAGTTCCACATCATCGTGTGCGGCGATGCCTTTTTCCGATCGGGCCTGGCGCCAGACTTCCGGCAAGCTGAGTGCCTCGGCTATGACAAACAGCAAGGCCCCGATGGGAATGGCGGACTGGGTCACCCGGGTCGGTACCCAGGTCAGGCTGGTGAGTGAATCCCCTTCGAGCACTTCAAGCACGTTGATGCCGACAACGGCGAGCAGGATAAAAAACCCGAAGACAAATGCCTCACCGATAATGAAGACCGGGATCCGCAAAGAAGGCTTCATGGCGTTAAAAAGCCCGTTAAATCCGATATGCCCCCTTGTCAGCGCAGCCAGTGCCGCTCCGTAATATGTCAACCAGGCCAGCAGAACCGAGGCCACCTCGTCGTACCAGCTCAGTGATGCCCCGGCTTTTCGGTAGATCACTGCAACGACAACGATCAGCGTCAGCACCACCACCAGGAAGATGACGATATACTCCATTGTTTTGTGAAAGCGTTTTCGAAACCGTTTAAACAAAATGCTCCCTCCAAAATGATGGCAGAACGATAACCCCGCACCGCATGTGCGAGGTTTTCGTATTCGTTACACGCTATTTGCCGAGGGCCTGGGCCTTTTTAATGAGTTCAGCACCGCCTGGTACGGTCTTTCCGAATTCCTCATAGATCGATGAACTGGCCTTGATAAACGCGGCTTTGTCTGCCGTATTGATCTCAACAGAGCCTTTCATCTTCTCTAACAGATCCGTTTCAAGCTTTTCCGCGGTTTTGTACACGAACTCCTGCATCCCTTGAGCGGTCTCTTCAAGTATCTTCCGGACGTCTGCGGGCAGCTTTTCATATTTTTTCTTGCCGACCAGAACATACGCCGGTGTGTAGACATGACCGGTGAGGGACAGGTATTTCTGGACTTCTTGAAATTTCTGGCTGTAGATCTGTGCAAAGGGATTCTCCTGGCCGTCGATAACCCCGGTCTGGAGGGCCACAAACACCTCGGAAAGCGACATGGGGGTCGGATTGGCACCATAGGTTTTAAACATCTTCACCCGCCACGCGCCTTTCGGGGTTCTCAGCTTCAGCCCCTGCAAATCCGCCGGGACATTTATCGGTTTTTCGTTGTTTGTGATGTGCCGGAAACCGTTTTCCCAGACAGCGAGGACTTTGTATCCCTTCTTTTCCACTGCCGGCGCCAGCTTGCTCCAGAAGATCTCATCACGAATCTTTCGCATGTGATCTCTGTTTTTGACCAGGTATGGCATCTCGAAAAGTCCGAATTCATCCACCACCGAAGACATGACCGTAGACGGTAAGGAGAACGTAACCGTTCCCAGCTTCAGTTTCCTCAACAGTTCCCGGTCCTTTCCCAGCTGACTTGAACCGAAACTTGTCAATTTTGCTTTGTCACCCAGTTTCGCATTGGCTCTTTTTACAAACTCATCCACACAGATTTGAAACAGTGATCCCGGTGCGCCCACATGACCGTACTTTAATTCGAGCGCTGCGGCTTTACCCTGGACCGCAACCATGCCGGTAAGGATAAATGAGAATAAAAAAACAACAGTTATCAATCTTTTCATGACACCCTCCACTTTTTTACCTGTTATTACCAATGGGTACAATTTTGCCGAAACAAGAAGGCACCCCCGCCCACCTCAAAAGAAAGATATTTGACTATAAATTATCAGTTTTTCGTGTTTTTTCCAAATAATCCAGCGCAGCAGCAACCCCGCCCTTCTTAAACGGAACGCCCGCAAGTGAAAGCCCCATCTCAACGCCGGAAAGAGTTCCGGCCAGCATCAGATCGTTGAAATCACCGAGGTGACCGATCCGGAAAACTTTGTCGGCAATTTTGCCCAGACCGTTTCCCAGGGACATGTTGAAATTTTCAAGCACCACCTTGCGGAACGCATCTCCGCTGAATCCTTCCGGCATCATCACGGCAGTCAGCGAACTGCTGTATTCGGCCGGATCCTTGCACAGCACTTCCAATCCCCAGGCAGTAACGGCCCGTCGGGTGGCCTCTGCGTGCCGGTCATGCCTGTCAAAGACATTTTGGAGTCCTTCTGCTTCCAGCATCCGGATAGCCTCCTCCAGGCCGTAGAGCAGGTTTGTGGCCGGGGTATAGGGAAAAAAGCCTTTGGGATTCAGCCCGATCATGGCTTCCCAGTCCCAATAGGACCGGGTAAGTTTTGCGGTGGTACCCGCTTTACTGGCTTTTTCGCTGACGGCATTGAACCCGAGGCCCGGCGGCAGCATCAACCCCTTTTGAGAACACCCGACGGTCACATCGACCCCCCATTCATCATGGCGGTAATCGATGGATCCGAGCGAGGAGATGGTATCCACCATAAACAGGGCCGGGTGATCCGCTTTATCGATCGCCCTCCGAATCTCACCGATCCGGCTCGTAACACCGGTGGAGGTTTCGTTATGAACCACCATCACGGATTTGTATTGATGCTCGGTGTCTGCCTTCAGCTTCTCTTCAACCACCCCGGGATCGGCCCCGTGCCGCCAGTCACCCGGCACAAAATCCACATCGAGACCGAGCCGAACGGCGATAT
>Ga0233429_1002260_pt1 | contig 20372 bp, 15 predicted proteins | sample SI_118_April2016_3_FD_179879 | JGI IMG/M metagenome (GOLD analysis project Ga0233429, IMG submission 179879) | Seawater microbial communities from Saanich Inlet, British Columbia, Canada - SI_118_April2016_135_MG | ecosystem: Environmental > Aquatic > Marine > Inlet | place: Canada: British... | reverse complement strand
CTTCAGTTTTCTTGATCAAAACGGCGATAAAATTCAAGGAGCTTTGGTTGATGATACCTCTCCTACGTTCGAGAATATTGCCGGTGGAAAATACGGTGTCTCCCGTTCTCTGTTCTTCTATGTCAAGCAACAGCATGTCGATGTTGTCCCTGGCATCAAAGAATTCGTCCGCGAATTCACGGCTGAAAAAGCTTGGGGTGAAGACGGCTATTTGGTGGATAAGGGATTGATCCCCCTCCCTGCTGCAGATCGCAAAATGATCTCAAGTTCGGCCAATAACCTTTCACAGTTGAACATGTAGGGGTTTTCAAAAAGGCTGCCCCTCATTCTGTTTGATGGGGCAGCCAGTTTTGAGCTTTAGTGGATGCATAATTTAATTTTTACAGCCCTGATTTTAATCTTCCTGCTGGCCATTTATCACTATGGCCGCAGGTTTTCGCTACTTACGGTCAATCACAACCGCCAGGACCTTCATTCCCTTCCAGGCTATTACGGCCTTTATCTGGTGTTTTGGTTTATCGGGCCGGCTGTTGCTGCGCTTATAATATGGCTGCTGTTGGAACCGCCAATCATCATGGGGCTGTTATCAGAGTCTCTCACTCTCTCATTTCAGGCCGCGCCGGATGATGTGATGAGAGAAGTTAGGCTGCTGGCGTCAAATGCCTTTGCCTTAAAATCGGCAACGCCAGAGAAAGTCCTGCTGGTTAACCGCTATCAGGAACTGCAAGCGCTTGGGAATGGCATTCGAGCTGTGTTGGTTTTAGGCGGTGGCGTGTTGGGCGTGGTATATGCCCGCCGGTTCTTATCGCCCGAAATGCGGGCACGGCAGTCGGTTGAGCGATTTATTAAAGTGCTGCTTATTCTTTGTTCCGTCATTGCCATATTCACGACCATCGGCATCGTGCTGTCCCTACTATTCGAAGCCATTCGATTTTTTCATAAAGTATCACCGGCCGAGTTTTTGTTTGGTCTTCATTGGAGTCCGCAAACTGCCTTGCGTGCGGACCAAGTCGGTGCCAGTGGCGCGTTCGGTGCCGTGCCGGTTTTTGCCGGAACGTTTCTGATTACCATAATTGCCATGTGCGTCAGTATTCCCATCGGCCTCATGTCGGCGATTTATCTGGCGGAATATGCAACCCCGAGAATAAGAAATTGGGTCAAACCATCGCTGGAAATTTTAGCCGGCGTGCCGACCGTTGTTTATGGCTTTTTTGCCGCCCTCACCGTTGCCCCCTTCATACGCGGGCTCGGTGAACAAGTCGGCATCGCCGTCGCTTCTGAAAGCGCCCTGGCTGCTGGTCTGGTGATGGGCATTATGATCATTCCTTTTATATCGTCCTTGTCGGACGACATTATCAATGCGGTGCCACAATCTCTCAGGGATGGTGCTTACGCTATGGGATCGACCAAATCAGAAACCATCCGGCAGGTTGTGCTGCCGGCGGCCTTGCCGGGCATTGTCGGCTCCATATTGCTCGCCGTCAGCCGGGCGATTGGTGAAACCATGATCGTGGTGATGGCAGCGGGGCTGGCTGCCAAGCTGACCGCCAACCCGCTTGAAGCGGTGACAACGGTTACGGTTCAGATTGTTACACTGTTGGTTGGTGATCAGGAATTCGATAGTGCAAAAACCCTGGCTGCTTTTGCCTTGGGTCTCATGCTGTTTTTTATCACCTTGGCGCTCAATGTCGTGGCCCTGATTGTGGTGCGCAAATACCGGGAAAAATATGACTGATAACATGCCTCGTTCCATCCAATCGGGACCCGATTTATCGGCTGCTCGAATTGCCCGAAGAAACCGCTCTGAAAGATGGTTTCGCCAGCTCGGCATTTTGGCGATCGGCTCGGCGCTTCTGATGTTGGCCGTTTTGATGACATCAATCACCTCGAAAGGATATTCGGCCTTTTGGCAAACGCAGATAGCTATAAATGTGAACTTTGCCTCGTCCGATGTTCTGCCGACCGAAAAGGTGAATTTCCGGGGGTTGGCCCGCCGCTCCATTCGGGCCTTGTTCCCGGACGTCAAAAGCCGCCGCGACAAACGCGCCCTCTATAAATTGTTTAGCAATGGCATTGGCTATGAACTTCGAGATGCAATCCAACGTGATCCAAGCCTACTCGGCCAAAGCAAAAGGATCTGGGTCAAAGCATCTGCCGATACGGACATGCTGGTTAAAGGCTTTATTGAGCGCGCCGTTAAACAAAGTGACCGCCGACTATCGGATAAGCAATTGACGTGGTTTGACAGATTGGAAAAGGATGGCCGAATTGCCAAACGGTTTAATCTGACCTTCTTTACCCAGGCGGACAGCCGGGAGCCGGAACAGGCCGGTATCCTGGGCGCATTGATCGGCTCAATTTTAACTTTGAGCGTGACCCTCCTTTTGGTTTTCCCGGTTGGCGTTGCGGCTGCGATTTATCTTGAAGAATTTGCGCCGAAGAATAGGTGGTCGGATGTGATCGAGGTTAACATCAATAATCTGGCTGCCGTGCCGTCCATCGTGTTTGGCCTATTGGGACTGGCTGTACTTTTGAACTGGGTCGGCCTGCCGAGATCGACGCCGATTGCGGGTGGTGTGGTGCTGGCCTTGATGACCTTGCCGACCATTATTATTTCCAGCCGCTCTGCTTTGAAAGCCGTGCCACCCTCAATCCGCGAGGCCGCCATCGGGATGGGAGCTAGTCCGTTGCAGACGGTAAGCCACCATGTCCTGCCTTTGGCCATGCCCGGCATGATGACGGGGGCGATTATCGGTATGGCGCAGGCCTTGGGCGAAACCGCGCCGCTTTTGATGATTGGCATGGTTGCCTTTATCGTTGATGTGCCGGGTGGTTTCACGGATGCCGCAACGGTGTTGCCGGTACAGATTTTTCTGTGGGCTGATGCGCCCGAGCGGGCCTTTGTCGAAAAAACATCGGCCGCGATCATGGTGCTTGTCGCTTTTCTGATCGCGATGAATTTGTTTGCAATATTAATGAGAAAGAAATTTGAACGACGTTGGTAGAATAATGAAAAATGAAATGAACGAACTGTGCTCTGTTGAAGGAGCTGAATATTTTGAAGTTGAAGATCGCGCGCCACTGGCTGAAGTGAAATTGTTCGCCCGGGATGTTGGTGTGAAATACGGTGAGAATGAAGCCTTAAAAAATGTCTCCATTGACTTCATGGAACATCAGGTTATCTCGCTTATCGGACCGTCGGGTTGTGGAAAATCGACTTTCCTAAGATGCTTAAACCGTATGAATGATACGATCGAGGGCTGTCGGGTGACCGGAGAAATTCGCCTGGACGGCAAAGATATCTACAGTAAGGCGACCGATCCGGTTGAAATTCGGGCGCGCATTGGCATGGTCTTCCAAAAGCCCAATCCGTTTCCTAAATCAATCTATGAGAACATCTGCTATGGGCCGCGCATTCATGGTATGGCCAATTCCAAAGCCGACTATGATGATATCGTTGAGTGGAGTTTGACCTCTGCCGGCTTATGGGATGAAGTTAAAGACCGCTTGAACGAGCCTGGAACGGGCCTCTCCGGTGGCCAACAGCAGCGCCTCTGTATTGCCCGGGCAATTGCTGTCCATCCGGAAGTTATTTTGATGGATGAGCCTTGTTCGGCCCTAGATCCGATTGCGACGGCAAAGATAGAGGAACTTATAGATGAGTTACGCGAACGCTTTACCATCACTATAGTGACCCATTCCATGCAGCAGGCAGCACGGATTTCTCAATCGACAGCGTTCTTTCATTTGGGAGAGCTTGTCGAAGAAGGCAAAACAGACGATATTTTCACCAAGCCTGGAGATGAGCGCACAGAAGCGTATATTACCGGTAGAATTGGGTAAGGATAAAAAATGGATAAGGACCATATAGTCAAATCCTACGACGAGGATTTACGCCGATTGGAAAACATGATCGCCGAGATGGGGGGGCTTGCCGAAGTGCAATTGGCCGAAGCCATTGAGGCCTTGGTCCGGTTTGATACCGATGCGGCCAAAGAGATTGTTAAAAAAGACAAGAAGATTGATGCGCTGGAGATGGAGATCGATGATTTTATCGTCAAGCTAATCGCGCTCCGCCAGCCTTTGGCTGAAGATCTCCGGAGTGTCATCACTGGCCTTAAAATTTCGAGCAATCTCGAGCGCATTGGTGATTATTCAAAAAACATCGCCAAGCGAACAACAACATTATCGCAATCCTCGATGATGCCGACTTTGGTCAAAGGACCGATTGGCACGATCTCGAGAATGGCGCGCATCGTCCAAGAGATGATCAATAATGTGCTGGATGCTTATATCGCCCGCGACGCGGACAAGGCCGATGATGTCAGGGCCAAGGATGAGGAAGTTGATCAACTTCATTCCAGTCTGTTTCGTGAATTGCTGACTTATATGATGGAAGAGCCGCGTAATATTACACCCTGCACGCATTTGCTGTTCGTCGCTAAAAATGTTGAGCGCATGGGTGATCATGTGACCGGCATCGCCGAGCAGGTTCATTTCATGGTGCATGGTCAACTGCCCGATGAAGAGCGCATCAAGGGAGACAGTACCAGTACTATGATGGTCGAGCCGCCCGAATTGCCTATTGGAGACGCATCAGAGTGAGCCCCACGATCCTCATTGTTGAAGACGAGCCGCCACTGATCGAAGTGCTGCGCTATAATTTGGAAAGCGCGGGGTTCGCGACGTTGGTTGCGACAGATGGCGAAGACGCCTTGTTGTTGGCCGCTGAAGAGACGCCTAACCTTATTGTCCTCGATTGGATGCTACCGAAACTTTCCGGCATTGATGTCTGTCGGCGTCTGCGTGAGGCCAAAGCAACCAAGACCGTGCCCATCATCATGCTGACCGCCAGAGGTGAGGAAGGTGATAAGATATCAGGTCTCGATGCCGGTGCTGATGACTACGTCGTAAAGCCATTTTCACCCTCCGAACTTATTGCCCGGGTGCGGGCTGTGCTCCGGCGCTCTGATCCGAAATTTGGTGAGGAAAAGTTGGACTATGCCGATATTACTGTTGATCTCGTCGCTCATAAAGTAACGCGCGCTGGTCAGCCTGTGCACCTTGGACCAACGGAATATCGCTTGCTTCAGACTTTGATGGAGCGACCGACCCGCGTTTTTTCGCGCGAGCAATTGCTGGATTTGGTGTGGGGACGCGATATTTATGTTGAGGAAAGAACGGTCGATGTCCACGTGCGTCGACTTCGCAAAGCGCTCAATGAAACGGGTGGGGCAGATCTAATTCGAACAATCCGCCGCGGTGGCTATTCCATTGATATAGGCTAAGTATTTTCCGATTCTCGTGCCAAGATTGTCCGAAATTAGTTTAAACCTTGTTCAAAAGGGCTATTCTTACTAGAAGTTGTTTGTATCTAACCCGATAAAATCATTGGTATTTTCTTTGATATAAGGAAATAATACCCACTTAACAGTAGAATCGTGACCGCAGGTAACTGAACAGGTCATAGAATAGTATTTGGGCGAATATTTTTGAAAACTTTAATTTTCAGACCTAATTCTCTAATCGCCAAACTGCTGGCTATATATTTGCCATTGGTGAGTCTTAGTGTTGTCATTCTCTTTGGTGTTCTCGAGGCGCGCTTCTATTTCTCCGGCCGTTCAGAATTGATTGATGAATTAAAGCAATTGGTTTCGGTCCAAGATACCGCATTCGCCTCTGCTGTTTGGGAAATTGACACTGATCAGATAAACACGCTTTTGGCGGAAATAGGACGCTTACCAAACATTCAAAGTGCAGAAGTATTTGACACGTCGGGTGAAAATCTTGGCGGGGTAGGTAATACCAAGATCCCTCCAGAGACCAAAGAGTTCAGGGTGGAGAGAGATTTAGTTTATCGAACGAGCAAGGTAACCGAGACAGTTGGCAAGCTGATCGTTACCGTTCATAGCCGTCAAATTCTTCAAGCGGTTGTTACTCGTCTCAAGTTGGATTTCCTGATTTTGATTGTGATGGCGGTTACGCTTGTCGGAGTTACTATACTTTCCACGCGCTATGTTATCGGTCGACCCTTAGCCCGGCTTAGGACTTCTATCGAGAAACTGCGGAACGAAAATATTCGTGAGCAAGTGGATTGGGAAAGCTCTGATGAGCTTGGTGAAGTCGTCCAGGCCTATAACGAAATGCAATTGAACCAAGCGATTGCCGAAAACGAGTTAAAGCTTCATCAAGATCATCTTGAGGATTCGATCCTGGAACGCACCCAGGAGCTTGAGAAGGCAAAGGATGTTGCAGAAAGTGCTAATACCGAACTGGCCAGTCGGATTGATGATTTAGCGGATGCCCGACGGGCGACCTTGAATATGATGGCAGACGCCGAAGAGTCGCGAAGAAAAGCCGAGGAATTACGCGAGGAAGCAGAAGCAGCAACCAATGCGAAATCGTCATTCCTCGCCGCGATGAGCCATGAAATTCGCACGCCGATGAACGGAATTGTTGGCATGATTGATTTGTTGCGGGAAACCAAACTCAGCACCGATCAAGGTCAGATGATGCAGACAGTGCGCGATTCGGCTTTCTCATTGCTGCAGATCATCAATGACATTCTTGATTTCTCGAAAATTGAAGCCGGTAAAATGGAACTGGAGAATATTCCCGTTTCAATTCGCGACATGATGCAAGGCGTTGTAGATACTTTGGTGCCGAATGCCGCTAAAAAAGATTTGATGGTAATCCCCTATATCGACCCGGCAATTCCAGAATTTGTGATGGCGGATCAAGTAAGGTTGCGCCAAATCCTTTTTAATCTGGCTGGCAATGCGCTTAAATTTACCGAGAGCACTGAAGAACGGCAGGGTAAAGTTATTATTCGGGCTGATCGCCAGGAAAGCGACGACGACAAAATTCATATCCGCTATTCTGTCGGTGACAACGGCATTGGCATATCGGAGGAGGCACAGGAAAAGCTATTTGAAGCCTTTACTCAGGCAGAAAGTTCGACCACACGCCGCTTTGGCGGCACCGGATTAGGACTTTCAATTTGTGTCAGGTTGACCAATTTAATGGGTGGCGATGTCGCCGTTAACAGTGAGATGGGCAAGGGCTCGGATTTCTATACGATTATACCCCATGACCCAAGTGATCGTGACGTTAAAGATAGCGAAGATAAAAACCTTGAAGGCCTGTCAGTCTTGGTGGTGACTGAGATCGCGGAATATGCAGAATTTCTGTCAAATTATTTACGTCATTGGAAAGCGGGTGTCGAAATTTGGGATGAGCGTGAAGCGGTCGCTTCCCAGGTGACCGAAGCGACTTTTAATGATGAGATTTATGACGTCGTCATTTTGGGCATTGATATAGAAGAAAAAGCACAAGAAGAAATTCGCCAAGTTTTTGGTAAATATGAGGCCAATGCAGAGACTAAATTTGTGATGTTGCGCCCCTATTGGCGCCGTGGTGCACGGATTGATGATCCAGGAACCGTTACCTTGGATGCATTGCCGATACGTCGGCCAACTTTTATAACGGCTGTGGCCGTTGCTGCTGGTCGCGCCAGTCCGGAAGTCAAAAAGGAAGAGGAAAGAACCACGGCCGGGCGGAAGACGGCACCGACCATTGAAGAAGCTGCTGAAATGGGTCAGCTCATCCTTGTTGCGGAAGACAACCTTACCAATCAAGATGTTATCCGCCGCCAATTAAACATGTTGGGCTATGCCGTTGAAATGTTTGATAACGGACAATTGGCTTTGGATGCGTGGGAGAAAAACAGCTACGCTATTTTATTGACCGATTGCCATATGCCGGAAATGGATGGCTATGAGCTCACCGGCGAGATCAGAAAACGTGAAGACGATGTGACGGATCGTTTCCCGATTATTGCCATCACCGCAAATGCTTTGCAGGGCGAGGCCGAAAGATGCCTCGAAGCCGGCATGGACGATTATCTTTCGAAGCCGCTGGAAATGCCTAAGCTCCGCCAGGCTCTTGGCAAATGGATGCCGGTATCTGCACTTGGCGAGCCGGCGAATTATGCGCCGCCAGCTGAAGATGAGCTGACCACTTCCGACGAAGAGCCCGAGATTGCAGAAAGCACAGGTGGGGATCAAATCGCCGAGCCAGATAAGCCGGCGGAAAAACCCACAAACGGACCAATCGATCCAGCGGCCTTGAGGGATGTCTTTGGTGACGATGACGAGACCTTCAAGGAAATTTTGAACGAGTTTATCGAACCCGGCTATTCCAATGTCGCAGAAATTAAATCCGCTTTTGACGAGAGGTCCGCCAAAGATGTTGCTTCGGCGGCGCACAAACTCAAATCTTCGTCCCGCGCGATTGGTGCAAACTACCTTGCTGATTTATGCTTGAACCTAGAAACGGCGGGTAAGTCTGATGATTGGGATGTTATTGACCAAGATGCGCCAAAACTTGATGGTGCAATCGAAGACGTTATCGCTTACATAAATGGCCTTTAAACAATACAAACGAGAGACTTATGAACGAAGATGATTTTAAATATTTGCATATCCTCGTCATTGATGACGAAGCCTTTATGCGCAAACTGATCGAGCGGACTTTAAGCGACATTGGTATCGGGATCATATCGCAAGCAGCGAACGGACGCGAGGGTTTGAGTTTGTTACAATCGGCCAAAAGCAAAGTTGATCTTGTCATATGTGATCTTGAAATGCCGGAAATGAACGGCTTTGATTTTGTGAAACAGGTTAGAAGTTCTGCCGATGAGCGATTTAATCCAAAATTACCCATTCTCATTTTGACCGGCCATGCCGATGAAGAGACCGTCAGAGGTGCCGCAAGTCTTGGCATTAATGGCTATCTGGTAAAACCAATTTCGCGGAAGTCTTTAGAATCTAGGATTACCAAATGCATTTCTTCGCCCGCAGCGAAAAATGACTAGTTCAACAAATCGAATTAACCCGATAGCAGGAAAAATTAATGTCCGAAGGTGACCAATCCTCTCTTCTCGTTGTCGATGACGAGCCATTTAACCATACGCTAATTAAGCGCTTACTTGATGCCGAAGGCTATAGCGATGTGAGCTTTGCCGAAAATGGCCGCCAGGCTATGGACATGTTGCAGAAGTCTAAATTCGACATCGTCTTGCTTGATATCGAGATGCCGGAAATGAACGGCTTTGAGGTATTGGAGGCCATCAAAGCTGATCTCAATAATCGCCATATACCGGTGATCATGATTTCAGGCGTTGAAGATACCGATAGCATTGCCAAGTGCATAGAGCTGGGCGCCGAAGATTATCTCTCCAAGCCGTTTAACCCAACTATTCTACGTGCCCGGCTGGGTGCTTGTGTCGAGAAAAAACGGCTGCGTGATCAAGAAAAAACCCACCTTGACCAGATACGCAATGAAAAGAAAAAGGCAGATGAATTGCTGACTGTCATTTTACCCGCCGGTATTGCAAGTGAGTTGAAAGCAACCGGCAAGGTGCTGCCAAGGGGCTATGATAATATTGGTTTACTGTTTTGCGATATCGTTGGTTTCACGAATTACTGCAGCGGCAGATCCGCCGAAGAAGTCGTCAATGGTCTTCAGGCCTTGTTCACAAAATTCGAAGAAATTACGACCAAATATCGGATGGAGAAAATCAAGACTATCGGTGATGAGTTTATGTCCGCCGCGGGTTTGACTAATCCTGACTATGAACCTCTGTTGACCGTGGTGAAATGTGGTTTGGAAATGGCCGCCGCCGCGCCTGAAGTAAGTCCGGATTGGAAAGTCCGAGTGGGTGTTCATTCAGGTCCGGTTGTTGCCGGTATCGTGGGTGACCAGAAATATCAATTTGATGTCTGGGGAGACACCGTCAATGTTGCAGCTCGCATGGCGGGTGCCGGTAATCCAGGAGCTGTCACGATGACCCATGAATCCTGGCTCGATGTTGAAAGTGAATGCCTGGGCAAAATGCTGGGGAAAATGGATATTAAAGGCAAAGGTGAAATCGACATCGTCGAATGCACCGGTCTTTTATAGATCGCGCCCGCTGCTCGGAAGAAGAATTGCATCAGAGCCTGCTCTGGGCTACATAAACCGCCAATAGATTTTAAACCCGATAGAACCGGAGCACCTGATGGCGTCCTACCAATATATTTATGTGATGAAACATCTCAGCAAGACCTTCCAGGGTGGCCGCGAGTTGATGAAGGATATTTCATTGTCCTTTTTACCTGGCGCAAAAATTGGTGTTTTGGGCGCCAACGGTGCCGGTAAGTCAACGCTGTTGAAGATCATGGCCGGTATTGAAACGGAATATAACGGTGAGGCATGGTCCGCCGAAGGGGCGCGTGTTGGTTATCTGCAGCAGGAGCCTGAGCTTGATCCGACAAAAGATGTTGCCGGCAATGCCATGGAAGGCGTCGGCGAGATTAAGGATCTGGTTGATCAGTTCAACGAGGTCAGCGCAAAATTTGCCGAACCGATGGACGATGATGAGATGAATGCCCTGTTGGAAAAGCAGGGCGATCTGCAAGAAAAAATTGATGCGGTAAATGGTTGGGAAATTGAGCGCACCGTTGAAATGGCGATGGATGCGTTGCGTTGCCCGCCGGGTGATGCCGATGTGACCAAGCTATCTGGCGGTGAGAAACGCCGGGTTGCCCTTTGTCGATTGCTGCTGCAAAAACCCGATTTACTATTGCTCGATGAGCCGACCAACCATTTGGACGCAGAATCCGTGGCTTGGTTAGAGCTGCATTTGCAGGAATACCCAGGCACCGTCGTGGCCATCACCCACGATCGCTATTTCTTGGATAATGTTGCCGGCTGGATTTTAGAGCTCGATCGTGGGCGCGGTATTCCCTATGAAGGAAATTATTCATCCTGGTTGGAGCAAAAACAGAAACGTTTGGCGCAAGACGAAAAACAGGAGCAAGCCCGTCAAAGGACGCTGTCCAATGAATTGGAATGGATCCGGCAATCTCCGAGAGCGCGTCAGGCGAAAAGTAAGGCACGTATTACGGCTTACGAAAAATTGAAGTCAGAGGCCGATAACGCAACACCGGATACAGCGCAGATTATTATTCCGCAAGGGCCGCGCTTAGGTGATCTGGTGATCGAGGCCGAAGGCTTAGCAAAAGGTTTTGACGATCATCTATTGTTTGAAAATTTGAGCTTTAAAATTCCGCCGGGTGCGATTGTTGGTATCATCGGTGCCAATGGTGCCGGCAAGACAACCTTGTTTAAGATGATATCCGACACCGAAAAATGTGATTCTGGATCCATCCGACTTGGTGATACAGTTAGGCTTGGCTATGTCGATCAGTCGCGCGCCGAGCTGGGCGATGATAAGACGGTTTGGGAAGAGATTTCTGAAGGCTTGGATGAAGTAGAACTCGGGCACCGCACGATGCAAAGTCGGGCTTATGTCTCGCAGTTTAATTTTAAAGGCCCGGATCAGCAGAAAAAAGTCGGACAATTATCAGGCGGTGAGCGTAACCGTGTTCACCTCGCCAAGGTAATGAAGTCCGGCGCGAACGTCATCATGCTCGATGAGCCGACCAATGATTTGGACGTCGATACTTTGCGTGCGCTGGAAGAAGCGTTACTGGCTTTTCCGGGTTGCGTGCTAATTACCTCTCACGATCGCTGGTTCCTGGACCGGATCGCGACCCATATCATCGCCTTTGAAGGCGACAGCCAAGTTGTTTGGTTCGAAGGCAATTACGATGACTATGAGGCTGATCGGCACAATCGCTTAGGTGCTTTGGCGGATCAGCCACACCGCATCAAATATCGACCACTTACGCGGGATTAAGCGAATGATCAGCTGGTGGAAGCTTTGAGATTAGTGATTTTTTTATCGAGAGCATCAATCAGCCCAGAAACTTTACCGCTGCTATTGCGGATAACGGATACGAACTCTGAGCGTTGGGTTTGAATCCAGCTGACGCCTTCTACAACGATATCAATAATTTGATAGCGTCCATCGGAGAAATTAACCCGCCATACAATACGGATTGGCTTTGCGCTGTCGCGGTTGATTTGCGAGTTAACAAAAGCCGAGTTTTTTCGGCTGGTCGTACCATTAATTTGGAGCTTGGCGTCGGTATAAGCTTTAAAACGTTTGGTATAGGTCGCGATGATGAATTCTTCGAAAAGCTTAAGATAATTCGCCCGTTCCGCGCTTGATGCGCGTCGCCAATATCGCCCCAATACCCATTTGCCAACACCTTTGAGATCAAAGCTTTCCAGCATTAAATTCCGAAAGCGTTCCGTACGCTCGTCTAGAGTAATGTTTTTGGACAGCAGCGAGCCTTCAGCCTTATCGGCAAGTGAGGCGATAAATTTTTGCGCGCCGTCGCTAAAGCCGTCTGCACGTGCTTCAGGGGTGAGTGTTCCAAAGAAAAGACAAAGACCGAATACGGCGGCAAATAGACCGCTACGAATTATTTTCATTTTTTGGGTCCGGCAGCACTTTTCTTAGGTGTATCATCGGGTTCTGCTAACTCAAAGTCACCTGAGAAGTTGGGTGTCTCGTTTTTATCAGACCCGGTACCATTGGAAATGTCTTCATTGCGGCGTTGGCGATAGAGACTTCGAATAGCGGCATAAAAATCGATTGAGGATTTTTCAAGATCGTCCAGGACATCCCACAATTGATCGCGCGTATCAATGCCGCTGACGATGGTGCGCGTCAAAGGCACCCAGTCATTGTCGGCGTTTTCTGCCCACCAATTAATTGGGTCGAGGAAGAAGTCGACAACTTTACCAATCGCATCACGGGGATTTGACGGACCAAATAGTGGCAGCATGATATAGGGGCCTTCACCGACTCCCCAGACAGCGAGGGTCTGACCGAAATCTTCTTCATGCGCCTCGTAGCCCCAATCAGAAGCCTGGTCGCGAAGTCCGCCGATGCCGACGGTGGTGTTGATCAGGAACCGCATGACGGTATCGCCGGCACGCTCTGGCTCACCCTGCATAACGTCATTTGCCAGGACGACCGGCGTTTTTAAGTTGTTGAGAAAATTGTGCACGCCGGTGCGAAGTGGGTCTGGGAATATACCGCGGTAAAAACTGGTTAGAGGTTTGATGATTACTTTATCGAGACCCTGGTTGATCCTAAAAATGAACCGATTGGTTGGCTCACCTGGGTCATTAATTTTTTTGTATTCGGCCAGAGATTCAGGATCGTCACTCGGCGCTGACGCACAGCCTGCTATGGCAAACATTGCCAGCAAAATAACCGAGACTCTCAAAATGGATTTAATATTTCCGCGCACCGCTCTTCACCCTTTTGCCACTGTCTTTTTTAAACAGCCTTACCTTAAAATATCATCATCTCGAAGCGATCTAAAAAAATACTATCCCTAGTCGCTATTTTTTTATTCGACCCTACATCTTGAGGAAATTATCTAAGTAACGGATTAAAATAATATTACCCTGTTTTAAATTAATGTAAATCATTCAAAGCAAAATATACAGCTTTCCCGGCGAAATACACCAAGGCGTTACTGATATTAAAGGCAGTTTTCCTCACCTGTTGCATTTTAGCAACGAAATAGATGGATGAGAAATTACGGCAAGAAAAACTCAGGAGAATAATTTCAGTCGTTTCCGTTCTTGATAACCACTCCTTTTTGAATATTGTCGCACGAATTCTATACCAAAATACTATGTAGGAATGATTAATTAAAATAAAAGCTGGATTTTATATAAAGAAATCCTTATATCATTATATCTCAGTTTAAATTATTGTTTAGGCCTCTTATGGATGCGTTTTTAAAGACCTTGAAAGCAGTAGCAGAGCCAACTCGGCTTCGTCTCATGGTGCTGTGCGCATCGGGCGAGTTTACCGTCAGCGAATTGGTCCATATTTTGGGTCAATCTCAGCCCCGGGTATCGCGTCATCTCAAACTTCTTTGTGATGCCGGGGTGCTGCAAAAACTTCGCGAAGGAAGTTGGATGTTTTATCGCTTCGCGCCGGAAAAAGCGGCGGCCGAGATTGCGGAAAATTTGTTAACGCTGGTGCCGAAAGAAGATCCCGTTCTGCTGATGGATCAAAAGCGTTTGCTTGAGGTTAAGGCTGATCGAAGTCGGGCGGCGACAACTTACTTTCGTAAAAGTGCCGCGGATTGGGATGAGATGCGGGGGCTTTATGTTGACGAGGTCAAGGTAGAAACAGCTATTCAACGGGCGTTCAAAGATCAGCCAATCCAAAAGTTTCTCGACATTGGCACGGGCACGGGCCGCATTTTAGAGATTATCGGCCCCCAGGCTAAGTCGGCTGATGGCATTGATCAGTCTTTGGAGATGCTTGCCGTGGCGCGCGATAATCTCGATCGGGCTAATTTGAAAAACTGCAACATCCGTCAAGGTGATATGTATCAACTGGCCTTTTCGGACAATAGCTATGATGCAGCCTGCATTCATCAGGTGCTGCATTTTGCCGATGAGCCCAATCGCGTGATTGCCGAGGCGGCACGAATTCTTGAGCCAGGCGGTAAGCTTGTGGTTATCGATTTCTCGCCACACGATCTGGAAGACTTGCGCAGCAATCATCATCATCGGCGGTTGGGTTTTTCGGATGGTGAGCTTGCTCACTGGTTCCAGCGTAACAATTTGAGTTTCAAAGCGCCTGTTCATCTACCAGGTGGCCAGTTGACCGTGGCGATTTGGGTCGGAATAAAAACAGGAATAAAAACAGGAATAAAAACGGGAATTAAAAATGGATAAAAAATTAGTCATGCCGATTGCCCAACCGCTTGCCGGCAAAGTCGGCGTATCGTTTGAGTTTTTCCCACCGGCTACGGAAAAGATGGAAGCGACGCTGTGGGACTCGGTCGAAAGACTGTCCCCATTGTCGCCGGATTTTGTCTCGGTGACCTATGGCGCAGGTGGCTCGACCCGGGAACGCACCCATTCAATCGTCAGCCGCATTCAAAAAGAAAAAGGCATCACGGCAGCAGCCCATTTGACCTGCGTTGCCGCCAGCCGAGCGGAAGTCAATGCGGTCGCTGAAAACTACTGGGCCGAAGGCATCCGCAGTATTGTCGCGCTCCGAGGAGATCCGCCGGAAGGCCAGGCAAAATACGAGCCTCATCCGGACGGCTATGCCTATGCGGTTGATCTGGTGGCGGCGCTTAAAAAAATTGCTGACTTTGATATCAGTGTTGCGGCCTATCCCGAGCTTCACCCCGAAGCACAATCGGCTGAGGCTGATCTCGACAATTTAAAACGCAAAGTCGATGCTGGGGCGAGCCGGGCCATCACCCAGTTTTACTTTAATGCCGAAACCTATTTACGTTTTCGTGACCGGGCGGCCTCTGCGGGCATAAATGTGCCGATCATTCCAGGGATTTTGCCGGTGACGAATTTCAAGCAGGTCATTAAATTTGCCGCCATGTGCGGTGCGAGCGTGCCTGACTGGATGGCGGATCTATTCGTCGGCCTCAATGACGATCCGGCAACCCGCCAGTTGGTGGCGGCGACTGTCGTTGCCGAGCATTGCCGTGTCTTGCAATCTGAAGGCGTTGAAAAATTCCATTTCTATACGTTAAACCGCGCAGATTTAGTTTATGCAATTTGCCATATTCTGGGTATCAGGCCACCCAAGAGCGATATCAATAATGACTAAGAGCTACACTTCAAAACGTGCCGAATTGATCACCCTGTTTGAGCAGCGCATCGCCGTGCTCGATGGTGCGACGGGCACGATGATCCAAGACTTTGGCTTTGAAGAGGATGATTTTAGAGGCGAGCGCTTTAAAGATTTTCCTCAAGATCAGAAGGGAAACAATGATCTGCTGACGATCAGCCAGCCGGATAAAATTCGTGAAATTCACGATGCCTATATTGCCGCCGGCACCGATATTATCGAGACCAACACGTTTAACTCGACCACCATCTCCCAAGCTGACTACGCCATGGAAGACCTTGTCTATGAGCTCAACTTTGAAGCGGCCCGTATTGCAAAAGAGGCAGCGGATGGGGCTGATCATGCGGTCTATGTTGCCGGTGTTTTGGGTCCGACTAGTCGAACCGCCTCAATCTCGCCGGACGTAAATGATCCCGGCTACCGCAATGTTTCCTTCGACGAATTGGCCGAAGCCTACACCCAGGCCGCTGGCGCGCTAATTGACGGCGGGGCTGATATTTTATTGCTCGAGACCATTTTCGATACTCTCAACGCGAAGGCGGCGCTTTATGCCGTGATGAAGCTGCAAAACGAGCGCGGTATAGATGTGCCGTTGATGATATCCGGCACCATTACGGATGGGTCTGGCCGCACTTTGACGGGCCAGACCCCTGAGGCTTTTTGGAATTCAATTGCTCACGCCAAGCCGTTGATTGTCGGCTTGAACTGTGCCCTCGGCGCCGCGGATCTTAGGCCTCATATTCAAGCCTTATCGAACGTCGCCTCGACCTATGTCAGCCTGCATCCCAATGCTGGCTTGCCAAACGCCTTTGGCGGCTATGACGATACGCCGGACTATATGGCTGAGATTTTGGGTGAATTTGCCGGTAGTGGATTTCTCAATGTGGTTGGCGGCTGCTGCGGCACCACGCCAGACCATGTCCAGGCGATTGCCAGGGCGGTAAAAGATTTATCACCGCGCGCGATACCCGACCTTGCCCAGCATGGCCGTCTCAGTGGTCTTGAGCCGCTGAACATTGATGACGTTACGGGCTTCGTAAATGTCGGCGAGCGCACCAATGTTGCCGGCTCGGCGCGCTTTAAAAAACTGATCATCGAAGAAGATTACGAGACCGCCTTGGATGTTGCCAGGAGCCAAGTCGAAAATGGTGCGCAGATCATTGATGTGAATATGGATGAGGCGATGCTCGATTCTGAAGCCGCGATGGAACGCTTCTTGAAATTGGTTGCCTCTGAACCTGACATCAGCCGGGTGCCGGTTATGATTGATAGCTCCAAATGGTCGGTCATCGAAGCTGGGCTCAAATGTGTGCAAGGCAAGAGCGTGGTGAACTCGATCAGCCTTAAGGAAGGCGAGGCGGCCTTTAAAGCGCAGGCTCAGGAGGTGCTGTATTACGGCGCTGCCGCCATCATTATGGCTTTTGATGAGCAGGGTCAGGCCGATAGCTATGAGCGCATGATCGAGATTTGTGAGAAATCCTATCGCATCCTGACCGAAGAGGTGGGCTTCCTGCCTCAGGATATTATTTTCGATCCCAATGTTTTCCCGGTCGCCACCGGCATTGAAGAACATCGCAATTTCTCCAAAGCCTATATTGATGCGGTCTCCTACATTAAAGAAAACTTACCATTCGCCAGTATCAGCGGCGGGGTCAGCAATGTCTCGTTCTCGTTCAGAGGCAACAATGCGGTCCGTGAAGCCATGCACGCGGTCTTTCTCTATCACGCCGTTAATGCCGGCATGGATATGGGGATCGTCAACGCCGGACAATTGGCAGTCTATGCCGATATTGAACTGGATCTCAGAGAGCGCATCGAAGACGTGATCTTGAACAGGCGCGAAGATGCAACCGAGCGGCTTTTGGAAGTTGCTGATCAAGCGCAGGGTCAGGCGAAAGAAAAGGCTGAGGATCTTTCATGGCGGGACGGGACGGTTGGCGAACGCATGGCCCATGCTTTGGTCAAGGGCATCACAGAATATATTGTTGAAGATACCGAAGAGGCGCGCCAGAACGTTGTGCGGCCGATCGAGGTCATCGAAGGGCCTTTGATGGATGGCATGAACATCGTCGGTGATCTGTTTGGCTCGGGCCAAATGTTTTTACCGCAAGTCGTAAAATCGGCCCGGGTCATGAAGCAGGCGGTGGCTCATCTCGTATCGTTTATTGAGGCCGAGAAAGAAGCAAGCGGGAAGATCGAGGCTAAGGGTAAAATTTTGCTCGCGACCGTGAAGGGCGATGTGCACGATATCGGCAAAAATATCGTCGGCGTGGTTCTGCAATGCAACAACTATGAAGTAGTCGATCTTGGCGTGATGGTGCCTTATGAGAAAATTATCGAAGCGGCCAAAACGGAAAACGTTGATGTCATCGGGCTCTCTGGCCTGATCACGCCGTCTTTGGAAGAAATGGCCTCGGTTGCCAAAGAGCTGTCGAGGGACAAATTTGATATCCCCTTGCTAATCGGTGGCGCGACGACCTCGAAGGTTCATACCGCGGTTAAAATTGCCCCCAATTATGAAGGCTCAACAATCTATGTGACCGATGCGTCACGGGCTGTCGGTGTTGCCAGTAATCTCTTAAGCGACACCTTGCGGGATAATTTTGTCGCCGAGACCCGGGCCGAATATGATGCCGTCCGCCAGGAATATGAAGGCCGTGACCGCAAGGATAATTTGGCAAGTCTAGCTGAGGCTCGAAAAGCGGCGCACAGCATTGATTGGTCGGAGACGACGCCGACTGTGCCGAGCTTTTTGGGTCTTCAGGCTTTTGAAGATTATGATTTGGCCGAGCTCACAACGCGGATCGATTGGACGCCGTTCTTCCGAACTTGGGAATTGGCTGGAACCTATCCGAAGATTTTAGATGATAAAGTCGTGGGTGATGCGGCAAAGTCTTTGTTCAATGATGCGCAAGCGATGTTGCAGCGCCTCATCGGCGAGCAATGGTTGCGGGCCAGCGGCGTGATCGGCTTTTTCCCCGCCAATGCGGTTGGCGATGATATTGAAATCTATACCGACGAAAGCCGGAGCGAGGTTAGGACCATCATTCCGTTTGTGCGTCAGCAAATGGCTAAAACCTCTGGGCGGGCAAATTTCTGTCTGGCGGATTTCATTGCGCCAAAAGAAACTGGTATTGCCGATTATATTGGTGGCTTTGCCGTGACGGCTGGGCTTGATATTGAGAAAAAGCTCGAAGAATTTGCCGCCACTCATGATGATTACAGCGATATCTTATTGAAAGCCTTGGCCGACCGCCTCGCCGAAGCCTTTGCCGAGCGTCTGCATGAGCGGGTCCGCAAAGAATTCTGGGGCTATGGCGCGCAAGAAGAATTATCGAACGATGAGATGATCAAGGAAGAATATCTCGGCATTCGTCCGGCGCCCGGCTATCCGGCCTGTCCCGATCACAGCACTAAACCACAATTGTTCGAGCTGTTAAGTGCTTCTGAAAAAGCCTCTATTGACCTGACTGAAAGTTTCGCCATGATGCCTGCCTCATCGGTGTCAGGCTACTACTTCGCCCATCCTTCAGCCCAGTATTTTGGGATTGGCAAGATCGGCAAAGATCAAGTGTCCGATTATGCCCGCCGCCGAAATGTTTCGGTCGAGCAGGCTGAAAAATGGTTGGCACCGAATTTGAATTATGCGCGTTAGAGTTTGTTGATGAGGTCGATGTGACACCCGAATATGTTTTGACCATGAGTTGTCCTGATAAAGCCGGCATTGTTGCAGCGACGACCGGGTGTCTGGCGGATCTCGATTGCTTTATCACCAAGACCTCGCATTTTGCTGATCGTGAGACCGACCGTTTTTTTGGCCGCATGGTGTTTCGTATCGACCGTGATGGCCTAACATCGGAGGATGTAAAAACTGCCTTTCAAGAGATTGCCGATCGCTTCGACATGGATTGGAATATGCGTAATCGGGATGACAAAAAACGCGTGCTGATCATGGTGTCCAAAGGCGATCACTGCCTGAACGATCTGCTTTATCGCTACCGGATTGGGGCGATGCCGATGGAGGTAACCGCGATCGTCTCCAATCACCCAGACCTAAAACCGCTGGCAGACTGGCATGATATTCCGTTCCATCATCTGCCGATCTCCAAAGAGACCAAGCCCGAGCAAGAAGCGGCGCTTTCCAAATTAATTGAAGAAACGGATACTGATCTTGTTGTGCTGGCGCGCTACATGCAGATCTTAACGCCGGAGTTTATCAATCAACTCTTTCCGCGCGTCATTAATATTCACCATTCTTTCCTGCCCGGCTTTAAAGGTGCCAAGCCCTATCATCAGGCCCATGCCCGAGGTGTCAAAATCATCGGCGCCACGGCCCATTTTGTCACCGAAGATTTGGATGAAGGCCCGATTATCACCCAGGCCGTCGAGCGGGTTGATCATACCCAGACACCCGATGAACTCACGGCTGTCGGACGCGATGTTGAAAGTCAGGTCTTGGCCCGAGGCTTGCGCGCCGTCCTGGAAGACCGCGTGTTGTTGAACGGTCACCGCACCATCGTCTTTAATTAAATTTATGAAGACAGATATTCCGCTGGATTAATCTAATCGCCGTAAAAAACAAGAATTACCTGAGATAAAGAAAAAATCAATTTGAAAATTAATGTCCGCTTTCGGGGGTAAAGCAGACGTTATTCAGTATCCCTGATTGCGTCCGCTAATAGCTGCTATCTCAACCGGTCAACGCAACACATTCGTTAAATTTCTCTGCCGGCGTTGCAAATTCCAATGTCTTACGGGGCCGCTCATTGAGTTGCCGGGCCACCTT
>Ga0233429_1002259_pt1 | contig 20397 bp, 14 predicted proteins | sample SI_118_April2016_3_FD_179879 | JGI IMG/M metagenome (GOLD analysis project Ga0233429, IMG submission 179879) | Seawater microbial communities from Saanich Inlet, British Columbia, Canada - SI_118_April2016_135_MG | ecosystem: Environmental > Aquatic > Marine > Inlet | place: Canada: British... | reverse complement strand
GTCAGGCTGGCAGTCATTTAAAACTTTCTCCAGACCCTCAAGAACGGCTGTTGTGATATGCATCAAACCTTGATTAGCGGCCATGATGTCCAAATCATAGTCAGGATTTATGTCAAAAAGGGTGAGAACCTGATCCAGCATGTCGCGGTGCTGGGCAGTCACACAAACCAAAGATTCGATGTCTGTCTCAGCATCAAGCGCTTTGACCACAGGTGCCATCTTAATAGCCTCAGGCCGCGTGCCAAAAATTGATAATAGTCTCACCAATTATTACCTATCTTAAAGTGGGTTAAAAGCGCACCAAATCCGCTCATTCCATGACTAAATAAAGTGGGTTGGGGCCTGTCGCAAGTATGTATTTAAAAGGAAAGTCATTGATTCCTAACTATTTTTTCATAATTGTTCTATTGTTTGGTCAAATGCAAGGCGTTAGTCTTTAACCAATCTGCCAAATTTTGGCTACATTTACAAAATAAGTTGTCCTTATGAGTACTCGGTTGATAAAAAATACAATAAAGGTTTTATGCCTCGCATCCCTTTTCTGGGGCGTGCAGGTCGGGGCAGCTGCGGCTGAGACGGGATTTCTGGGTCTTGAAATTCAGGGTTTTGATAAACGTGTCAGCAAGTTGCTTGGTAATATCAATCAGTCAGGCGTATTGGTCAAAAATGTCGCAATTGGTGAAGCTGGAGCAATGGCCGGGTTTAGGCGCGGCGATCTTATTGTTGAGTTTAACCGGGCAAAGATTAATGATTTCGACTCTTTAGTGAAAGCGGTTGTCAAAACCGAAGCAGGCCAAAAAATTTCCGTTGTCGTGATGCGCAATGGCCGTAAAGTGAAGTTGAACCTGATATCCGGCACCCGTCCGGCTTCCTGGAAAGTGACCAACGGGGCCTTTGCAAATTACCCTGATATCGGCATAACCGTATCTTCCATTACTAATAAAGTACGTGAAAGATTTGCGCTTCGCTGGGACAGCCGTGGCATCGTTGTCACCTTGGTCGATAAAAAAAGCAAAGTTGTCGCGACCGGGCTTCAGCCGGGCGATGTAATTCTTCAGGCCAATTTGATGGAGGTCTGGCAGCCGAAACAGCTCACCAGAATTATTACGGCGGCGAAAAAAACCGGCAAAAAAGAAATCCTAATTTTAATTGAAAGCCCAGGCGGCTACCGCTATTCGCTGCTTCCCCTTAATAGTAAATAAAAAACTAGCCTTTGCGGGCTTCCGCGACCATTTGCTTTAGCGTGGCTAAATCAACGGCACCCGGGACAATCTGATTGCCAATAATAAATCCAGGCGTTCCTGTTATGCCCAATTGTTGGGCAAGCGCTCGATTGCCGGCAATGATTTTACCCATCGATTCGGAATTCATGTCTTTTTTCAATTGAGCTGTATCTAGTTCATATTTTTTGGCTAGGCGCAGAATTCGGCCTTCAGAAAATCCGCCCTTTAAATTTATAAAATCCCGATGGAGAGGAACATATACAGATTTATCCTGGCGCCAGGCAGCCAAGGCAGCACGTGCGGCGAGTTCTGACTGAGGTGATAAAATCGGGAATTCTTTATAGACGAAACGAATGTTTTTATCTTCAGCAATGAGTTTCTCAATGGTTGGGTGAACCCGTTTGCAATAGCCGCAATTGTAGTCGAAAAATTCAACAATCGTCACATCACCCTTCGGATTTCCGCCAATTGGCGATGTTGGGTCATTGAGAATAAGCTCGCGATAGGTAACCAGATTATTGAGTCCGCGTTGTTTTTCGTTGGCGCGTTCACGCTCTTGCATGGCGCGAACGGATTCCAAAATAATTTCCGGATGAGCGCGAATATAATCGCCAATAATCTTCTCCATTTCCTTCTTCTGCAGCGCAGTAAAGGACGGACTGCTCTTTTCTTGAGCCTGGGCAGAATTAATCTGACCGGCCAAGCCTGCAATACTGAGCACCAGAGCGATCACCAAATAAAAGTAAAAGCGATTCTTCATAAATTTTTACCTAGTTTTCTAATTATCATACTCTTCTCTACAAGAGGGAGCAGGGGCATTGCACGCATTTTTAGCTATTCTCACAAAAATATGACGTTTAACTATTTTGATAACACAATATCTGCAAAAGCGGCTGGCGAGGACTTATCCAAAGCTGGAGCCTTGGTAGCAGCAAACCCGGCATACATAATTTTAACTCTGGATATATCATCTTTTGGCCAAATACGTTTGTACAAGGCCGCAAGATCAAGATTTTCATTGTGCCACTTGTCAGTATTTTCCAGGCCACCTCGGGCAATGTATTTAGGCAGTTTTGATTTATGATTGATCGTACCCCGCAAGAAAGCATTGCGGTGCCAGATGATGGAAATTGCTCGATCGTAAGGCGGGGCTTTCTTGCCAAGATAAACCAAAGGCTGACTGCCCCATGAGCCGCTTTTGGGGTCGCCGCCGTGAAAGCCGATTATAAGACGCAGCGGATGTTCGTCGTTGCGATCTGCGGGATAATTCCAGGACCAACTGAGAAATGGCGTGGCCAATAAACTGGCTTTGGTTCGCTTGGCGAAGACATAGGCTTTTGGGCCGCCGGATAGGATGAGGGCCGGTGAGCCATCGATGTTGTTTATGTTGAGATGGGATTTTAAAAACTGCGTCTCAGCCATGCCGTCGACAAACCATTCAGCGGGAAGGTTGCTTTTGGTGATCGCAGAAGCGGGACCAAATATTTCGAGATAGCCCTCAGGATTAATATCTTGGCGAGGTATGGTGCAGCCAACGAGAGCGAGTGTCAGAAAAAGTAGTTTGATCGCCTTAGCCATCACGTTCCGCACCGGATATGCATGTCTAACGCTTCTCTTGGTTTTTCATGTTCTGCCGGGCGGTGTTTATAATATCCTCGGCGCGTAGCCAATTGGGGGAGCCGCGTTTCAATTGCTTCTTGGCCCGCTCAGCAATGCCAATGGCGTCGCGGTAGCGACCAATCAAAATCGCTTCTTCGGCCAAGGCCCTTGAACTTTCGCCCATTTTCCCCAAGCGGCCATAGGCAATGCCCAATTGGCGCCAAACGAAGGGTCGGGTGGCATCTCGGTCGACCGAGAATAACAAATTATCTACCGCCTTCCTAAGCAATCCTGGAGAATTTTTCTCGATTTGAGCCTGCGCTAACTGGGCTTTTAAAAGGGCCGACTCAGGTAGCAAATCAACCGATTTCTGATAGGAGGGCAGGGCTAAATCGATTTTACCATTCTCGAAATAAATCTGGCCCTTTAATTCATGGAAATAAGGATCGTTCGGCAATTGAGCGATTAGTTTGTCAATCAGCGGGATCGCCTTGGCTAGATTTGGTCGGCGGTAATAGGCGATCGAACGGGCATAATTGCCATCCAAGGTGTCGCTATCTTCAGGATAAGCTCTAAGCGTGCGGGTGAGCGATTGGGTGAAGCCGATAAGCTTCGCTTTGATACGGGCATGTGAGATGCGATTGGCAACGGATTCCACCTTATCGGCATAGCGCGATTTCTCGAGATGATGACGGATGGAATCAATACGATCGCGACTTAACGGGTGGGTGCGCACATAGGGATCTTGATTGCGGGCACTCAGGAGTTCCTGATCTTCCAGGACTTCCATGAACTCTAATAACCCGCGGGAAGATTGCTGAGTGCCATCAAGAAAGCGCAAGCCAGCCTGATCGGCTGAAGATTCCTGGGTGCGGCTGAAACTTAGATAATTTTTGATGCCAATATTGGTGCCAAGCTGAATTGCAGCTGAGCCGGCATCGGGCCGACCAGCAACAATCGCTGCTCCGCCAAGAAGAATGCCCAGTAAGGTCGCCGCCGAGACATCTTTTCTCGCATTTGCGGCCTTGATCAGATGGCCACCGGCGATATGACCGATCTCGTGGGCCAGCACGCCAATAATCTGGCTGGCCTTTTTGCTTCTTATAATGAGGCCGGTATTGATGAATATCTGCTGGCCACCGGCAACGAATGCATTGAGCGTGTTGTCATTTACGATATGAATGCGTATGGATGATGGTTCAAGTCCGGCCGCCAGCAAAAGTGGCTTGGCATAATCGCGAATGGTGTTTTCTATTTCGGCATCGCGGATCATTGAAATACCCTTCGCGCTAACGGGCGAAGGCAACAAAACGGCAATTGCCATGAATAAGACAAGCGGATAGATGCGATATTTCAATTTAATAGTTCCATTAAAGCCCCAAATTGGGCAATTGGCTTTGGCACAATATATAATTAAAGTAGTTCCCGCATGGGGCGTCGTCAAATCACAGGTGAATCTATGAGGTTATTAAATCGCAATTTGCCAGCTTTTGGGACGCTCTTTGGCCTAATTTTAGTATTAGGGGCTTGTGGCAATTCGCCGGAAGAGCTTGGCACGGAAGGATATGTTCAAGGCTTTATCGGCGGTGTTGCGGCTGATGAGCCGAGGGCCGTCTTGGAAGGTCAGAAAATTCTATCGGCGGGCGGTAGTGCTGCCGATGCGGCGACAGCTGTTTATTTTACTCTCGCTGTTACGCTGCCCTCAAAGGCCAGTCTTGGGGGCGGCGGCGTGTGTATGGTCTTTGATCACAAAACTAAAAAAATAGAGGCGCTTGATTTTCTGAGCCGTGTGCCGGCAAATATTCCACCGACCGCGTCGCGGCCCAGCGCGGTGCCGGGTAATCCGCTTGGTATATTTGCGCTGCATACCCGCTATGGCCGTTTTCAATGGGCAGGTTTGGTAGCGATAGGAGAAAAGCTGGCACGTTTTGGCACGCAAGCCTCGCGCTCGCTGGTGACGGATTTAAATCCGGTCGCCGGTGCTCTGGTTGCCGATCTTGAAGCCCGCAAAGTATTTCTCCAGCCTAATGGCAAAATGATCGGCGAGGGGAGTTTTATGCGGCAAATTGATCTCTCGACCGCGCTCTCCAGTTTACGGCAACGCGGTCCGGCAGATTTTTATCAAGGCAAATTCGCGCGCCAGCTGGTTGCCGGTGTCCGCCAAGCCGGTGGTTCATTGTCGCTAAGCGATCTCAGGGCCTTTAAACCGCAGTGGAAAGAGACCTTGGTTAAGAAAGTCGGCAATCATCAAATTCATTTTATGCCGCCACCCGCTTCGGGTGGTTTGGTCGCCGCGCAAATGTTCGGCATGTTGGATGACGGAGACTTATTCGATGATGCTTCAGCCGACGAGAAGTATCATGTGTTGGCTGAGACTGCGCTTAGAAGCTATGGCGATAGAGAGCGCTGGCTGCGGGAAGATTTCTCCATCGCAAATCCACCAAAAACACTTATTTCGGACCGGCATTTGGACCAATTGATCGGTAATTATCAGGCGAGCCGTCATCTGTCGCCTGAGGCATTCCAGCCAGCGCCGAAGCAGCGGGCGGAAAATCCATCGGCAACGAGCTTTGTTGTGATTGATCGGGAAGGCTCGGCCGTCGCTTGTGCTCTCACTATGAACAACAGTTTTGGGATCGGCCGGATGGCAAAAGGTACCGGAATAATGCTGGCCGCTGCGCCGACCAATCGCGGTAAAGGGCCGACCGCGTTGGGTCCGATCCTGGTTCATAACAGAAGCTCCAATAACATATTTTTTGCTGGTGCTGCATCGGGCGGCATAGCGGCACCGACGGCGCTGATGAACGTGTTCGGCCGGGCTATGCTGGCTGGCGAAAAGCTTGGTCGGGCGATGTCAGCGCCCCGTGTCCATCATGGCGGTGCACCGGATGTGACTTTTTATGAGCCAAGCATGGACGCCTCAACAAAATCTTATTTAACCCAGCGTGGTCATCACATTGCGGCGACACCGATCTTAGGGTTGGTTAATGCGGTTTATTGTTCCGGCGGCTTGCCCCGGGATCCTGGGACATGTGTCATTCAAACCGATCCGCGCGGCAGCGGATTGGCCTCCAACGCGAGCGAGTAAAATGGTTTTAAAAATTGCTGAGCGGGGCGTCATACCGCCTTTTATTGTTATGGATGTCATGCGCGCTGCAAATGAGCGGGCGGCGACCGGCAAGGATGTATTGCATCTGGAAGTTGGCCAGCCCAGCACATCTGCCCCGAAAGCCGTCATTGAGGCCGCTAAAAAAGCCTTGGACCAAGATTTGCTCGGCTATACCGATGCGCTTGGCGTGCCGCCTTTAAGAGAACGCCTGGCGGCTTACTACAAAGACTATTACAACGTTACCATTCCGGTTGAGCAGATCATTATCACGACAGGATCTTCTGGTGCTTTCATGTTGTCATTTTTGGCGGTGTTTGATCATGGCGATAAGGTCGGCCTCGCGAGCCCGAGCTATCCGGCTTACAGAAATATCCTGCGCGCACTTGGCGTTGAGGTGGTTGATATTCCGGTTGGGTTGGAGACTGCTTTTCAGCCGACAGCTGAGATATTAGAAAAATTAGACGTTGATCTTGATGGCCTGATCATTGCGAGCCCGTCTAACCCAACCGGCAGTATGCTGTCCGCCGAGGCGCTTGAGGGCATCGTAAAATGGTGTGATGCCAGTGGCGTGCGCTTGATCTCAGATGAAATTTATCACGGTATTACGTATGAAGGTAAAGCCAATACGGCTTTATCATATGGCGACAATGCGATCATCGTGAACAGTTTTTCGAAGTATTTTTCGATGACCGGCTGGCGTTTGGGTTGGATGATTGTGCCGGAAAACCTCATCCGGGCGTCGGAATGTTTGGCACAAAACCTCTTTATATCCCCGCCCACTTTGTCGCAATTGGCAACAATTTCGGTGTTTGATTGCTTCGACGAGTTGGATGCGAACGTTGCCCGTTACGCCGAAAATCGAGCCTTGTTACTGAACGAGCTTCCCAAAGCCGGGCTGGATCGATTGGCCCCGTCGGATGGTGCTTTTTATGTCTATGCAGATGTGACGCGTTACACCAATGACAGTCAGGTTTTTTGTAAAAAAGTGCTGGCTGAAACCGGCGTTGCAATCACGCCCGGTATCGATTTTGATACCGAGCGCGGCTCGCAATATGTCAGATTTTCATTTGCCGGTGCGACCGAGGATATGGTGGAAGCAGCAAATAGATTGGGCGAATTCCTTGCTTAGAATTCGGGCCTAGCTGCCGGTAATTTTATTCCACCAGCCACCGCGATTTTCACCATCCGCAGCCTCATCTGCTTCGCCTACAACCGTAACATTTGGATTGTAAGATGGCTCAGCGTCAGGCTGGGCGTCTTGAGCTGTCGCCACTTCCTCAGTTTTTTCAGGCTCAGGTGCAACTTCTGGCTCTGGCGTAGGCTCGGGTGCAGCTTCGACCACCACAGGTTCGTCAGATTTTTCTGATTTGGCATCGCTCTCGTTAGAACTTGCCTCTTCTGCTTTAGGTGCAGCGGCTTTCTTGCGACGTACCCGGCGGCGTTTGGGCTTCCCTGCTGCCGGTTCATCAGTGTCTGCTTTGCTGGCAGTCTCTGCACTGGCATCATTTGCGGTGTCGTCCGCTTCTGTTGCTTCCGGGCTTGGCGTATCGGTAGTTGCTTCTGCAGGTGTCTCAGTAGTCTCTTGCGTCGTTGCGGTCTCTTCAGTCGCAGTTTCAGCCGAGCTTTCGGCGGACCTGTTGCGACGACGTCCGCCGCGACGGCCTCTCCGGCGGCGGGTTGGTTTTTCACTCTCGTCGCCGTCTTTATCAGTAGTTTCTATTGGCTCAACCGCCTCTTTGCTCTCGGTCTTTTCGAGCGAAGCTTCCTGGCCCTCTTGAGCCGACTGTGCGCCGTCTTCGTCGTTAGGACGACGACGTCTGGAGCGACGGCGGCGCTTTTTCTTAGGCTGGTCGTCTGATTCCTCATCACGATCAGGGGCGCCTGACCGTGTGTTTTGGCCACCAGAAGATTTAACCTCGGTGCGGGAATCAGCATTGGCTTGCTTGTTGGTCACCGTCCGGTTGATGCTGTAATCCGGTGGGATCAGATTATCGTCTTCGAGAATGATAACTTTGATCTCAAATTTCTGCTCAATCTCGGCAATTGCTTCGCGTTTTTGATTGAGGATATATAGGGCGACTTGAGAGTGAACAAAGACTTCTATCTCTTTCACGCGCTGGCGGGCACCTTCCTCTTCAACACCCCGCAACACGTGCAGCGCTGTTGATTCGATCGAACGCCTGATACCGGAGCCGCCGCAATGTGGGCAAACCTCGGTCATTGTCTCGGTAATGCTTGGGCGCAGACGTTGTCTGGAAAGCTCCAACAAACCAAAGGGGCTAATGCGGCCAATTTGGATGCGGGCGCGGTCTTTGCGCATGGCTTCTTTGAGGCGTCGCTCAACAGAGTTTTGATTGCGATGGACTTCCATATCGATAAAGTCGATCACGACCAAGCCGGCGAGATCGCGCAAACGTAGCTGGCGTGCAACTTCGGTCGCGGCTTCCAAATTGGTTTTAAGCGCCGTCTCTTCGATATTGCGGCCGCGCGTTGCCCGGCCTGAGTTAACGTCAACTGCGATTAGGGCTTCGGTGATATCGATGACAATATAGCCACCCGCTTTCAACTGAACTTGAGAGCTGTTCATGGTCTCCAGCTGGGCTTCGATGTGATAGCGATTGAACAGCGGGACAATTGGATCCTTATAAGGCTGAACTTTCTTGGCGTGGCTTGGCACCAGCAATTTCATCAAATCTTTTGCTTGGCGGTAGCCGTCATCACCTTCGACGATCACTTCCTCGACGTCTTTACTGTAATGATCGCGCACCGCGCGCTTGATGATACTCGCTTCCTCGTGGATCAGAGCAGGCGCGGTTGATTCGAGCGTGGTATCACGTACCCCACTCCACAATTTAATCAGATATTCGTAATCGCGCTTGATCTCAGCTTTACTGCGATCGGCACCTGCCGTACGGACAATGACGGCCATGCCTTGCGGAATGTCGAATTCATTGATGATGGTCTTGAGGCGCTTGCGGTCGCTGCCACTCGCAATCTTGCGAGATATGCCGCCGCCTTTGCCGGTGTTGGGCATCAACACACAATAGCGCCCGGCGAGAGACATATAGGTTGTCAGTGCAGCGCCCTTATTGCCGCGTTCCTCTTTAACGACTTGAACGAGCAAAATCTGGCGGCGTTTGATGACTTCCTGGATTTTATAGCGTTTTGCCGGGAAGAATTTACGGCGCGTTTCAACTTCGTCGATATCATCACCGCCAACTTCTTCGACGGATTTGCCTTCGCCCTCAGTGCTCTCTGCATCTTCGACGTCATCATCCGCTTCGTCATCATTTTCAGACGCAGCAGATTCTTCCGCCAAAAGTTCTTCGCGGTCGGCGATGGGGATTTGATAATAATCAGGATGGATTTCGCTAAACGCTAAAAATCCGTGACGGTTTCCGCCATAATCGACAAAGGCTGCTTGTAGAGACGGCTCGACTCTGGTGACTTTTGCCAGATATATATTGCCCTTTAATTGACGCCGGGCAGCAGATTCTACATCAAGTTCTTCGAGTTGGTTCCCGTCCATGACCGCGACCCGGATTTCCTCCGGGTGGGCGGCATCGATTAACATTCTTTTGGTTGCCATTTACTTGTAAACTCCGAATATGCGATCCCACTTTGCCAATCAGGCTCTGAGTGTTACGCATAATGTTTTGAATAAAGCTTGCGGGGCCATCGGACAGATCGAAACATGCATGACGTGCGCTCACCAGAAGGGTGAACGGTGATGCATACATTTCGTTTGTGCGGGCTGCTCTCACAAGCATGGAAAATTCCAGTATAATTACACTTAATTTAGTTTAATTCGTCTGACGCTTACGAGGAAAAAGTACCGGTCATTCCTTCGTTATAATATACAGATCAAGCGTCAAACCGGTGATCTGACTTTTCCGGTAGTCGTTAACATAACGGTAGGATTTTGGTTCGACAATCACATTTAGAATTATTTTTATGCGTGCCAAAGGATTTCATCGGGCATTTTGGCTGCTTTTTGAGATTATACGTCACAATTAAAGCCAATTTTGGCGTAGAGTAAGACCTAAAAGTCAGCGAAAATGATTGTGTTAAAGCCCTGAAAAACGCTATTAGGATGCGGTGTTGAGCATTTTTTCAAATATTTATCGGTCGTCTTGTGGCCTAAAGCTGATAAAGCCCGGCTTTCGCACGCTTGCTATCGCGATTGTGATCGCTGGCACGGCCGTTACCATGCCAATACGCGCCGTTTTTGCCACCTCACCGGTGGCCACTGACATCCGTATCGGCTCGCATGCCAGTAAAACCCGATTCGTGATAGATATCTCCGAGGACGTTAAATTCAAAGTGTTCACCCTGTCAGATCCCTATCGCGTGGTGATAGATCTGCCGGAAATGGGGTGGCGATTGCCCAGCAAAGTAGCCTCTCGCAAAACCGGCGTTATAGCCAGTTTTCGCTATGGTTTATTCCAAGCGGGGTTGTCCCGGGTCGTGCTCGACCTCACGCATCCAGTGAAAATTAAAGCGGCCTTTGTGTTGCCACCGGCGGAGGGAAAACGCTACCGCTTGGTACTTGATCTTGCCCCGACATCGGCGGAGCAATATATGGCAAATCTCAGGCCCCCGACCAAAGCCCAAGTGGAGAATATAGCCCCGTCGTCGACGTCGGATATTTTACCACCTGGACGCAAACCAGATCGCCAAGGCTTGGCGAGTGGCGGGAAGGTTGCAGCAAGAAAGCCGGTGATTGTTATTGATCCCGGCCATGGTGGTATCGATCCGGGCTCTACCAGTGGCCGTGTCTTTGAAAAGCATATTACCCTTGCCGTCGCCAAAACGATCCAAAAACATCTAAATTCTCTCGGTCGATATAGAGTTAAGCTCACCCGGCAAAAAGACAGCTTTATCAGGCTCCGCAAACGCATTGCGATTGCTCGAGCCCATAAGGCGGATTTGTTTATCTCGCTCCATGCCGATGCCATCAAAAACAAGCGTATTAGGGGATTGTCGGTCTACACGTTGTCTGAGAAAGCATCAGATAAAGAAGCGGCTGATTTGGCTGAGAAGGAGAATAAAGCCGATCTGATTGCTGGCATGGATTTCTCAACCAAGTCGAAAGAAGTGACCAATATTCTCATCGATCTGGCCCAACGTGAGACGATGAATGAGTCGTCCAAATTTGCGGCTGGCCTGGTGGCGCATATTCGGAAGGTTATCAAAACTTTGTCGAACGCGCATCGTTTTGCCGGCTTTGCTGTCTTAAAAGCACCGGATGTGCCGTCGATTTTGATCGAGATGGGCTTCCTCTCCAACCGCACGGATGAGCGTGCGCTCCTCAACTCCAAGTTTCGGGCAAATCTGGCGCGTTCAATCGGTAAGGCTGTCGATGGCTATTTTTCCCGTAACGAACAGGTTCAGCGCTGATGGCGCATGAATTTGTGGCTTGCGATCTGCCATAAACCCGCCATATTGTTCGTCTAATTCCCAATACTTCCATAGACGATAAACTTAGCCGTTTAAATGGGCAGAACATGCTTCGGACACTTGCCGTAATTCTCAGTCTTATGATCTTGGTCGCCTTTGCCGGCGTCGGCGGTGGTGTCTATGTGTTTTACAAATTTGGTCGCGGTCTTCCGGATTACAAACAATTGGCGGATTACGAGCCGCCGGTGATGACCCGCGTGCATGCCGGTGATGGCAGATTGCTCGCTGAATATGCTGAGCAAAAGCGGGTCTTCGTGCCGCAAGCCGCCATGCCCCGGCGTGTGGTCAGAGCTTTTTTATCGGCTGAAGATAAAAATTTTTATTATCATCCAGGCATTGATCCGATGGGCATTGCCCGGGCGGTCGTTACCAATATTAAAAATATAACCACGGGGCGACGGCTGGTCGGGGCGTCGACAATTACCCAGCAGGTGGCTAAAAATTTTTTGCTGTCTGCCGATGTCACGCTGGAGCGCAAAGTAAAAGAAGCTATTCTTGCTTTCAGGATTGAGCGGGCGCTCGAGAAAAATCGCATCTTGGAGCTCTATCTCAATGAAATTTATTTGGGCTTTGGCTCATACGGTGTGGCCGCGGCAGCGCTCAACTATTTCAATAAATCACTTGATAGTCTGACGATTGCTGAGGCTGCCTTTCTGGCAGCTCTGCCCAAGGCACCCAATAACTATAATCCGTTCAAGCACCCAAAAGCCGCGCGCGGTCGGCGTGACTGGGTGGTGGGACGCATGCTCAAAGACGGCGTCATCACACCCGAACAAGCGCGCATTGCCAAACTCACCCCGCTGATTACCCGCAAGCGCCAGGAAACCGAATATGTCAAAGCTGACTATTTCGCCGAAGAAGTGCGGCGCGAATTGGCACAGCGTTATGGTGAGACCAATCTCTACCGGGGCGGGTTGGTGGTTAGAACGACGCTCGACCCAAAATATCAACGCATAGCCGATAAGGCCTTGCGCAATGGCTTGATCGCCTATGACCGCCGCCATGGCTGGCGGGGTCCGATCACAAATATTGATGCCTCGATCGATTGGTTGGGAGCGCTCGCCAAAGTAAAACATCCAAAGGCCCTAGGTGCTTGGCGGCTGGCTGTAGTGAGAGAGGTGCTGGAAGATCGTGCTGATATCGGCGTTGATGATGGCAGCATCGGCGCCATTCCTTTGGCTGAAATGAAATGGGCGAGGCCTTGGCTTAAGGGCGAGAAGCTTGGCAAACGGGTGAGCAGTCCAGCCGAGGTCTTGCAAGCGGGCGACGTTGTCGCGGTTGAGCCGGTGCTTGAAACCAAAGACGGCAAAGCCTATCCGGATAGTACCTATCAGTTGCGCCAATTGCCCGAGATTGAAGGCTCTGTCGTGGCGCTCGATCCGCATACCGGGCGCATTTTAGCGATGTCAGGCGGCTTCTCCTATGAGCGCAGCCAGTTCAATCGGGTCATTCAGGCGCGTCGTCAGCCTGGCTCAGCCTTCAAGCCTTTTGTCTATCTGGCAGCTTTGGACAAAGGCTTTACGCCTGCCTCATTGATCCTCGATGCGCCGTTTGTGATTGATCAGGGACCGGGTCTGCCGAAATGGCGGCCAGCCAACTATACTAAAAAGTTTTACGGGCCCAGCACCATGCGTCTCGGCCTCGAAAAATCCAGAAACTTGATGACAGTTCGCTTGGCGCAAACCATCGGCATTGAGGCGATCTCCGAATATGCGGCGAAATTTGGCATTGCTCCAAGATTGCCAAAGCAGCTTTCCATGTCCTTAGGCGCGGGTGAGACGACATTGCTTAAACTGACAGCCGCCTATGCCATGCTGGTCAATGGTGGCAAGCAGATCAGGCCGACATTAATCGATCGCATCCAAGACCGCCACGGCAAGACCGTTTTCAAACATGACCCGCGCGCCTGTCAGAAATGCCTGTCCGCTTTTTGGACCCAGCAGCCCGTTCCCGCTGTGCCGGACCATCGCAAGCAAGTCGCCGATGCAGCAAGTGCCTATCAAATGGTCTCGATGCTGGAAGGCGTTGTGCAACGCGGTACCGGGCGGCGGATGAAGGATTTAGGTAAACCGTTGGCTGGTAAGACCGGCACGACCAATCAAGCGTTGGATACCTGGTTTATAGGTTTTTCGCCCGATCTGGCGGTGGGCGTGTTCTCTGGCTTTGATACGCCGAGATCACTCGGTAAACGTGAGCAAGGCGCCAGCGTATCGGCGCCCATCTTCAAAGAGTTTATGAAAAACGCGCTGGCCGATAAGCCTGCTATTCCGTTTCGAATTCCACCCGGTATCCGCCTCGTTCGGGTTGAGGCCAATACCGGCCGGCCCGCCCGGCCGGGTGATCGGCGGGTCATATTGGAGGCCTTCAAGCCCGGCACCGTGCCGACTGGCCAAGTCCAAGTGCTGGATGGCTCCGAAGAAACCCCGACCTCTGCACCGACCGAAGGCACCGGCGGGCTCTACTAATTCACCAAAATTCCGCAATGATTAATTTCTGAGTGCCGCTCTATCGACACGTCATCTGATCAAGCATAGGATCGGGGGCAAAATCGGGAACGGGAAAAGCCAATGAAAAAAGAACTCAATGAACGTCTAACCCAGGTCGGGCCGGGCACGCCGATGGGCGAGGTGTTTCGCCGCTTCTGGTTGCCTGTTTTGTTGGACTCAGAGCTTAACGGTCCTGACGAAGAAGCTGTTCCCTTTCGGATTTTGGGCGAAGATTTGGTCGCATTTCGCGATACCGAGGGCCGCCTTGGTGTGCTGGACGCCAATTGTCCTCATCGCTTGGCGTCGCTGAGTTATGGGCGGAATGAAGAATGCGGACTGCGCTGCATCTATCATGGCTGGAAGTTTGACGTCGATGGTAATTGCGTCGACATGCCATCTGAGCCGAATGCCAATCAGAAAATGAAAGACAAGATTAAACTCACTTCTTATCCGGCGGTCGAACGCAGCGGAGCGATCTGGATCTATATGGGTCCAAAAAATAAAACGCCGGCCCCGCCTGAATATGAATGGGCGCGTTTTCCGAAAGACCGCATGGCGGCGATCAAGCGCTTCCAGCCGTGCAATTATGCGCAAGCTCTGGAAGGTGGTATTGATTCTGCCCATATTTCATTTCTTCATCGAGATTTCCCGGCGGCCAAAAAATCCAATTCCGGGCCCGACAATGTCCATGCAAAGTTTGCCGTCGGCTGCCGCAATCCGGAATTCAGTGTCAATGAAACCGATTATGGCCTGCAGATTATTGCCAAACGTGCGCTCGACGATATCGATGATGTCTATTATCGGGTGACCCAGTTTATGGTGCCATGTTTTCAAATGATCCCTCCAATCCTGGTCGAGGGACGGCTGAAGACCAGTCCGGTCACCGGAAATGTCTGGGTGCCGATTGATGATGAAAACACCTGGAATTGGGGTTTTAGCTCGGATGTCGAGCCTTTGACCGAGCGCCAGCGGGGCGTCATGGGGCCGGAAGGCATTTGGGGCGATCTGGATGACACCTACCACGCCCATCAAAATGCCGCTAATCGCTATGAGTTCGATCTCGAGCGCCAACGCAAATATAACTTTTCCGGCATTGCCGGAGTGCGCAATCAAGATGCGGCGGTGGTCGAAAGCATGGGGCCGATTGTTGACCGCACCAAAGAACATCTTGGCCATTCCGATAGCGGTATCGCTATGTTCCGCCGTCTTATGCTGAAAATGGCCGACGATCTCGAGAACGGCAAAGAGCCCGAAGCGGCTAGCCAATCCGAGAGTTTTAACATCCGTTCGGTTTCTGTGATCTTGGGTCAGGCTGAGGATTTGCACGACGTGTTACCGGATCTGGCGGCGGGTGAGCCGCTAAAAAGCGAGGCCGCTGAATAAAATAGTGTCGTGAACGCCATATATGAGTATAATGGGTTCGATGGACTAAGTGATAAGTACTTTCTCAATTGTACATGAAACGTGCCAAATTCCTTCATGAGTACGTTCGTATAAGGGTGTGAACATGGGTTCAGTACAGAGTCTCTATCTATTTAAGCTGGCCCGCGACAAATCGTCCGACGGGAAAAAGGCTTTTGCCAAATCCATATCCGATGTTTTTCTCGATCATTTCCCCGAGTTGACCAAGCGCGAACGACGCTTGATGTATGAAATTCTTCAGCAATCGGTTCATCAGGCCGAAATGGGATTGCGCGAAAAAGTCAGTAAGCGATTGGCCGCTGAGCAGGGCGTGCCGCGTGAGTTAGCTAAACTTCTGGCCAATGATGAAATCGAAGTCGCCTTTCCGATCCTCTCAATGAGTGATGCATTGTTAGATGACGATTTGATTGAAATTATTCACAACCGTTCGGTCGAACATCAATTGGCTGTTACCAAGAGACCGATGGTGAGTGAGCAGGTTTCAAAAGCCATTGTCGAACATGGTGAAGAAGATGTCATTCGCAGCCTATTGCTCAACCCGAATTCGAAGATCTCCCGTACCACGGTCGAGTATCTGGTCGAAGAATCAAAACGTCTGACGTCACTGCAAGAGCCAATATTGCGGCGGGAAGATCTTGATCCCGCTCTTTCCCAACGCATGTATGGCTGGGTATCGTCGGCTTTGCAGCAATATATTGTGGACAATTATGAGCTTGATGCTGAATTTGTTCGCGACATTGTTGACGAGGCTACCGAAGAAGAATTAAGCACCAAGCCGAAAAATGCTGATAAACCAGCCCCTGAGAAGCGACTGATCGATGAACTTGAGGTCGACGGGCAGTTGGACCCCGGCACCATGGTGCGCATTCTTGAAGAGGGCGACGTGCGTCTCTTCATTGCCATGTTCCAGCGCTATACCGGCCTAACCGATAAAATGGTGTTGGAGATGCTAAAAGATCGGGATGGAACAGGGTTGGCGATTGCGTGTAAGGCGGCGCATCTGGAACGACCGATATTTTCTTCGATCTATGCCCATAGCTACAAAGCTAACCGCAACGGCGTAAATATTCGCCGCCAGGAAATTAATAAAATGCTCGGAAGATATGATCTGATGTCTAAAGGTGCGGCCGAGAAAGTGGTTAGTCGCTGGAACGACAATGTCGCTTACAAGGATGCCATCCGCGAGCTTGAGCTTTAGCAATCGTTTACGCGCTCACGAAAATCTGATCCCACATCGACTGACTACGAATTGAGATATTTGGGCTGCCTGTGCTAGCCTATTGAGACTAAACATAAAAATAATAGATTAGCCCCTAACAGTGGAGATTCTAAATGTTTAAAACCCGTTACATAATTGCCGGTGTTGCGCTTGCCTCGTCACTCGCAATTTCGGATCAGGCCGTTAAAGCAGCCTCGTTTTATGACGGCAAAACGCTCAACATCATTACCGGCTCCAGAGCCGGCGGTGGTGCCGACACGACATTGCGTGTGATGAGCAAATACCTTACCAAATACATTCCAGGTCACCCAACGATTGTGGTTAAAAATCTGCCGGGAGCTGGTGGTCAAAAGCCCTGGAATTTGCTTTATGAGAAATCCAAAAATGATGGCCTGACGATTATTTTTAGTGCCTGGAATCCAGTTGGCCGGGTGACCAAGTCCAAAGGTTTGCGCGCTGACTACACCAAGATGCCCTTTATTGGCGGTGCGAACTTCACGCGGATGAGCTATATCACGACCGAGGGCCGGGGTGTTAAAACCCGCGAAGCATTGATGCAGGCAAAAAACATCAAGCTTGGTGGTAACCGTCCGACCAGTATTCTTGATCTTTCCATTCGCTTGAGCCTTGATCTATTGGGCGTGCCTTATCGTTATGTACCGGGTCTCAATCCGCCAAAGGCTTACCGTGCCTTGCGCGGCGGTGAAGTGGATTTGACCACGGTCGGCGTTAATTTTTATCGCAACCGCGTTGAAAAAAGCATGGTAAAGACCGGCAAGGTTATCCCGCTGTTTTATTATCCGGCGGTGACCGCTGACGGTAAGCTTAAGCCTTCTCAGCACATCAAAGATATGCCGAGCATTTACGACTTTTATAAAAAGGTTAAGGGTAAAGAGCCCGCCGGCCCTGCTTGGGATGCTTTGAAATGGATCAATCTGGTTACCGGCAATATGATTTATACGTCCTTCGGTGCACCGGGTACTGATCCAGCCAAGATTGCTGATCTCAGAACCGGCTTTAATAAAATGAAAGCCGATCCAGCTTATCTCAAAGAGAGCTTGAAGATTATTGGCGCGCCGATCGACTTTGTCAGTGTCAAAGAAGGTGAGGCGATCGTGAGTTCGGTCGACAGTATTAAGCCGGAGATTGTGACTTACCTAAAGAAATTCCTTAAAGGCGGCAAGAAGCGGAAGAAAAAGAAGAAATAGTCTTTAATCGGAAATGCTAATTTAAAAAGGCCGGCGTTCAATCTCCGGTCTTTTTTATTGCGCCAGAGCCTTGCAGACAATTCCCGAACCGGATAAAAATCGGCTCAGTAACATTTTATCGAAAGTGTCCTTCAATGCGTGCAGAGATCGAAAGTCAGATTAGTGAGATCGAGCAGTCCATAGAACTGCTGAGGAGGCGGCTTTGACTATGACAACGCCGTCCGGCGTGTTGAAGAGCTAAACTCTTTTACCGAAGACCCCAAGTTCTGGGATGCACCGACCAAAGCGCAAGCTCTGATGCGCGAGCGCACCAAGCTTGAAAATGGCGTCAAAGCCGTCGATGAGATCACCAGTGATTTAAGCGATAATGTTGAACTGCTCGAACTAGGTGAAGCCGAAGACGATCAAGACGTCGTCAAGGAAGCCGAAGAAGCGATTGGCGCGCTCAGCGACAGTGTTGAAAAAGCCCGTATTCAAGCCCTGTTGTCGGGCGAAGCTGACGGCAATGATTGCTATATCGAAATTCATCCCGGCGCCGGCGGCACCGAGGCCCAGGATTGGGCATCGATCATGTTGCGGATGTATTCGCGCTGGGCCGATCAACACGGCTACAAACTCGAATGGCTGGAAGAAAGTGCCGGCGAAGAGGCAGGTATTAAGTCGGTCACTTTGCGGGTCAACGGCACCGACGCCTATGGTTGGCTCAAAACCGAAAGCGGTGTGCATCGCTTGGTGCGCATCTCACCGTTTGATTCAAGCGCCCGCCGTCACACCAGCTTTGCCTCGGTCTGGGTCTACCCCGTGATTGATGACAATATTGATATCGAGATCGAGGAAAAAGATCTGCGGGTCGATACCTACCGGGCCTCCGGCGCCGGTGGCCAGCATATCAATAAAACTGATTCAGCTATTCGTATCACTCACATACCGACTGGCATTGTCGTGCAGTGCCAAAATGATCGCTCTCAGCACCGCAACCGTGCCGCCGCCTATGACATGCTGCGGGCGAGACTATATGAAGCCGAATTACAAAAGCGCGAAGACGCCGCGCAAGCCGAACATGATGCAAAGACCGATATCGGTTGGGGTCACCAAATCAGATCCTACGTCTTGCAGCCCTACCAGATGATCAAAGACCTGCGCACCGAGGTTGAGACATCTAACACACAGGCTGTGCTGGATGGCGACCTCGACCAATTCATGGCCGCCGCCCTGGCAGCCCGGATTGAAGAAGGCTAGGTAGCGCCCAGGGGTTGCGTCGACCGGTTGAGGTCGCAGTCAAAAGCAGACTCATTTCCATTAACTGTGTTATGTTTGCATTGGTGAGTAAACCGGCCATTTATGTAGATCGAATATAGAACTCTGACTTTCAGGTATTGTAAAATGATAAATATAAAGGACTTTTGATTATGGATGGATCAGTGAAAGAACGGACAAATCCGAAGAGCGCAAAAACAGGCTCCGCCATCGCTGACCGCGACACGCCACTCATCAAAGATTGCTGGTACGTTCTCGATTGGAGCGCCGAAGTCTCGAACGAACTAAAAAATCGGATGGTGCTCGGTCAGGACTTGGTTTATTTCCGGGATCAAGAAGGCGAGGTCTGCGCCCTGCAAAATCGCTGCGCTCATCGGTGTTTCCCGCTGCATCGAAGCAACCTGCTTGAGAACGACACCATTCAATGCGGCTATCACGGCCTCATCTACAATACGTCAGGCCAGTGCGTGAAGATCCCGTCAGCACCGGACAAAAAAACCAGTGGCATTAAAGTACAGAAATATCCCGTCGTGGATCGCGCGCCGATGATTTGGGTTTGGCCTGGAGATCCGGAGAAAGCAGACCCCGCGCTAATTCCCGACTATGACTGGGTAAATACCAAGGAATGGGGATACGGTCACGGTTATTACCACCTTGATGGCAATTATTTAGCGATCCATGAAAACCTTATGGACATCACTCATTTTTCCTTTTTGCACGGCAGTGCCCTAGGCACCCCCGGCCACGCTGAGTCCAAGATAGATGTTACTATTGAGGGATCAGTCGTCGACAACTATCGCATCAACCATGGGGAACACGTCCCCGATCTGCATAGAGATTACATGGGCATTGGTTTTGCACCGGTAACGAGAGACTCCCATTCGAAATTCATGACGCCGGGCTTCCACTATGCCTACTCGCTTTATATGGACCCAGCGGGAACCATCGATGGCCGCAAAGACTATCGTCTCAGGATACTGCATTTCATTTCGCCCGAGACCCAATACACGACGAATTATTGGTGGATGTTTGCCCGCGACTTTAAGCCTGAGGACAAGAAGGCCTCTCAGTTTTATTCAGATACAACGCTCGATGTTTTCAGGGAAGACGGCGACGCGATTGAATGGATGGAACAGCAATGGGCTAACGAAGATCGACCAGATTTCCAAGAAACCCATGTTCCCGCCGACAAAGGTGCTGTCGAAATGCGCCGTATAATTAAGAGAATGGCGGAGGAAGAGAACATTCAACCTAAGTAAATCAGCTTTTCTTTTAGGAAGGTGATTTGCACCTTGGTGCCCTGCTTTGGCGTACTTTTGACAGTGAATTCTGCACCTTATAATGCCCGCTTTGGGTCAAAAGAAGACTCTTTCGAACTGTCTCGATAATGTTGGTACCACTAAGGAGATGATCC
>Ga0233429_1002254_pt1 | contig 20426 bp, 14 predicted proteins | sample SI_118_April2016_3_FD_179879 | JGI IMG/M metagenome (GOLD analysis project Ga0233429, IMG submission 179879) | Seawater microbial communities from Saanich Inlet, British Columbia, Canada - SI_118_April2016_135_MG | ecosystem: Environmental > Aquatic > Marine > Inlet | place: Canada: British... | reverse complement strand
GCTGTGGGTGAATCAAGCGTTTTTAAAGCCTGCTTCCAGGCAAGGGCTGTTTCATTGGCGTCGGCAGGTCGAACAACCTTAAGACCCGGAATGGCCCGCAATGATGCCAAATGCTCCACTGGCTGGTGTGTGGGCCCGTCTTCTCCCACAGCAACACTGTCATGGGTAAATACATAAATCAAAGGCAGGTTCATCAAAGTGGCCACACGGATTGCCGGACGCATATAGTCGGCAAAGACAAGGAATGTTCCACCATAGGGCCGAATGCCGGAATGAAGATACATTCCCGACATAATGGCACCCATTGCATGTTCACGAACACCAAACCTGATATTCCGTCCATCATAGGCGTTTTTTTGAAAATCATTTGCACTGTTTATATATGTTTTGTTTGATGGCGCAAGATCAGCAGAACCCCCCATTAATGCAGGCAGGTTGTCTGCAATAGCATTCAAGACCTGACCTGAGGCAGCCCTTGTGGCAATAGGTCCGTCTTCAGGATTAAATTCAGGAATCTTGGCATCCCACCCTTCAGTTAAAAATCCACTGATGGCATCAACAAACCTGGCGGCAAGTTCCGGGTATTGGGTTTTATACGAGTTAAAACCTTCCTGCCAGCTTTGTTCAAAGCCTTCACCATATAACAGGGCTTTTCCACAATTTTCAAGAACCTCATCCGGCACAAAAAAATCTTTATCCGCAGGCACACCATAAAACTTTTTGACAAGCTTAATCTCTTCCACACCAAGGGGTGCTCCATGTGCGCCGGAAGTGTCCTGTTTATTGGGGCTGCCATAGGCAATATGGGTCTTTATCTGAACAAGGGTTGGTCTTGCAACAGCATCTTTACCTGCCTGGATCGCTTTTTGTATTTCTTCAAGATCATTGCCATCATTAACCGTGACCACGTGCCAGTTCTGACTTTCAAATTTTGCCCTCACATTTTCTGTAAAAGCAATATTGGTTTTTCCTTCAATGGTAATAGAATTGTCATCATATAGGCAGATCAGTTTTCCCAGGCCCAGATGTCCTGCAAGGGAGATCGTCTCAAGGGCAACCCCTTCCATAAGATCGCCATCACCGCACATCACATAGGTATGATGGTTGATAATCTGTTGTTCTTTTTTATTGAAAGTCGCTGCCAGATGGCGTTCTGCAATGGCCATTCCAACAGCATTGGCAATGCCCTGGCCCAGAGGACCTGTGGTGGTTTCTACACCCGGGGTATCTCCGTATTCAGGGTGTCCGGGAGTTCTGGAGCCCCATTGTCTAAAGCTTTTCAGATCATCTATTTTAAGACCATACCCAAAAAGGTATAAAAGGCTGTAAAGCAGTGCAGATGCATGACCCGCGGAAAGAACAAAGCGATCTCTGTCAACCCATGCAGGGTTTTTAGGATTATGTTTTAAAAAGCGTTTGAACAAAACATATGCTGCCGGGGCCAGACCCATGGGTGCGCCCGGATGACCTGAATTGGCCTTTTGAACTGCATCCATACAAAGGGTTCTGATTGTGCTTATTGTTAACTGATCAAGATTTGTTTCAACTTGGGCCATTGTTTTATTCTCCTGTGTCATTCAATTTATGTTACAAGGCTCTCATATGTTCCGGTTTTAAGGCCATATTTCCTTTGAGCGCCTGTGAAATCAATTCAAGTGTTTTTTCTTTTTCTTCGGGCAATTTTGCCCTTATGGGAAGATAGTTGGATGCATGATTTGCATGGAATAGACCGTTTGAAAGATGGGTTGAGGCTATCATCAACCTTAGTTCCTCAAGCATTTCTTCAGGATTGATAAGTTCAAAATCCCCTTTTTCATGCTGCTCAAAAAGTTCCGTGCCCGGTACCAGCATCAGACTTAAAGCCCCCACAAACTCAGGATCAATGGCAGATAAAACCCTGCCTGTTTCCAAGGCATGACTTTTAGAATTCTTTCTTCCACCCAGACCATTAAGCACGGTTATGGACAGCTGAATGCCGGCTTGTCTGACTCGTTTTCCCATTTTGATCATTTTGGCGGAATCAGCACCTTTTTTAATCTCTTTTAAGATAGTATCATCCCCTGATTCAAGACCCATATAAGCGATTTTGACTCCAAGCTCGTGCAGTTCCTTGAGCTGCTCGTCGCTCTTCATGGCAATACCCTTGGTGTTGGCATAAAGACCCACTCTTTGAACCCAGGGCAGCCGTTCTTTTATTCTTTTAAGGATATTGACAAGCCTTTTTTGCGGAACGATCAAGGCGTCTCCATCGCAGATAAACAGCCTGTCCTGTCTTTGGCAATAAGTTTTTGCAAATTCTATATCTTTAAAAATAATATCATCTTTTTTTATATTAAAGCGCTTATCCCTAAATGTACCGCAAAATGTACATTTATTATGGGAACAGCCCAGAGTGACCTGTAATAAAATACTATTGGCCTCACTTGGCGGCCTTATCATCATCCCTTCATAATGCATATCGAAAAAATCCCTTAAAATTTAAAGCCATTTAATAGCAGATATTATCAAAAAATTCAATGCGTTGATTTGAGTCAAATCTTCTTTGGCCAACCAGTATAACAATTCGTTACCAATTCGTTTACTAATCCATTTACCAAATTGTTTGACGTATAAGGAACAAAAGGTTTTTATCCAGCAAGATTCGGGTGGCGAAAATGATTCAATAGGTTTATAAGTCTGTAGGGGTCATGGGGTCAGGCTTGCATAGTTGCGTTAATTTTCATTAACGCAACTATGCAAGCCTGACCCCACAAAACTAAATAAAAAATAAGGATACCAAATATGAATAAAGCCATGGGAATTAAATTATGGTGTTTGATCATCTTTCTTTCAATTATCTGGGGTGCATCATTTTTCTTTGTAGAAATTGCTGTGGAAAAGATGACACCTTTGACAATTGTATTATGTAGGGTGGGTTTTGCCGCTTTTCTTTTGCTGGGCTTTGTTCAGCTGACCGGGCGGAAAATGCCAAAAAGCCTTAGCATCTGGGGTGCGTTCCTGGCTCTGGGTGCATTAAATAATGTGATTCCTTTCAGCCTGATAACATGGGGGCAAAATCATATCGATTCCAGCCTGGCAGCCATATTAAACGCGACTGCTCCTGTTTTCAGTGTCATTCTTGCGCATTTTTTAACAAAAGACGAGCCCCTGACAAAAAACAGGCTGGCCGGTGTTTTATTTGGATGGGGTGGTGTGGCACTCTTGATCGGTATTGACGCTTTAAATGGCGTGGGGATGAAAATGGCAGGGCAACTTGCCGTTCTTGGGGCTGCTCTTCTCTATGCATTTGCCGCCATTTTTGCTCGAAGATTCAAGGATATTGATCCTGTGGTTGTATCAGCAGGAATGCTGACGGGCTCTACAATAATTATGATTCCCTTGACATTTATCGTGGAGCAACCTTTGGCACTTTATCCCACACCTGTAACATGGGCTGCACTTTTCGGACTTGCCGCCATTTCAACATCACTTGCCTATATTATTTATTTTTATGTGCTTTCAAAAGCAGGTGCTACCAATATTTTACTGGTAACCTTTTTAATTCCAGTGAGTGCCATTTTCCTGGGCATGGCTGTGTTGGGAGAAAACCCTGGATGGAATGCTTTTGCGGGCATGGGTTTGATTTTTATCGGACTTGTCTTTATTGACGGGCGGCTTTTAAAACGGCGTTCCTAAAAACTGTATTTTCAAATTTAAAAAATATCCGGTCATTCTTATGTAAAATTTTATTGAAGCTCTAAAAACAGTTTGAGAATCATTTCATTGTAATCCTCCTGGAATATGTGAGCCATTCCCCGGCCAATGGCAGCAAGTTTTTCATGCCAGGCTGCTTTGTCAAGAATATTATCACCATTGAAGCCGGATACAACCGGGCTCTCTTTTAAGCAAGGCGCGGCTCTGGTGTTATTCCTTAATTTAATCCCATTGAAGCTCCCTTGACATTTTGGTTTTTGCAACAATTATTATGAAATAAAATTTTAAATATGAAATTTAAAAAAAATAAAAATACAGGAGAAAAAATGGGTACAAAAAAAACACGTAAGTTTAAAACCGAAGTACAGCAGCTTTTGCATCTGATCATCAATTCTTTATATTCCAACAGAGAAATTTTTGTGCGGGAGCTGATTTCAAATGCATCTGATGCCATTGACAAGGCAAGATTTGAAGAACAGACAAAACCGGATCTATTTGCCGATGATAATGATTTTCAAATCCGTATATCCCTGGATCCTGAAAATAAGACGTTTCAGATTTCCGATAATGGTATTGGAATGACCTTTGATGAAGTCAATGACAATATCGGGACCATTGCCCAGTCAGGAACTGCTGCATTCATGAAAGCCCTTGAAAATTCTAAAAAAGAAAACACTCTCTCGCCTGAACTCATCGGCCAGTTTGGTGTAGGGTTTTATTCAGCCTTTATTGTGGCCGACACGATCAGGCTCGATACAAGGGCGCCTGGAGAAAATTCCGGAGTCAGATGGGAATCTGATGGTAAAGGATCTTACACGGTTCAGGAGATCGAAAAAGACAACCGGGGCACAACGATTACGCTTTATTTAAAAGATCCTGAGGAAGGTGAGCAGAACTTTACAGAAGACTACACCATCCAGCATATTGTAAAAAAACATTCTGATTTTGTTACATACCCTGTGGTGATGAATCTTGAAAAAAGTGAGCCAATTCCTGAAAATGAGATTATTAAAGATTCAGAAGGTAAACCCATTGGCGACACCTTTAAAAAAGTCAGAAAAGATGAAACCTTAAACTCCATGAAAGCCATCTGGTCAAAAGCCAAAGAGGATGTGACCGAACAAGAGCATGAGGAGTTTTACAAACATATCAGCCACAACTGGGATAAACCCCTTGAAATCATCCATAAAAAATTTGAAGGCGTAACTGAATACGATATTCTGATGTATCTGCCTTCCAAGGCTCCCATGGATCTTTTCAGACCGGAAAGAAAACACGGAATGCAGCTTTATTGCAAACGCGTATTTATTATGGATGACTGCAAAGAGCTTTTGCCGGAATATCTTGGATTTGTCCAGGGTGTTGTGGATGCGCCGGATTTAAACCTGAATGTGAGCCGTGAGATTCTTCAGGAAGACCGCCTGGTCAGGAATATCAAAAAAAACCTTGTTAAACAAATCTTCAGCGTCCTGGAAGGTATGGAAAAAGAAAAATATGAAGAATTTTATGTCGAGTTTGGCCAGGCGATAAAAGCCGGTATCCCGACAGATTATGAAAACAAGGAAAGACTTGCATCTCTTTTAAGATACAAGACCACCAAGTCAGAAGATAAATATATCACTCTGGATGAATACAAAGAAAACATGAAAGAAGACCAGAAAGAAATTTATTATCTTACGGGTGAAAATCTGACATCCTTAATCAATTCTCCTTTGCTTGAGTCTTTGAAAGCAAAAGATTATGAAGTTCTCTTGATGGTAGACCCCATTGATGAATGGGTAACCCAGTCTTTGCCCGAATACAAGGAAACAAAACTCAAAAGTGCTGAAAAAGGAGATCTTGATCTTGACAAAGTGGATGATGAAAAGAAAAATGAATATTCCGCTCTTTTGTCCTTTCTTAAGGGAAAGCTTGAAAAAAAGGTCAAGGATGTAGTGGTCTCCAACCGGCTTAAGGATTCAGTATCCTGCCTTTCCGGTGATGACTACGGTATGAGTGCTTACATGGAAAAAATCATGAAATCTTCAGGTCAGAAGACACCGGATCAGAAAAGGGTTATGGAAGTCAATGTGAATCATCCTGTTATGGGCAAGATGAAAGAAATTTTTGAGACGGACACCACCAACCCGGTTTTAACTGACTATAGTGATCTTCTGTTTGATATTGCCATTATAAGTGAAGGCGGCAAACTGGATAATCCTTCAAGATTTTCCAAACAGCTTGGAGATCTTATGGCAAAATCCATATGATCATTTTCCTTGAAACGCTTGGGTGTTCAAGGAACCAGGTTGACAGTGAAATCATGCTGGGAAAACTTGTGGCTGCGGGTCATTCTATTACGCATGACCCCCATCTGGCCCTGGTAATTATTGTCAACACATGCGGATTTATATCAACAGCCTCTGATGAGGCTGTTGATGTTCTTTTGGAAATGGCAAAGTTCAAAAAAACAGGCCTGTGTAAAAAACTGATTGCCACAGGATGCCTTGCCCAGAGGTATAAAGAAGATGAAAATCTTTTATCTGCCCTGCCTGAAGTAGATGCATTTTTAGGCACGGCTGCAATCGATCTTATTGTGGCTGCTGTAGAAAGTGAGGACAAAAGTCCCTTAACTTTTTTTCCTGATCCCCACAAAAGGCCATTCCAGAATCTTTTGGAACAAAGAGAATTGACCACCACTTTTCTTGCCTATATCAAAGTGTCTGAAGGATGTAATAGAAAATGCACCTATTGTATTATACCCAGCCTTCGTGGAGCCCAGCGCTCAAGACCTTTGGATGATATTTGCAAAGAAGCAGAAATCCTTGTTGAAAAAGGGGTTAAAGAAATCCTTTTAACGGCGGAAAATACCACTGATTACGGCCAGGATTTTCAAGATGGGAAAGGCTTTGAACACGTTCTTGAAACACTTGTCAAAACCTTTGAAAAGGAAGCTTCAACGACAAAACCATGGATACGATTTTTATATACACATCCTAAAACATTGACAGAGTCGATCATAAAGACCGTAAAAAATCACAACACCATCTGTTCATACTATGATGTTCCCATCCAACACGCATCTTCAACCATATTGAAAAAAATGGGCAGGCCTTATACTAAAGAAGATCTTTATACCCTTTTTAACACCATCAGGAAAATTGATCCTGAAGCTGCGTTAAGAACAACACTTATTGTAGGATTTCCCGGTGAATCTCAAACTGATTTTGACCTGTTGATGGCCTTTATTAAGGAAATAAGGTTTGACCATTTAGGTGTATTCACCTATTCAGATTCCGATGATCTTAAATCTCATCTATTAAAAAATCACGTCCCTGCGGAATTATCCGAAAAAAGGCATGATCTGCTAATGGCAGCCCAGGCAGAGATTTCAGCATCAAAAAATGAAAAACATGTGGGAAAAACATTTGAAGTCCTTGTCGAAGAAAATCCAGAACAGGGAGTATACATTGGCAGAACAAGATTTCAGGCCCCGGATGTGGACGGGGTAACATTTATTTATGCTAATGGGCTTGAAATCGGCACCTTTGTTAAGGTAAGAATTACAGATGCCTTTGAATATGATATTAGCGGAGAGATTTTGTGACAAAAGGGTTAAAACAAAAAATCATTGAAATGGTGGCGCCTGATCTGGAAAAGGTTGAAATTGCCCTTGAACAAAATCTAAAGCCCAATGTGGAACTGGTTAAAAAAATTGCTTCCCATCTTCTTTTCAGTGGTGGAAAAAGGTTGAGACCGCTTCTGATGATTCACAGTGCAAGGATTTGTGGTTACAATAATGAATTTGATATCGTGTTCTCCATAATTTTTGAATACCTTCATGCTGCCACCCTTTTACACGATGATGTCGTGGATGAAGCAGACACCAGACGGGGTAAAAAAGCTGCCCATATAAAATGGGATGCTCCCAAAGTTGTGTTGACAGGAGATTTCCTTTTGGCCCGGGCCCTTGATATAGCATCCAAAACAAAAGAACCGGATATTATCTCAGTCATTGCAAAAATCACCCAGGATATGTCCCAGGGAGAGATAGACCAGCTCGACAAAAAAGGAAAGCTTGATCTTTCAGAAAAAGAATACGCTGAGATAATCAAAAGAAAAACTGCTGTTTTGATACAGGGCGCATGTAAGAGTGGTGCAATACTTGCCAAAGCTTCCAAAGAAAAAAAAGATGCCCTGAATGAATATGGGTATCATTTGGGAATGGCATTTCAAATGGCTGATGATCTTTTGGATTACCTGGCAAGTGCAAAAGAGCTAGGGAAAAATCCAGGGGCGGATATGCGAGAGGGCAAACTCACCCTTCCTTTGATCCACAGCCTTGCCAATGCATCTCAAAAGGACAGGGTATGGATGGAGAATGCCATAACTGCAAAAAAGTTTATTCCGGAACAGTTTGAAAAACTAAAAGAAAAATTATATATGTACAAAGGAATTGAATATACCCAAAAAAAAGCACAAGATCATGTAAAAAAGGCAAAGGCATTCCTGGATGGATTTCATGATTGCCGGTCCAAACAGCTTTTATGCATGATTGCAGATTATTCCATTGAAAGAAAGGTATAAAAAAGATGTTAAAAAAAACAAACTCTATTGGTTTCCTTATTTTATTCATCAGTATCCTCTTTTTATCTCAACCCTTATCTGCTGCTCAGGATTCCAGTACATTAGCGGGTGTGACAACGGGCAAAAGAAAAATTTTCAACGATAATCTCCAGCAGGCCAAGAAAAACGCAGTATCCGACGCATTAAGGATTGCTGTTCAAAATGCCTTTGCAAAAATTGTATCAAGACAGGTCCTTGCATCCAACCTTGATTTTTTTTACGATCAGGTGCTGACCCACACTTCAGACTATATCATAACCTATCGAGTCCTTGGTGGAATTGAAAACAAAGGCCATTATCTTGTGGGCGTTGAATCAAAGGTGGATATCCATAAGCTTGAGACGACATTGATTGATGCCAGGATTTTAAATGCCAATAAGGACAAGCCTGTAATCTTGTTTTTTATTGTAGAAAAAACACCTTCAGACTTATTACCAAAATACTGGTGGGGGAAAAATCCTATCCCTTACGAGCCCCTTGCAGAAGCAATTATTATTGATAAAATGATCCAGGATCGGTTCATTGTCACGGGCAGTGACAGGGTTCGTCCAGATCCTTCTTTTTATGATATTATCTTTAAATCGATTTATGATGTTAATGCTGCAAAAAATCTTGGCAAAGAAATGAATGCTGATATGATTGTTTTCGGAAAAGCCATTTCAGAAGAAGCCATAAATCGAATGGGGGAAGAAAAAACTTTTAATGGCCAGGTAAATCTGGATGGATACAATGTAGAAACAGGAGAAAAAGTTTTTACCTCCCAGGTTAAGGCTGTGGCAAAAAGCGAGATAGAAAGTGAAGGAAACATTCAAGCCCTTATTAAAGCGGCCAATCTGTCGGCTCAGGATTTGAGTGAACAATTGGATACTTACTGGACCCGGTATCTGAGAAAAGAACACTCCTTTGATGTCACAATAAAAGGAGAAAATTTTCTACCCCGGTTTATAGCCTTAAAACAACAACTTAATCAAATACCCGAGATTGAGAACATGCAGCCCAAAGAGTTGGGGTCAAACTATGCTGTCATGCAGATTTTTTATAAAGGGCAGTCATCTCAGTTTGCAAATGCCCTTATGCTGAAAACCTTTGATTCTTTTGGACTGGAATTTTCAGATATATCGGATACCTTTGTTACTATCAAGTTTATTGAAAAAAATGCTGGAACTATAGTTGAGTGATGATCCCCAATAGTAAAACACCTATAAAGGAAAAAACAGAATATAATAGAATAACCACACGTTTTTCTTGACACAAACCAGGGTTTTTGTTAAAAAAACAAACGATTCAGGCGCGTAACTCAGTTGGTAGAGTGCTACCTCGACACGGTAGAAGTCAGCGGTTCAAATCCGCTCGTGCCTACCATAAAATAACAAGGGTCTTGGCTTTTTGGTCAAGACCTTTTTTGCTCTTGGTCAAAGAGTCTGCTCAAATATCAAAATTAAGGACGTCTAATCCTTCTTAAAAGAAATCATTTTTTCAAATTAATGTGGTTAAAAGGAAGTTTTCTATAGTTGATGGGTTTACTAATGGTACAGTCAGTGCTAAATATTTTACCAGTCCATTTTATATTTTTATTTGTGCATTACAGAAGAAACCATCTTATATATCACCTTTGAAGGCAAAAACCTGAGTAAAAAACCTAATAATTGTCTATACCGACCAGGAATGCAAAGGACTTTATTTTTTTTTAAGTATTGTAATGATATCTCAACCACTTCTTCCGGGGTCATTGCCTTCATCAATCCTTTGTCTTTGTAATATGTGTCTTTTTTAAATCCCATTTTTCCATGGAAGTCTGTTATTGTCATTCCCGGGCATAATGCTTGAACTTTCACACCTGTTCCTTGAAGTTCTAAATAAATTGATTCTGTAAATATTTTTATAAAAGATTTAGATGCAGAGTACACTGCATTTATAGGAAGCGGGAAAAAAGCACCTAATGAGGCAACATTTATAATTATCCCTTTCTCCTTTGATATCATATTGGATAATACCGCATGACACAATTTAATAACTGCCAATATATGAACTTTCAACATAACTTCATATGTTGAAAATTCTTCTTTATGGAAAAAATTCTCTTTGGCAAAACCCGCATTATTAACAAGAATTTCTAAGTTTTGTATTTTCTTGATTTTTTTAGCCAACAAATCGATTTCTTTATCGTTTGATAACTCTACAATCATGACTTCTACATCTATTTTATTTTCTGTCGATAATGTATTTGATAAAAATTCTATCTCTTCTTTCCTTCTTCCCGTAATGATTAAATCATATCCTTGCTTAGCAAACCTTTTTGCAAAGGCAGCACCTATTCCGCTGGTAGCTCCTGTAATACACGCTGTTTTTCTTTTAGTAGAATGGATTGTCATCGTATCCTCCTTTGAATCTCTTGTTTCTAAAACACACTTATTTTGCGACTTATTCGGGTTCAATGAAGACTGTTGCTTCAATCTTTAACTTTTCTCGAAGGTCTTCTTTAATAATCACAGATAGTATAAAAATTATAACCGCTGACATAGTAAATACAGCAGCTTCTTGGCTTCTCAATCTTTGGATCGCATCAAATAAAAAGTTTGAACCTACTATGAATAACAATACTCCAATAATGATTGAGGCAACTGATTCAGCTCTTCCGTGACCAAACGATTGGTTTTCATCTGCAGGTTTTGATGAAATTTTTGCCCCCAAGATCACCACAACTGAGGTCAGGCTATCTGATAAAGTGTGCCAGGCATCTGCTAAAATTGCTATTGAGCCAGTCATTATCCCAACCCAATATTTTAAGATAAACAGGATTACATTGATTACTATTGATCCTATACCTTCAATATAAGCCAATTTTTTTGTTTCATTTTTCATAATTAATCTCATTAATTAGTTAGTACAATAAAACTAACTATATTCCATGCTCCAGAGCTTGTCAATGTTCTTTATAAGTTTGTTGGTGCTAAATAATTTGTTTGGATTTCATGGCAAATTCTAATGTTATAATCGATCAGGAGTCAAATTCGAAGAAATACCGTGCTACCGTGCGCTTTTTTCACCAGTCCAGACTTTTTGAATATTTCAAGAATACCACATCTGGTATGGGCAAATTTTTCATCCTAAGATCTATTATAGGCCTATACGAAAAGCTGGCGGGGTATTGTTTACAATATTGGGGCGGGGTCTGCGGGATCAGGCGGGGTAAAACTCGCAACAAAAAAAAGACGCTACATAATTGGAGTTAAACAGTGTTCAAAACCTTTATATCAAAAAGGAATCCCCAAGTTAATCCCTATGGGGATGTTAAAGATATTTTTTACCAACCGGATGCTCTATTAATTAGATTGTACAACATTTCAGCGGTTTGATGAAGATATTTGGAACTTATTGTTTTCTAATATTTCCAATTAATTTGATTTATTCATGAATATAAATTATTATATAAATACTATTCAATAATTCCTGTTCGGTAATTTTTAAACAACCAAGAGAGGAGGTCCTATGAGCAAATCTATTCACAGGCTCATTGATGAGCAAATTAAAAGATGGGAAATGGACAGTAAAAAAGAAGTACCTATTCAGGAAAAAGTACAGGTTATTACTATTTCCCGTGAATCCGGCAGCCAGGGTTTTGAAGTGGCAAAAGCCTTATGTAATGAAATCGGATTTGATTTATTTGATCATGAAATTGTGAATTTAATGGTTGAAACTTCCAAAAACAGCCGGGTTTTATTAGAAACCCTTGATGAAAGAGGAATGAATGTTGTTGAAGATGTTGTATCCAATTTTGTAAATAAACATCATCTATGGGAGGATGAGTATTCAAAACTATTAATTAAAATACTCACGACCATAGGAAAACACGGGAAAGCGGTAATATTAGGGCGTGGTGCCAATTGCGTGCTTCAGCATCTGAACATTTTCAGGGTGAGACTGGTAGCCCCGTTGGCCATTAGACGGCAGAATATTCAAAACCGTTTGGATTTAAATAAAGAGTATGCACAAAAGCATATTGTAAGTACAGATGCCAATCGCGCCGCTTTTGTAAAAAGATATTCTAACAGTGACTCAACAGATTCATCAAACTACGACCTTGTCATAAATACAGGGGCATTGTCTGTTGAAAAAACTGTTCAGATTATAAAATGTGCCATCACATAAAGTTAAACACTCATATTGTCCATGGCTTTTTTCATTTGCAGTACATGTCTTAATCGTTCTTCATTTTCCACAAGTGCAAGTCTCAGATATCCTTCTCCTTCTTCGCCAAAACCTTTGCCAGGGGCGATTAGTAGATTACCTTTGTTCATTAGTTCAATATAAGCGCAAATTAAACCGCATCTTCCAGGTCAGCCAGTTATGAGATATTATGCCTTCTAAAAAAAAGATATTAGAATAACAAAAATCATTGTTCCGCTGAATAAGATCCTTCAACTCAAAGATTATTATTGGCATAGCCGAAAATAATAATCTTTGTTTGCAAAACTATTCTTCTAAAAAACTTCTTTGATGACATTAACATTTGAAAATTTAATTCTTTTTGATCATTATCTGATGGTTAAGGTTTTTAACGATCTGTTTAATTTTTTTAGCCAAACAACCATCTATATGGTATGGTTGATATGCTGACTAATAGACGATAATAAAAAAAGAGAAGGAAAGAAAGGATAAATGAAATTGGGATTTCGTGGCAAAATATATTTCGTTTTTTTTGCATTGCTTCTGATCCAGGGCCTTGTTATCTTCTTCTGGACCACCCACGTATTGAAAGACGCCATTATTTCGTCGATATTTGTTGCAGGTATTGTTGGGACCCTGCTTCTCATTCCTGTTACAAATAGCATCAAAAGACTTCATGACTCCCCGGAAAAGATATTGAAGGGGAACCCTGATGTAAGGGCTTTCCCAAAGTTTAAAAAGAACGGCAGGGATCTTTATCAAGAAAATTTATCTGATCTGAAAAGTGCTGAACGGTTTTTAGATGAACAAAAAACCCTGCTCCAGACAATATTGGATGCTATTCCGGATTTCATATCCCTGCAGGATAATAAAGGCCGCTACGTCTCAGTGAACAGAGCTTTTTGTGAAATTTTGAATAAAACCAAAAAAGAAATTGTTGGAAAGACAAATGCTGATTTGTTTCAAAAAGCCCATGCACAAAAATACAGCATTGAAGATAGAACTGTTCTTGAAACAAAAATTCCCCTTGTCAAAGAAAATAGGGTAAAAAGTTTAAACGGATCAAAGTGGCTGCATGTGGTAAAAATTCCTGTTTTGGAAACAAAAAAAAAGGTGACTGGCCTTGTGTGCAGCGGCAGGGATATTACAGAGTTTAAACGTGTTCAGGAACAACTCACCCATGCCCAGAAAATGGAATCAGTGGGCCGCCTGGCTGCCGGTGTTGCCCATGAAATCAACACTCCCCTTGGAATTATCCTTGGATATGCCCAGCTTTTACTTGAAGATGTTGAAAAGGACGGGCAGGTATATGAAGATGTGGCAACCATTGCCAAACAGACAAAAAATTGTTCCAAAATTGTTGCAGACCTTTTAAATTTTTCTCGTTCCAGTCAAAAAGACATAACAAAATTTGATATTATTAAAGCCATTGAAGAAATCCTGCATATGGTTGAGCATACCTTTAGTATGAACCATGTTATTGTTAAACATGAATATGATCGAGAACCTTTATTAATGATAGGGGATAAAGAAAAATTAAAACAGGTGTTTATCAATCTTTTAAACAATGCTTTTGATTCCATTAAAGAAAATGGCAGCATCATTGTAAACACAAATCCCGGGGAAACCTTAGATGAGATAAAAATATCCATATCAGATACGGGTTGTGGAATTTCCAAAGATAATATAAAAAAGATATTTGAACCCTTTTATACGACCAAGGGTCCGGACCAGGGAACCGGGCTTGGGCTGTCCGTTACATTTGGTATTATAAAAGAGCATAAAGGAACCATTAAAGCCTATTCCCCTCCATTAACAGGAAATAAAAAAAATAGGGGAACACAATTTATTATTGAACTGCCCACTGGCTTAAACATGAAAAAGGGAGAACTAAATGGCAAACATTCTCGCACTGGATGATGTACTGGATGCAGCAAACCTGGTCAAACGGATTCTTGAGAGAAAAGGGCATAAGGTTACTCCTTTTACGGAAGAAGAAGATGCCATTTCTTTTGTGGAGTCCAATGAAGTTGATCTGGCTATTTTAGATATTAAATTAAAAAAAATGAGCGGAGTTGAAGTCCTGGAAGAAATGAAAAAAAGATCGCCATCCATTAAGGTTATCATGTTGACGGGTTACCCGACCATAGAAACTGCCAGGGAGTGCCTAAAGCTGGGCGCCGGTGAATACTGTGTGAAACCCATTGATAAAGATGAACTGGAAGACAAGGTGGCCCAGGTCCTTAAAAATTAATAAAAGCCTGAATTTTAAAAAACATTTCTATAAAAAAATATTAGTGCTGATTATCTGTTTTTTCTCCTGGGATTGAATCTTCGGCAGCTTTCCGGATATCCACGATCTTTACATCACCCACATATTCCTTTGACTCGTATTTGGTAATCCGGGTCATCTTTTTTGTGAGTTCCGATACTTCATTGAGGTTCCGGATAATCGTTTTAAGGTCATCCTGCATCTGGGGTTCCATAAGATCATCCAGAACCAACTGGGCAGTTCCAAGTGCTGAAAATACAGGTGTGTTCAGTTCATGGGCAGCGGCCCCTGCCATTTCTAAAACACCCTGAAGCCTTTCTTTTGTCCTGTGTTCTTCTCTAAGCTGAATATGGGCGGTCACATCCCTGATCGTTAAAATAATGAAATCATCTCCGGGGTTTTTACCAAAGGCTGAAACAGGTGTCGCCCTCTCTTCCAAATATTTTTCTTTGTTACCTTTAACAATCCGTCTTATGCAGGCAGATGTCTTTTTTCCTTTTTCAATATCCTTTAAAGGACAGTCATCAGGATTACAGATTTTGATAATCTCATGGCAAGGTCTTCCGAGAATTTCAAGTTCTTTTAAATCATGATCCTCAAGAAAGGCATGGTTGACCATGGTGATGTGATGATCAAGGTCTATTACGATTAATTGAGCATCCAGGCTGTCAATCACCATCTGGAGAAAATCCTCGTGCTGTTCCAACTCTGTTATGAGTTTTGTTATTTTTCCATAATTTTTCGCATTTTGGATCGCAATTCCACCCTGCTCTGCGACTGCTGTAGCGAAATTAATTTCAGCATCTGAAAAATCACGCCTTTCAGAAGTAAGGAATCTGAGCACCCCTATGATTCTTTTTTTTACAACAATTGCAACAGCCAAAATACTGGCCACCCCTTCTTTTTTTGCATTTTTTTGAAAGCTTATCCTTGGATCAATTGTTGCATCATGAATGATCACAGGCTCACCCTTCATTGCATGTTGGGTGCTAAGTTCATCGTCAATGGTACCGCGGCCAAGATACTCCCTGCTCAAGCCAAAAGATGCAACCAGGTCCAAATGCCCTTTCACTGGATCAAAGAGTCTTATGGTACAACCTTTAAGTTTCATGACCTCAGGAATTTTGGCAACAATAAAATCAAGCACCTCCTTCAATTGAAAAGTTGAATTCAGGGCCTTACCTATCTCTTCCAGACTTTTGAGATATCTTATCTGCCGATTTTGCTCCTCATAAACTCTGGCATTTTCAATTGCAATACCACATTGTTCAGCCAGGGCGGCAACAAATTCAATTTCACGATTTTTAAAAAGTCTCTGGGTTTTTGAAAGCAGTCTTAAGACCCCTTTGATCTCTTCTTTCATGATAATAGGAGCCACCAGAATACTTTTTATTCCTTCTTTGCCAATGGCTTTTTTATGCTGAATATGAGGATATGAGAGAGCATCGGGTATGGCCACAGGTATTCCTGCCAGAGCTTTTATGACACTCAATTCTGCATCTATTGGACCGCGGTTGAGATATTCCCGGCTAAGGCCAAAGGAAGCTTTCAATATTAGTTTTTCCCCTGCTGCATCCAGCAATCTTATGGTTGCCGCATCAACTCCTATAACCTTTGGTACTTCCTGCACAATCACATCCAGAACTTTTTCTACATCAAGCGTAGATGTGATCATTTTTGTCACCTTCTGAAAAAGGTGAAGAAACTCTATTGTTTTATCTGCCATATTCTACCATATCGTTTTTGTAAGCCGGTTCAGTACTTTGAATTCTTTTTTTCAATGTCAGACATATAATTAAAATATTTTTGAACAAATTTTCCAGAGACGGTATCTGCAACAGAAAATAGAAAAGCAATATCCGGCATAAATTGTCCTGAAAAGGCCAGGAATACAGTTTGTGAAAGTTCAAAAAGCATATCCTTTATTTCATGTCTATCCGAGGGAAACTCAATGACTCCATAAACCCTGCACCTTGCCGGTCTTATCTCATAGACCTGACATCCTGAACCATCATTAAACGGACATAACCCACCTTCTTTTTTATACGTTTCAACAGCCCTTTTTATCATTATTTCTCTTTGACCTGATGTAAAGAGCTTGTTCATTTTAGAGTGCAGATAAATGACTTCTATGAGTTGGAGATCAAACCTTTGGGAACAACATTTGTTCATTACTTTCCCGCATTGGACATGACCCTCTTTGGATTGGATTTTAACTTCTTTATCAATATTTTTGATCAAGTCTTCATAATCAGAAAAAAAACGGCTTAAATCGACTCTGTTTTTAATCTCTAAAGAGGGCTCCCTGATTTTCAGGACACCTGATTTTTTCCCATATTTTTTTAATAATTTCCACTGACTGTAATTTGAGGGATTTGCATTTGAGGACTTTAATTGTTTTGAAGCAGCTTTTAGGGTAAGGCCCTTTCGAATCATGTAGGAAGTGACAAAGGTTCCCGTTCGTCCAATCCCGTGCCGGCAATGAATCAGCACTTTTTTCCCAAGATATATGGCCTCATCAAGCCAGGCAAGCGCTTTTTCCATATCTTCAATTTTAGGGATATCCTCATCCCATATTGGAAGATAATATACTTCAAACCCGTAAGATGCTTCAAGATCATGAAGATCGCTGAATTCAGCACAAAGATTCACAATTCCATCAATCCCCTGGGTTTTTATGGTATCTAATTCTGTATAAGACATGGGGGCATACCCCACAGCAATACTTTCCGTGATCCATGTTATGGGATACTGGGACATCGGGTCTCCTTTAGCATCATCCTTTTTCCTCAACAGCCGACCTGAAATCATACCGCCCGTTCATAAAATCATCAATCATCAATTCTAATTGAGTGTTCTCTTTAAGATACATATCCATGAGTTTTGTGGCACCCAAAAGTCGCCCTATCACATCCAGTGTTTCCTCCATGGACCTTAATGTTGCATTTTTAAACTCAGCATCAACAAGATCTGATTTAATCTCGACCATAAATCCAAGCCGGGTTAAAATTCCTTTAATAAAATTGGCCCGAAGCATCCTTCCATCCGGGTTTCCACCACCACCGGAAAACCTGAAAAGAATATAATTATCCTCTTTTATAGAAGAGCAGATCGTATCTAAAATAACAAAATGATATCCAAACCTGAAGTTTACATTCAAATACTCTTTTGACACAACGGCATAACTTCCGAACTGGGGTGAATCAGCACTGATAATGCCTCCGGCCATGACAATTCTGTCATACTCCTCCCAGTCAAAATGGGAGGTTTCAGACCAGGATATGCCGGGATGTGAAAGTCCTTTTAATAAGGCTTTCATGGGAATACAGGTAATATCTTCCGATTTTAAAATATCATTTTCCTTTTGAACTTGTTTTATTCCTGAGCCCACATCAAGGATATAAAAAAGCATGGGGATATTGGAGATAAGTTTTTTTGCCCCTTTTTTCCGGCTGCCTTTTCGATTGCCGGACAAAAACATTTCTTTTACAGCCATTTCATGGGTAAACCTGATAATATCATGAAGAGATCGACATGCTTCCGGCACAAAAGAGCGGGCATTTGGGTCTGTGAGTTTTAATTTGGCTGAAAAATTAATCACATACCGCAGTTTTGCCATAAAAGAACTGTCTTGAAAAAAATCCTCCCTGGGTGCTGATCTTTTTATCAGAGAGTTAACGATTCCTTCGTAGACCATGCAATTGTCAGCATCAACAGTTACCTGGCTTCCCGAAACCAAGGCATCAAAACCATGACTGACATTTACAATGGCCGGAACTCCAAATTCCCTGGCAATGGATGAAAAATGGCTGGCACGGCTTCCTGTTTCAATAATAATGGCAGACATATGATGAATTGCCTTAACCAATTGTGGGGGGGCCTGTTTAACAACAACAACTGATCCTTTGGGAATAAGGGGAAGTTGGGAAAGTTGTTCAAGCCTGTAAACGATGCCTGACCCAATACCCTGACATACGGTTTCTCCTTTGGAACAAAGTATATTATTGGGGATAGACAATGTCTTTTCCGAGATGTCCTGAATTTTGGCCGGATGAATGTTCAAAGGCCTTGACTGGAGGACAAAAAGTCTGCCCCTTTTATCCTGACACCATTCAATATCCTGGGGTTCATTAAAATGAGTCTCAAGTAAAACACCCCATCTGGCAAGGGTTAAAGCAGATGCCTCATCAAGGGAAAGTTGATCTTTTGTCTGCGAATCTGTTTGAACCGTGCGGGTTGAAAGACCCGGTTCTAAAATAGTTTGGTTTTTTTTGGCACTTGTTTTAGTGCTCAAAATGGTATCAGGATTATTTTTTGATACCTTGATAACATCCGGAGCTACTCCTCCGTCCACCAGCAGCTCGCCCTGACCCCAGACGGAATGGATCAATAAATTTTGGGACTTTGAGTTTTCTAAATCCTTTGTATACATGACGCCGGATGCTTTTGAGTCAACCATTTCAAGGACCAGAACAGCCATGGGAGTCTCGCTGTCCAATATCCCCTGATTGACCCTGTAATAGAGTGCCTGTGAAGAATATTTGCCGGCAATAACCTGTTTGTATCCGTTTAAGATATCCTCTTTTTTTACATTTAAAAGTGTTTGATACTGGCCGGCAAAAGAGGCTTTGCCATCCTCTTTAACAGCGCTGCTTCGAAGCGCAACCCTGAAGTCTTTTTTGACATGCCCAAGATCGTTTAAGGCATTTGTTACAGCTATATCAATATCTTCGGGTACAACAGCATTTATTATTAATTGTTCAATTTGCTTTGCCGTTTGTTCCAAAGATGTGGACGTGTTGATATCAAGATCAGATAAGAGTTTATTAATAGATTTTTGTAAATTATTGGTTTCCAGAAAATAATGAAAAGCATTGGTTGTGATAACAAATCCAATGGGTATTGGCAGGGCAAGTTCCTGTGTCAGATGGAATAAGGAGAATGCTTTTTTACCTGTAATGGTTTCATTAAAAGATTCATCAGTGTCAAACCCGATGGTAAATGGTGGTGAAAAATCAAACGCCGGCGGAGCAAGCATGAACCGGTTATAAAAATCAAATTTTTTAAAATAATCTTTTAAGCTCCAATTGCTTGATGGACACATTTTTAAAAGCTCATCAACCATTTTTGAAACAGAGTGCCCAAGGTGTTCATATGTTGTGACAACGGCCTGAAAATCATGTTTTTTTTGACTATAATACATGTCTTCCAGGGTTGCCATATACTCATGTGCAGCCTTGTCATGTTCCAGCAATGCTTTAAAGGATTCATATTTTTCCCTTAAAACGGTTCCCGGAGAAAACACCTGAAATGTCCAGTATCTGAATAAATTCTTAATCAGCATGTTCTATACCTTCTACTTTTTTATGGGCAAAAAAATGAGCCGGGTTATTTATGCAGCATTAAAATCGCATGCAAAACTTCTTTTGCAAAAATCTGCTGAAAATTTTTTGCTTGTTATCCTTAAAAGATAATATCAGGTAACTATAATAACGTGACATATTATTAAGGTCAAACTTTATTATATCTTTGTCCATGGCAAAAGCCTTGTTGGGAAAGCTCCCTATACAAAAGAAGAGAATCAAATTTTTTAATGGCTTTCATATTATGAATGCTTGAAAATTTTCATTTTTTATTAATATCATTCTTTAAAAACATTTTTCTCTTCTTTAAAGTCGCAATAAAAATA
>Ga0233429_1002235_pt1 | contig 20555 bp, 20 predicted proteins | sample SI_118_April2016_3_FD_179879 | JGI IMG/M metagenome (GOLD analysis project Ga0233429, IMG submission 179879) | Seawater microbial communities from Saanich Inlet, British Columbia, Canada - SI_118_April2016_135_MG | ecosystem: Environmental > Aquatic > Marine > Inlet | place: Canada: British... | reverse complement strand
GGCGTTGCAGCAGGAGTGAAGCTGTGGCGGCGGCGGCGGCAAGTTCTTCCGGGCGCGGGCTATCAACAGCGGCAGCGATAGTCTCAATCCCCCTAATGACGACCTGGTTCATACGTTCGACGGTTTCATCGAACGGTTCGCGAAATGCCGCAGGGGCATTCTCATAAGCTTCAATGGTAAGGTCACTATCGGAAAGGCCACTATCGCGAAAATGCTGCTGGTAACTTTTCGGGCACCATTCCTGTGCTTCTTCCAGGATATCCGGCATATCAGGTATCATCTCAAGAAGCATCACGATCTCATTGAAATGATTGAGATAATCCGTCGCCAGAAAAGTATCTGTATTGACGTTGGTATCCGCCAACAAGCCTTTTAGACGCTCCGTTTCATCCGGCGTCGAAAGGTTTTTTGCTTCTGTGGTCTGGCCAGACATGTCCATCCGCTGCATCCCGTCCCGATCGATCGCACATACGAGGTGCATTCGAAGTCCTGGGTTTAAGGTGACGCGAATAGGTTAATATTAGATTTCTGATGATTAGCGTCTCGGTGCTGACGGTGCCTTTTTGATCAAAAAAACGAGAGGCACCACAATAACGGAGGTAATGGCGGAGAGATAGAAGACATCGAGGTAGCCAATCATCGCCGCCTGCCGGGCAATTTCCGCTTCGGCGAAGGAGAGCGCGGGGTTGTCGGGCGCGGGCCGCCAGATACCACCGAAAAGCCAAAGTGATTTGTTATAGGGGTTTATATTCTCGGACAAGCCGGCGTGAGAGGTACTGCTCATCCGCACCAATATCGCCAGGGCGATTGCCAGGCCCATGCTGCTGCCCAGACTACGGACCAAATTCCAAACAGAGGAGGCCTCCGTTCGATGGCGTGGATCCAGGCTTGAGAAAGTAATGAAATTCAGCGGCGCGACGACAATCCCCGCGCCCATTCCCTGCACCCAACCGGTCCACGAAATTTGCCAGGCGCTGACCTCCAACGTCCACTGGGACATGGCCATGCTGGAAAACCCCAGAAGGCAAAAGCCCAGGGTCACCCACATTCGAGGATCCAACATGGTACTAAATCGCCCGAACAGCATCATGGAGAACATCATGCCCAGGCCCCGGGGGCTCATTAACAGGCCGACGGTGGTGATGGGGTAACCTTGCAGGTTTTGCAGAAAGGGCGGCAGCATCACCAATGGTGCCAGGCTCAATAGTCCATAAAGAAAAGCAAAAAAGGTCCCCAGCGCATAATTTCGATCATGGAACAACCGTAAATTGACCATGGGCGCCTTGGCCGACAGGCCCTGCACCACAAAAATATACAGACCGGCGACCACAAGGGTGCTTTCTATGATGACTTCGCCCGATTGGAACCAATCCAACCGCTCGCCCCGGTCCAGCATGGTTTGCAAGGCCCCGACGCCAATGGCAAGGGCGAAAAAGCCCAGCCAATCGAACCCTCTGGCCGCCTGGCTGCGTGGCATTTTAGCCAGGAAAATGACCCCGCCCAAAATGCCCAACAGGCCCATGGGGATATTTATGAAAAAGACCCAGCGCCAGGAATATTCGTGGGTCAGATATCCACCGACGGTAGGTCCGATGACCGGGGCCAACATGATCCCGACGCTCCAGATTGCCATGGCTTTGGCATGCTGGGCGGGGGGATAGGTATCCAGCAGGATGGATTGGGATAGCGGGATCAGGAATGCGCCAAAGGCACCCTGGGCCAGACGATAGGCAATTTCCGTTTCCAGGGAATCTGCCCCGCCGCACAGGACGGAAAAAAAGGTGAACCCGCTGATGGCGATGAGATAAAGCTTTTTGCGACCCAAACGCTCCGCCAGCCAGGCGGTGGTCGGCATGGCAATGGCCGAAATCACGATATATGACGTCAAAACCCAGGAAATCTGATCCTGGGTGGCGGAAAACGTGCCCTGCATATGGGGCAGGGCAACGGCGGCGATGGTCCAATCCAGCGCGTACATGGACGATGCGAACATCACCGTGGCGGTAATGGCAACGCGCCGCGCGGTGGTCATACTATGTGTTGCTGGAGCCGTCGACATTATGCCATATCAGTTACAGAGCGAATATCCCAATTCCGTCCAGGTTTATAGCTGCGAGGCGCAACATGTCCGTAAATCCCTTCAACGCCGTTCTCGCCCAAAGTGGCGCGCCTGGATCAACGACAGCTCAATGGAAAGGTGTTGCAAGCATCTATCATGCCTTTTTTACAGGCTTGATCCTGATGGTCGCATCCCGCAGCGGCGCGGATGCCGCAGGGAATTGGATTTTTCGCACATTCCGCCGGCAACATCACGATAAATTCCTGTCGTCATTCAATAAACTGGGCCTGGATCATCTACCTGATGCGGTTGCTGCGGCACAATACCACTATTTATCCAACAGCGTCGGCGGGGTGGAGGTTGAATATATGTACGAGGCGGACGACAAGGCCTGGGTGCATTTCTGCCATCCCCGCTGGATGTATGACGGCACCGCCCTGTGCGGCGTACCGCAACAGGTCAGCCATGGTTTTTTAAACGGTTGGTACGGCCAAAATGGTGTCTCCATGGGTAACCCGCGTGTTGGATTTGTCTGTACCAGCCAGGATATGACGGCGCAATACGGTTTGGCGGGCTATTTCAAGGAATACGACCATGACCTGGCATCGGAAGAACGCCTGCTATTCGCCCCTGCGGAATGGGCCCCGGCATTTGATCCTGAAGCTGCCCCAAAGCTGAACCCAGATGATTGGCCGGCGGACCGTCTGCACAAGGCCAACCGCAACTATTCCATGGACTATATCAAAACCTCTCTGCCCGAATTGGTGGCGACCTTGGGGCCGGGGGAGGCAGGGGCTTTGGGTAATCTGGCAGGCAACATTATCGGTCGACAATTCTATCGCCAGGTTGAGGCGCTGTTAGGCACAGCTGGTGACAGCGCCTTGGATTTCGCCAGCTTCATGGCGGCAATGGCGACGGCCCAGGATGACGTCGCAGAAGTTTTGGGCGGCACCGATGACGCCACCGTGCGTGTTACCGGCTGGCGTCTGATGCGCGGTCGGGAAGACCGCCACCCGGCCGTGTTCGAGGCCTGGAACGGCCTGTGGGAAGGCTGCCTGGCCGTGCATAACCGCACCCTGGCCCTGCAAACCGGGGATCGCATGGACTATGGCGACGACGCCTTCGAATGGCGCATCCGCAAGGTTCGCTAGGGTCTAGTTTTCAAAATCCGGCTGGGATTTTCTAAGCTCACGCAGTTTGGCTTCCCATAGAAAATCCCGTGCGTTGGGGTCTGAAAAGCGTTCGGCGACCATTTTCCTGGTTTTCTCCATCACCGCATCCGAAATCGGGATAAGTTCGGCGTCCTGGCCCTGGGAGGCGACCTGCATCTCGCAACTGCGCTGTAGGTTGTAGAGGCCATAAAAGGCCTTGGAAACCGTTGCGCCCACGGCGATCAGACCATGGTTGCGCAGGATCATATGCTGTTTATCGCCCAGGTCCGCTTGCAGGCTGGGCGCTTCGGCAGGATCAAAGACCACACCTTCATAATCGTGATAGGCCAGGGAAAGGGCGACGATCATGGATTGTTGAGAGATGTTCAACAACCCCTCCTTCTGGCTCGAAACAGCGGTGCCGGCAACTGTGTGCACATGGGCGACACAATTTACATCTTCGCGGCCGGCAAGAATGGCACCATGGATGACGTTGGCTTCCGGGCTGATTTCATATTCGCTGGGCAACAGTTTTTGCCCCTCGAAATCCACCTTCAAAAGGCTTGATGCCGTGATCTCAGCGAACAACAGGCCATAGGGATTGACCAGGTAAGCATGTTCGTCCGGCAGGCGGGCCGAAATATGCGCCAACAGCAAATCATCCCAGCCAAAGTTGGCAACGATGCGGAAGAACGCGGCCAGATCGACCCGCGCATTCCACTCGGCCCCGCTTACCTCTGTCTTCACGACAGGGCGGTTTTCAAACGACTGGCAGCCAATGCCTGTGCCGCGACGCTGTCATCCAGCATCGGTGCCATGGAGAAGAAGCCATGCATCATGCCTTCATAGTCTACATGCTCACAGGCGACGCCCTCGGCATTCAAACGCGCCGCGCATGCCGTGCCTTCATCATTGAGGATATCGCATTCCGCCGTGATCAGCAGGGCAGGCGGCAGACCGACGAAGCTTTCCGCCCGCGCCGGAGAGGCGCGCCAATCGGCCAACTCGTTTCTGTCGTTTAAGTAATGCTCTACGAAATAGGGGATGGATGCGGCTTGCAGGGGACCAAAGCCATTGCCATAGCTTTCGTAGCTGGAGGTGCCGCCGGTGTAATCCATCACCGGGTAGACCAGTAATTGATAGGCAACGGACAGGCTGTCGTCAGTATCCCGCGCCATGAGGGAAACGACCAGGGCCAGGTTGCCCCCCGCACTATCACCACCCACCGCAATACGGTCGGCGCGGACGCCCATTGCATCCGCATTGTCCGACAACCATTTCGTGGCGGCATAGCAATCGTCCACGGCGGCGGGAAACTTCGCCTCAGGCCCCATGCGGTAATCCACGGACAGGACCACGATATTGGCATCCTTGCACATGGCGCGGGCGACACCGTCGTGGGTGTCCATGGAGCCGATGACATGGCCGCCGCCATGGTAGTAGACCAGGGCACCCAGCGGCCCGGATGCGCCTTTTGGTCGATAGATCCGCACGGGTATATCGCCGTGCGGTCCGGGGATGCTCTGTTCCTCGATTGATCCCAACTCGATCGGGGTCACATTGCGGGCCCGTACGCCGGCCTCCATCTGCTCCCGGGCATCGACCGGGCTCAACTCGTGCATGGGCTTCATGCCCAGGGCTTTCATGGCTTCCAATATTTCGACCAATTGGGGTTTCAATGGCATTTTCTTCGCTCCTATTCCTCTAGAGGCATCAAACCGGATCTGCCCTGATACTACCTGTTAATTCGATATAATCCAGTTTGAGAATAGAATTGGCCGGTCGGCCACAGGATAAGTTCCAAATTTGCCCTAACGCGGGAAACTTTATGGTTCGGGAGATTTTCTTGCGGCGAAGATCGCGGCACTTTGATAATTGGGGCCTGAAATCAGGATCTGGCCACCCATTTCAGCAGCGTCGTCGCCGCCACCTGACATGAACGATCCCGTAAAGGTGCCGTTCCGGCCAACGGTTGCGCTGCTGTCCCCGGTCACGGTGCCGCTGAATTTATGGCCAGCCCCAGCGGCCGCCAATGCCACGCCACTCAATGCGTAGTCGCCGCCATCAAAGTTTCCAACCGCACCAGAGGATGCCGAAGGATTGTCGAAGTTCATCGCATAACGCCAGTCGCCGGTTGCCAGATGGGTATTATTATCAGTTATCACGGTACCGATCACATGGCCGGTATAAGTTGCGGTACCAGTCATGCCTTGGATGGCCGATAATTTAGAAATGTCACCGGCGACCCATGTTGCCAAATAAAGTTGATCTTGGGATCCATTGGTATGATCTATGGACCCTGACCAGAAGCCCCATAAGAGGTAACGGCAGTCACATACGGTGATACCAATACGGCTGAACGTCGAAGCTGTCCCTTGTCGATCTGCAACCAAGGCTAATTGTGTGGTGTCCCCGGTTGAAGGTTCTAACGTGCTGTTTATTGCACCAAACAAAGAATCATTCAGAAATAGGCTGTTGCCGAGCGGAGAGAAATCTTTGTCTCCAAAATTCAGAGTTAGCTCTTTCGATATGCCCGCAAGGGGATAAGCAATCGTGAATTCTGCATATACCCGGTCTGTTTCAGCGCTGGTAGAAATCTGAATATTCGAGGGTCGGCCGTCAGCGGTCGCAAACAATGTCATAGCCGTAGGATCGCCATCAGCCTGGACTGAGCGGAATTCACCAGTGCTATATCCTGAAATTGTACGTGTAGTTCTGGTGCTGGTAGTTTCGGTAATGCGTCCTCCAAAAACCGTACCGCCGATTGGGACCAGAGGTCGGTTGGGGAATGAATTTAACCGAGGCGGCGAGAAGCCAAACCGATTGTTTAAGAATATGGCTCTCGTCGGGCCGCTGGTTGATGCATTATCGAAAAGTATAAAGCCGCCTACAACGCCTGCGTCGTCCTCCAGCTTTTCCTCTTCTTCCTCAGATTTTTTTTCCGTCTTCTTTTTGGCAATGGCTTGCTGGACGACGGTTTCTTGTCTACTGGCGGTTTGAATCGCTCGAAGCCGAGGTGCCCGGCTTAATCTACTGCTCGGTAACCCGGCCTGGATATCATTTCTGGGTAACGTTACGGCAGCCAATCTTGCGATCTGGTTTCGGGCGACGTTGCTGCTGGCGAATAGGGCCCCGCCGCTTGCAGGGGCAATCTGGCCCAATTGTTCCGGCGTAAGGTTGGCATCAACAAGCTGTTGTTCCTGACGCCCTGGGGACGTCAGCGGGATGGGAGCCAGATCGGACTGGCTGGCAATTTGTGGCGGTGAAATGCTGCCATTTATGGATAGCGACAATTTGAATCCGGGCCTGTTCACGACCTGCCGTGCCGATCCAGCCTGGATGTATAAATGATCCCCATACAACATTGTTGCGGTGACGCGCGGCTTTGCGGGCTGTTGACCCCCGACGGTTGGTGAGCGCGGGGAGAAATTCAGGGCGGCGACACCGCCCTGAATGCCAACGACCGCGCCTTGTGATTTGAATAAGACGGGTCGCTTTTTTGATATGCTACCGCCGATGAAACGAAATGTCCCCGATGTGACATTTACCACCAATTCCCCGGATTTGCTTGCGGCTTCATAAGAGAATTCTTCAAGGCGAAGCGATGAACCGGGGCCCATAAAGATGGCGGAACCATCTACAAACAACAGTTGCGCGCGCTCCGATGACCCAGTCGTGATCAATTGACCGATGGCTAACCGATGTCCTTGCCCCGCATACGAAGGTTGGGATTGGAAGTCGATGGATGACAGGACGCCAATGGTCGGTCTGTCGGCCCAGGCCGGTGACGAAAGCACCACAACGGCCATCAGAACTACATTTTTTGCACGTATGAAATAAAATGTGTTCTGCAGTATTGAGTTTAGCGCGACTTGAAATTTCAAAATTAAGTACGCCATGTGCCAATTCAATATTCCTATTGCGAGTATCGCAACTTTGGCACACGTATTCCTTGAGAGTCAACACGGTTAACTAGTATTTAATGGTTAATACTGAACGCTGGGTGTGGCGGCGCCATCGACCAGTAGGTTGGTGCCGGAAATGAAGCTGGCCATGGGGCTGGCCAGGAAGACTGTGGCGTTGGCCACTTCCTCGGGTGTGCCCATGCGGCCCATGGGATTGAAGCCCAGGGCAAATTCATAGGCCTCGGGCATTTCCCGCTGCCGGGTATGCCAGACGCCGCCTTCGAAATAGACCGTGCCCGGTGATACGGAATTGAACCGTATACCCTTGGGCGCGTAGGCGTGGGCCAGGTTGGAGAGGTGATTGATCAACGCCGCTTTCATGGTGCCGTAGGATCTGACGCCGCCGAAAAACTGCAATGCTGCGACCGAATTGATGGCGACAACCGATCCCGCATCGGATTTTTCCAGATAAGGCAGGGCGGCATCGATGGTGTTGATGGTGCCCATGATGTCGATCTCAAAGGCGTTGCGCCAATCTTCCTTTTCATTGCCGGCCATAGCAGACACGTTTGGCACGACAATATCCAAACCGCCGAGTTCTTTTGCCGCGCTGTTAATCCAGCCTTTCAGGTTTGCTTCGTCTGCAACATCAACGCTGGCACCCGTGGCATTCACGCCCATGTCTTTCAGGTTGGCAACGGCCTCTGTCACTTCGTCGCCGTTGCGGGCGCAGATGGCGACATCAGCGCCTTCCATGGCAAACCGGTTCGCGATGGCCCGACCGATGCCCTTGGTACTGCCGGTGATCAGCGCCTTTTTACCCTTGAGTCCTAAATCCATTTGGTAACGTCCTTTATATGAGAATTTTTGCCGAATGTTAGCACGCCGGTCGGCTACTGTCGCATCAGCGCTGGGGATCGAGCAATATTTTGCACTGATCCGACGGTGTTTTCAGGCCCTCGAAAGCGGCGGAGAAGGCATCGAAGCCAACCACGTCCGTAATCATGGCGGAAGCATCGATACGCGCCCGATCCAGCATCTCCAACGCCAATTCGAAATCCCGACGTTCGTACATGTAGACATAATTGACCTGCAATTCCTTGGTGATGGCTTTGACCGGCATCACCGTGTCGGGGCGCATACAAACGCCAGCGACGACCACCCGTCCGTTCATGGGTGCGTAATCCATGGCCAGTTGCTGGCTGCCCGTGACCCCGACGCAGTCAAATATGACATCGGCCCGGCTGCCCGCGATTTGCTTGTAGCGCCCGATGACGTCTTCGCGGCTGGCATCTATGCCGTCTGTAGCACCCATGGCGACCGCTTTGTCCAGTCGTCCCGCCAACAGATCGGAGATCACCACATGACGGGCCCCGAAAAACCGGCACCACAAGGCCACCGCCAGGCCAATAGGTCCGCCGCCGACGATCAGGACAGCTTCGCCAGGCCGCAGATTGGCCGCGCGGACGGCGTGCAGGCCCACGGCCAGGGGCTCCACCAAGGCACCGGCCTGGTAATCCACGCCCTGGGGCAGGGCCAATGCCTCCGCCCCACCAACGCGCACATAATCCGCATAGCCGCCGGCCAATGATCCCATGCCGTTATAGGCCGCCCCGGCGCAGCGGTGGCCGCGCCCGGCCAGGCAATCCAGGCATTGGCCGCAGGCAATATAAGGCAGGGCACAGACCCGGTCGCCTTCATGCCAGCTACCGCCAGCCGATTTTTGTGCTTGCGATCCGACCTCTACCACTTCACCGCAGAATTCGTGACCCATGATGCTGCCCTGGCCAAGTGGTGCCATGCCCCCCGAACGGTCGGTAACAGCGGCAAGATGCAGGTCTGTGCCGCAGATGCCGCAGGCCTTGACCTTGACCAGCAAATCCGTGGATAGGGGTTGCGGGGCCTCTACCTCGCCGATGATCAGGGGTTGGCCCGGTGCATCAAACAGTGCTGCGCGCATTTACTCTCTTCCTAGGCTTATCCGAATGACGCTATTGTTGTGGCGTCATGCTCAGAACGCAAGCCAGATCATAAGATGGCCAGACTATAAGATGGAATGTATGTCAGATATTTTGAAACCAGCCAATTTTCCAACCTCTTTCCCTGACGGCGATGCCTTGGAAGAATTCATGACCCGCCCCTCCCAGGCCCTGATCGATGATCTGGCCACGCTGGACGGTGATATTATGGTTCTGGGCGTGGGGGGCAAGATGGGGCCGACCCTGGCGCGCCTGGCGAAACGGGCCGCGCCTGACAAACGGGTTATCGGTGTCGCGCGCTTTTCCGAGGCCGGGTTGCAGGCGCAATTGCAGGGCCATGGGGTTGAGACCATTGCCTGTGATCTGCTGGACCGGGCAGCGGTCGCAGCACTGCCCGATGTGGCGAACATTGTCTTTATGGCCGGGCGAAAATTCGGCTCGGCGGGCGCCGAGGAACTGACCTGGGCCATGAACGTCCATGTGCCGGCAATTGTCGCGGAGTGCTTTCACCAATCCAACATCGTGGCCTTTTCCACCGGTTGCGTTTATCCTTTTGTGCCCATCGAAAGCCAGGGCGCGACAGAGGCTATGCCCGCCACCCCGCCGCCCGGCGAATATGCCAATTCCTGCGTCGGTCGGGAGCGGATTTTTCAACATTTTTCCAACCAGTACGGCACGCCGGGGCGCATCATCCGCCTGAACTATGCCATCGATATGCGCTATGGCGTCCTCCACGATGTGGCGACGAAGGTCTGGTCGGGTGAGGTAATAGATCTGTCCATGGGCCATGTGAACGTGATTTGGCAGGGCGATGCCAATGCCCAGGTGCTGCGTGCCCTGTGTCATTGCACAACGCCCCCCAGCCCCATCAATGTTTCAGGCCCCGAGACCATTGCCATTGCCTGGCTGGCCCAGGCCTTTGCCGATCGTTTCGGCAAATCTGTGGAAATGGTGGGGCAGCCTGAAAAGATGGCCTGGTTGATCAACACGGCCCAGGCCACGAAGTTGTTCGGCTATCCCGTGGTACCGCTGCATTGCATGGTGGATTGGATGGCCGAATGGGTGGCCGGTGATGGTGGATCCTTGGGCAAACCAACCCATTTTGAAGTGCGTGATGGCAATTACTAGGCCGTTGGTGGCAGCCGACATCCCCGGCGCGGTCGCCCTGAACCAAGAAGCAGGCTGGAACCAGATCGCAGCCGATTGGCAGTTCATGCTGGAGCAGGGGGAGGGGACGGGCATCGTCGATGCGGATCGTCTGATCGCAACGTCGATGTTGCTGCCGCAGGGCGATCAATTTGCCTGGATCGCCATGATATTGGTGACCGGGGCCCGGCAGCGCCAGGGGCTGGCCAGTGACTTGATGCGCCGCTGTATCGCCCGGGCCGAGGCGCTGGATCTGATTGCAGGATTGGACGCGACAGAGGCCGGGCGGCAGGTTTATCTGCCGTTGGGATTTCAGGATATCTATCCCCTGACCCGCTGGCAGGCGGACGGCCCGAAGGTGCCAAAGGGGGAGGGTGTGCGCCCCATGTGGGCCACGGACCTTGACGCAGTCGCGGCGAGGGACACCGAGATATCCGGTGCCCCCCGTTCGGCTCTATTGACCCATCTCTATGAACGCTGTCCCGAGCGGGCCTTTGTTTTGGTAGGTGGTGGCGGTTTTGTTCTGGCCCGCAACGGGCGCATGGCCACGCAGATCGGTCCCCTGTCAGCGGAGACTGAAGTTGGTGCGCTGGCTTTGTTGCAAGCAGCCTTGTCAGGCCATGATGGCCCGGTGTTTCTTGATGCGGCCGATCATCATGGAGAACTAGGCCGTTGGCTGGAGGATGTTGGCTTTACCAGGCAACGGGGCTATATGCGCATGCTGTTGGGACGGAATACGCCCATAGATGATCCAGGGCGCGTATTTCTGATTGCCGGGCCGGAGTTGGGGTAGACATGGTCGATCTAGCGGATATTGAAATCAGGCCGGCAACGCCGGATCAGGGGGAGCAGGCGGCAGAGCTATTGTACACCACCGCGCGCCCGATCTTTGACTATTTATACGGACCGGATCCGACCCTTCGTGCGGGCATATTGGCGCAGCTTTGGCAGGCGGAGGAAAGTATGTTCAGTCATTCCCATGCCCTGGGTGCCTATCGGGATGACGGCACATTGATGGGTATCGAACTCGGCTTTGACGAAAGTGCTGAAGCAGCGGCCTTTGCCGGCACCTATGCGGCGATGAGTGACCATCTGAGCAAAGATCAGCTTGCCCAGATCGGCGAAAGACGCCGCCCGTTCGTCTATCTGACGCCGTTCACGCCGCCCGGCAATTACTGCGTCCATAATCTCGCCGTCACAGATACCGATAAGGTGCCGGGCCTGGGCCGCCTGTTGCTCCAAGGCGCATTTCAGCGGGCAGCGGATGCTGGCTATAAACAGGTTTGTCTGGATGTTATGGACACTAACCCCGCCGTCGGCTTCTACTTGCATCTGGGCATGCATCTGGCCTGCGAGGTACGAATTCCCGACCTGATCGAACAGCACGGCCTACCGTCGATCTATCGCATGGTCATGGATCTCTAAACAAAAAAAGACCGCACCAGACGCTGGGCCCGATGCGGTCCTCTTTTTTAAACGATCAATCAGCCGCCGAACTTCACGGACATATCCAGGAAGTCGTTGGTGTAGGTTTTCTTGATGTCGAACGGTGTCTTGAGCTTGAAGTAGGCCTCGATCAACTTGTAATCCGCGTCCATGCGGACGGGATCGAAATAACCGATGGCCCCGTTGCGGGAGCTGTCCGCATCCATCAACTCTTTCACCAGGGCCCAGTTGGCCATGGATGAAGGCCGTTTCAGGCCACTGTTGGCATCGATCAATGCGGTGATGCAGGGGTCGGCATTCTTGGCGCAGGCGGCATAGGCCTTTTGCGTCACCATGACGAAGTTTTTCACCACCTCCGGGTGGGCCTTCAGGTAGGCACCATTGGCGATGACGGAATTACCATAGGGGTTCACGCCAAGGTCTTTACCGGCGACGAAGCCCATGTCGTCGCCAAACACTTTCTGGAAGATGAAGTGGATATTGTAGAACGAGGTGGTGACGGCAATGGAGTCGGATTTCAAAGCCGCGATTTTCGCGTTTGGTTTGACGTTCACCCAGGTCACGGAATCAGCCATCATGCCGGAAGCTTTGGCAAAGGCCGGCCACATCTGCCGGGCCGCATCCCAGGGTGGGTTGCCGATTTTTTTGCCGGCGAAATCCTTGATGGTTTTGATACCGGAGCTTTTTTTCCAATAGAACCCATAGGGCGAATTGGCATAGATGTTAAAGACCGCAACCAGATCAGCACCCTTACCCTTGTTGACCAGGGCGGTGCCCAGGTCGGCAATGCCGAGTTGGTTTTTGCCAATGCCAACACGTTGAGATGACAGGGTCGAGCCCTTGCCCTGTTCGATGCTCAGGTCGATGCCGGCATCTTTGTACCAGCCTTGTTCTTTGGCCCAATAGACCGGGGCGTGATCGCCGCCCGCCACCCAGTTCAAAATAAAGCTGACCTTTTCCGCTGCCTGTGCAGATGTCGTCAACATCACCGCGCTTAACAGCGTGGCGAGGGCCGGTTTCAGAATTCGCATGCTTGATCCTCCCTAGGATTATCGAGTAGTTGTTGTAACCAACTGGTTACCTGAAACATAAATGGGCATCATGGCATCTGTCAACGAATCCTCCCGGGAATCCTCCAGACGGGGGGCGAAGCGGGATCCCGACGCGGCGAAGGAACGCATCCTACAGGCCGCCCTTGCCGAATTCTCAGACAAGGGCCTGGGCGGCGCCCGCGTCGATGTCATTGCCCGGCGGGCCGATGTGAACAAGCGCATGCTGTATCATTATTTCGGCAACAAGGATGATTTGTTTCTTGCCGTCCTGGAATTTTCTTACGCTGAAATTCGCCATGCGGAGTTGGAATTTAACCTCGATGATCTGTCGCCGGAGGACGGCATGCGCCGCCTTGTCACCTTCACCTATGACTACTTCATCAAAGCGCCATATTTTATCAATTTGCTGAACAGCGAGAACCTGCATCAAGCCCGGCACCTGAAACGCAGTAAGGCGATACTTGACCTACATGGGCCTGTCATTGGCATGATCCGGGATCTATTGCGCCGTGGCGTCGCCAGTGGCGTCTTTCGCGCTGATGCGGACCCGATCCAGGTCTTCATTACCAATGCCTCTGTCGGGTACTTTTATTTTTCCAATATTCACACCCTTTCGACGATTTTTGATCGGGATTTGATGAGTGATACGGAATTGGAGGCCCGGCGGGCCCATGTGGTTGATGTGGTGATGGGTTATCTGCGGCCCGCTTGACCAGGGCTGTCAGGTGCGATAAGTAACCAACCAGTTACTTCGAGGGAGGCATCTATGGAAGCATTAAACACAGATGAAATGGCAGCTTATGGCCGCGTCGGCCATTTGACTGTTGCGAGTGTTTTCAGTGCCACAGAGATGGATGCAGCCATTGCTGATGCCGATGCCTGGGCGGATCACGAAGTTGCCGCAATGGATGCCGCTGACCGCGCCTGGTATGTGGAGGGCGAGGTGGATGGCAGGCCGGTCCTGCGCAAACTGGATAACCCGGTCTATCACCGCCCGATGTTTCGCGACCTGGCAGCGAATGAAAGCTTGTTGGCCCAGGTGGAACAATTGATCGGTCCGGGGGTCCAGGCGTTCTTTAGCCAGCTGTTTTTCAAATCACCAGGCGGCGGTGGGCCCAAGCCGGTGCATCAGGATAACTACTATTTCGGCCCCAATGATCGGGACGGCATGGTAACGGCCTGGATTGCCCTGGACGATGCGGACGAAGCCAATGGCTGTCTGTTCTATGCCGATGGCAGCAATCTTGGCGACGTCATGCCCCACGTTGCGCCGGACGGGCAGCCTTTCAATCTGTTGATCCCAGACGAGACGGCGGATACTTTTGAAATGACAGCGGCCCCGGTGCCACGGGGCGGGGTCTCGTTTCACCACGGCAACACCCTGCATCAATCTTCCGACAATCGATCAAGCCGCTGGCGTCGCGCCTGTGCTATTCATTACGCTAATGGCAAGACAAAATTGGATCATCCGGCGTTGACCTATGATTTGTCCCTGGTCGTAGCATTTTGAGGATTTATACCGATGCATCGTGAGGAACTGCCTGACGAAATTCTGGTCCAGCTTCGTAAAGGCGTGGTTATACCGGCCCATCCCCTGGCCTTGACCCCCCAGAGGCAGCTGGATGAACGCCACCAGCGTGCCCTGACCCGCTATTACCTGGATGCAGGTGCGGGCGGCCTGGCCGTCGGCGTACATGCCACCCAGTTCGAAATTCGTGATGTGGGCCTGTACGAACCGGTCTTGCGTATGGCGGCGGAAACGGCGGCGGATTGGTGCGATCAACGCCCCATCATGATCGCCGGTCTGGCGGGCCCAACGGATCAGGCATTGGCTGAGGCGGATGTCGCCCTGGGCCTTGGCTATCACGCTGGTCTGTTGAGCCTCGCTGCTCACAAGGGCGCGGATGAAGATGCGCTGATTGCCCATTGCGAAGCTATTGCCGGACGCATTCCGCTGATCGGCTTTTATTTGCAGCCTGCGGTGGGCGGTATCGTGCTCTCGCGCGGGTTCTGGCAGCGTTTTGCCGCCATCGACAATGTCATCGCCATCAAGGTTGCGCCCTTCAATCGCTATCGCACTCTGGATGTGGTGCATGGCGTTGTCGCGGCGGAGGCAGAAGATCGCGTCAGTCTTTATACGGGTAACGATGATCATATTCTGTTGGATCTGCTGACGCCCTTTACGGCCCGTCGGGCTGGCGAGGATGTGGTGGTTCGCTTCCGCGGCGGCCTGCTGGGCCATTGGAGTGTCTGGGTAAAGCCTGCCGTAGATTATTTGGCACAGGCCCATGCCGCCGTGGCGGCCGGAGCGGTCGATGCGGAATTATTGCAACTGGACAGCCAGATCACCGATGCCAACGGCGCGTTATTTGATGTGCTCAACGATTTCTCTGGATGTATCGCCGGCTGTCACGAGGTTCTGCGTCGCCAGGGCCTGTTGCAGGGAACCTGGTGTCTGAACCCAGACGAGGCGATGAGCCCCGGTCAGACAGAGGCGCTGGACCGGGTTATCGCCGATTATCCCCACCTGTGTGATGATGATTTTGTAGCCGAGAATTTACAGCGGTGGCTGGCATGATGGTCGCGGGTGGCATCATGGATTGCCGGGTCAAGCCCGGCAATGACAACCTATACGCCCACAATGACAAATTATACGCCCACAATGAGAGTTTTTACGCTGACAATAACAATCTAAACACTGTCATTGCCGGGTTTGACCCGGCAATCCAGGGCCGGTGTCGTGCTGCTGAATGTGGCCTGTCCGCCCATGGATAACAATCGAGAGGCGGGGCGTGAGACTGCGCGCGAAGCCGGGCGAGAAGCCTTCCGCAAATGGGTGTTGATCATCGTCATGCACCTTGTCGCGCTGTTGGCCTGGCAGGCCTGGATCACCTTGGGGAAGGTGGAGCCCTATATCATGCCCGCGCCCCTGGACACCTTCGCCACGTTGTTGGAGTACGACACCTATCGCTGGGGCCACAATACCATGATCACGGCCGCTTCGGTGTTTGGTGGCTTTTGGCTTGCAGTAATTGTGGGAGTGACATTGGCGGTCTTGTTCTCCTGGTCACGCATTCTGAATGATGCCTTTATGCCCTTGATTGTATCGTTGAACATGATCCCGAAGGTCGCCCTGGGGCCGATCTTCATCGTTTGGTTCTCGTACGGTCTAGGTCCCAATATTTTGATCGCCTTTTCCATCTGTTTTCTGCCCATCCTGATCACCACAACCCGCGGCCTGGCGGATGTGGAGCCTGAGCTGATTGATCTGGTTCGCACCTTGCGGGCCTCCCGTTGGCAGATCTTTACCAAGATCCAGTTGCCCGGTGCCTTGCCGTTCATATTCTCGGGCATGAAAGTGGCTGTGGTGCTGGCCGTCGCCGGCGCCATCGTGGGTGAATTCATCGCATCGGAGGAAGGCCTGGGCTATCTGATGATGCAGGTGCAGGTGACATTGGATACTGCCGGTATGTTCATGGCTGTTTTGATGATCACTGCCGTCGGCGTCGCGCTTTACGGCATTGTGTTGTTGTTGGAGCGTCTGTTGGTGGTCCGCGATGCCCGGATGGAATAGATGAGCACTTCAGAAGCCTTCATCCAGCTGGACAGCGTCCGCAAGGTCTACCGTAGCAAGCGGGAGGATTTCCTCGCCGTCTCCGACGTCACATTTGACGTGCAGGCCGGTGAGCTGGTTGCCATGGTCGGGCCATCGGGTTGCGGCAAGACCACGGTGTTGAAAATCCTGGCGGGCCTGCATTCCCATGAAGAGGGCACGGTACGTATCGGCAGCGCGGCGGACAGTTTTGATGCCGCCAAAGATATTGGCATGGTCTTCCAACAACCCTTGTTGTTGAAATGGCGTCGGGTCATCGACAATGTATTGCTGCCGGCTGAAATTCTGGGCCTTAACATGGGAGAGGCGCGGGAGCGCGCGGGCCATTTGCTGGAGATGGTGGGCCTGTCCGGTTTCGCCAATAGTTATCCCTATGAATTATCGGGTGGTATGCAACAACGCGCCGCCATCGCGCGCGCCCTGGTGCATGACCCGAAATTGATCTTGATGGACGAACCCTTCGGGGCCCTGGATGCATTAACCCGGGAAAAAATGAACCTGGAGCTACTGCGCATCTGGGGGGAGAGCGGCAAGACAATCGTCTTTGTCACCCATGGTATCCAGGAAGCGGTGTTTCTGGGCAGCCGGGTCGTGGTGTTGACGGCGGGGCCCGCCCGCATGGCAGATAATTTCCTGGTTGATCTGCCCCATCCGCGCAGTTTGGATATCAAAACGACGGAAGTCTTTGGCGACTACACCCGCCGGATCTACAAATTATTGGGAATGGAATGACTATGAGCGAGAAACGTTTGGGCATCATCATGAATGGCGTCACCGGGCGCATGGGCAAGAACCAGCATCTGATCCGTTCCATCCTGCCGATTATGGAAGCCGGTGGTCTGGAATTGGCAGACGGTACCCGGGTCATGCCGGATCCCATCCTGGTGGGCCGTGATGCGGGCCGTATTGGCGCTTTGGCGCGGGAACACGGCATCAGCCGCTGGACCAACGATCTGGACGCTGCCATCGCCAATCCTGACGATACTTTGTTTTTTGATGCTGCCACGACGCAGGCGCGGGCGGGGCTGTTGTCCAAGGCAATTGCAGCAGGCAAGGATATCTATTGCGAAAAGCCCACCGCCGACAGCGCCGATGATGCCTATCGGGTCTACAGGGAGGCGAAGGCGGCAGGCGTCAAACACGGCGTCGTGCAGGACAAGTTGTTTCTGCCGGGTATCCGCAAACTGCAATATTTGATCGACGCCGGTTTCTTTGGCCGCATCCTCTCGGTTCGCGGTGAGTTTGGCTATTGGGTGTTCGAAGGCGATTTGCAACCCGCCCAACGACCGTCCTGGAACTACAAAAAGAATGAAGGCGGCGGCATCATTCTGGATATGCTCTGTCATTGGCGCTATGTGCTGGACAATACTTTTGGCGCGGTCAAATCCGTCTCCTGCCTGGGCGCAACTCATATCCCCACCCGCTGGGACGAGGCTGACACGGCCTATCAGGCGGACACGGATGATGCGGCCTATGCCACGTTCGAGCTTGAGGGGGGAATTGTCGCCCAGTTCAATTCCTCGTGGTGTACCCGTGTGCGCCGGGATGATCTGTTGACCCTGCATGTGGATGGCACCCATGGTTCCGCCGTGGCGGGCCTGCGCCGCTGTCGCACCCAGGCCCGGGTTAATACCCCCATGCCTGTCTGGAACCCGGACATCCCCCCGGCCATTGACTATCAGGATGGCTGGGAGGAAGTGCCTGACACGGTGCATTACGACAATGCCTTCAAGGCGGAATGGGAATTGTTTATCCGTCATCTTTATGGTGAGAACGATTTCAAATGGGATCTGCTGGAAGGTGCCAAGGGCGTACAATTGGCGGAACTGGGCTTGCAAAGCTGGGCCGAGCGTCGCTGGATGGATATCCCTGATTTGGAGGTCTAGGTATGCCAACCCTTAATCTGCCCAATAACAACGGTGGCCTGGTCCCGTTCACCACATCGACACCACGGGATTTTCCCACCCGCGCCAACCGGCCCTTCAACCGCATCGCCTATTCCGCGGCACATGTTGTGGCCGACCCCCGGGCGGAGGCTGACCCATGGGTTGATGCGGCCATCGATTGGGATGCGACCATTCAATACCGTTTGGGCCTGTATGACCTAGGGCTAGGCGTTGCCGAGGCCATGGATACGGCACAGCGCGGCATGGGCCTGGATTGGGCCGCATCTCAGGAATTGATCCGCCGCAGTCTGTCTGCCGCCAAGGATATTCCCGGTGCGCGCATCGCCTGTGGTGCGGGCACGGATCATCTGGAACCGTCGCCCGATCTAAGCCTTGATGATGTCATCCGCGCCTATGAGGAACAGGTTGAATTCGTCGAAGGACAGGGCGGGCGCATTATCCTCATGGCCAGCCGCGCCCTGGCCGCCTGCGCCAAATCTCCCGATGATTATGCCAAAGTATATGGCCGTATTTTAGGCCAGGTGCGGGAGCCGGTGCTGATCCATTGGCTCGGTGAAATGTTCGACCCTGCCCTGGCCGGTTATTGGGGCCATGGCGATCATATGGCGGCCATGGATGTCTGCCTGGATATGTTGGCTGGCAACGCGGCGAAGATCGACGGTATCAAGATTTCCCTGCTGGACAAAGACAAGGAAATTGCCATGCGTCGGCGTTTGCCTGATGGCGTGCGCATGTATACCGGTGATGACTTCAACTATGCCGAATTAATCGCCGGTGACGAAATTGGCTACAGCGATGCCCTGCTGGGCATTTTTGATGCCATCGCGCCTGCTGCATCCGCCGCCCTGGATGCCTTTGCCGCCGGTGACACGGCCAAGTTCCACGATATCCTGGCCCCGACCGTGCCCCTATCAAGACATATTTTTAAGGCCCCGACCCGGTTCTATAAGACAGGGGTCGTTTTCATGGCCTGGCTGAACGGCCATCAGGATCATTTTGTCATGGTCGGCGGACAGCAAAGCGCCCGCTCCCTCTCTCATCTGGCCGAGCTATTCCGCCTGGCGGATGCGGCTGGTCTTTTGCGTGACCCGGACATGGCCGCATCCCGCATGGCCACAGTCCTGGCCATGCACGGGGTGGAAAGCTGATCGGATCAGCCATGACCATACCTACTCGTAACATCCTGCAAATCGGTTTCGGGAATTTCGGCCCGACACATCTGGCTGCCTGGCGGGAACTGGGGCTGGCGGATGGGTTGTATGTGGTCGATCCAGGGGCGGCGTCCCGACAACGCTGCCTTGATCTCGGCTTGCCCGGTGACAGGGTTGCCGCAGAGGCTGAGGCATTTTTGGATCTGGCGGACTTAATTGTTGTTCTCGCCCCCACGGATCAGCATTTTGCAGTTTGCAAACCGCTCCTCGCCACCGGCAAGCCGATGTTTATTGAAAAACCCATGACCGCCACATTGGCGGAGGCAGAGGGGTTAAGGGATCTTTGTGGCGATCAGGTGGTCCAGGTTGGCTTCTATTTTCGGGCCCATCCCCTGGCCAGGCTGGTCCGCGACGAAGTGACTGCGGGTGGATTGGGCGATCTGCGTTATATCTCGGCCCGATTTCATGGCTTCAAACGGGCCCGTGGGGACAGCGGTGTTATCGGCAATGATGCGGTTCACTTCATCGATCAGGCCAATTGGATGATGGCTGCGCTGCCTGTTGCGGTGGATGCTGTCAGCCGCGATCATTTCGATCGCGGTTATGATGACCTGGCCCTGATCCGACTGTTTTACCCATCCGGTGCCATTGCAAATATAGAGGTTGGTTGTATTCAACCCGGGCGCTGGAACGACAACATTGTGCCCGGTTCCACACAGACCAAAGAATTCGTGGTTGCGGGTAGCGAGGGTGCGGCGGAAATTGACTATCAGACATCCGAGCTGCGTCTCCATCGTGTGCGTCATGAACTTAACGATGGCCTATGGCGGCCTAACAATCGCGGTGTGGAGATGCCTTATAGGGCAATTGTTGAACCGCATCAGGTGGTGGCCGGCGAATTTACCGCCTTCCTGGATGCGGTCGATGGCAAAGCGCCGCCCCTGGCGGGGATGGAGGAATGTGGTGTCGGCATGGCCCGTATATTGGACGCCATCTATCGGTCTGCCGATAAAGAGCGAAGGATAACCTTGTGAAGATTTCACTTTGTAACGAGGTCATTCGTGAGATGACGTTTGCGGCCCAATGCGATTTTGCTGCTGCCCTGGGTTATGACGGCTTGGAAGTCGCCCCGTTCACGTTGTCGGA
>Ga0233429_1002234_pt1 | contig 20563 bp, 26 predicted proteins | sample SI_118_April2016_3_FD_179879 | JGI IMG/M metagenome (GOLD analysis project Ga0233429, IMG submission 179879) | Seawater microbial communities from Saanich Inlet, British Columbia, Canada - SI_118_April2016_135_MG | ecosystem: Environmental > Aquatic > Marine > Inlet | place: Canada: British... | reverse complement strand
ACATTTTAATACATTTACCGTATCAGCCCCAAATGATTCTGCGGAAAAGGGGTCGCCGGGTTCATCTCCCTCCGCAATTGTTTGAATACATCTGTGCAAATCATCATACTTTCCATGCCCATCTTCTAATGAGCGAATTAGTTCCCATAATCTATTTTTCACCCGTTCAACATCTAAATCAAAATTGCTACAAAAGTCAAAAGTTATCTTCACAGTATTCCAATCCACACCATATTCGGTAGCATCAACCTTGATATTCCTTACACCCTCCTTTTTAATCTTTTTAAGAAATGAAACAAATCTCATGGCATCCGAACCTTTACCTGAACCCGGATATTCAGTTCGGCAAGTATATGTTTTACATGACCTTGTATCGGCGGAGAATGATTCAGCAGTATAGACCTTTTGTGGAATGACAAGATAACCTTTCCAATTTGCATAATGGACTTTATTTGGAATCAAACCTAAGCCCCCAAGATGGCGCATCAACGCTTTTGTTTTCTTTATAGGGCTAACAACAATTACAAGACCTTCTTTGGGAAAAGCCCTACGATGCTTTCTTCCGAAAATCTCTTCTCTTGTTTTCCATCTATTCCTGTCAATCCCTTCTTCGTCAATATCGCCCTCTTCGCTGTATGTGAAAATTCGTGCCTTAACTCTTGAGGCGGATTTGGTTTCCGGTTGATTGTTTTTGACCCACTCATCAATAGCGGATTCCAATGCCAATCTCTTATTTTCGGCGGCGAATGATTCTGCATTTTTTAAGTCGCCATTTTCGTCAAAATATGGTTCTCGTAAGTCTTCCACGAAACCATAGATTAAATCTAAATTTTCATCATTGTCGGGAATCTTGTATTCTTGTGCTAACTCTTGAACGGCACTATGAATACTCTCTAATTTTAGATATTCATGGGGCATATTATGAGGGTTCCAAACTCCTGTGGCGTTTGATTCTGCTTCAAAATTATAATTTTTAGTATCTGTATAGGATATTGGATATAGATTAGAGTTAAGACCCTCACCATATTCTCCACCTTTGGGCTTATAATCTTTTAGGAAGTCGGCCAAGTTATCAACCCACCTTCCTCCATCATCGTTTTCAACGGTAATTGATGACACTTTTAATGGGTGAAGGTGAGATTTCGCCCTCAATTTTGTAATACTGAGGATTTTAACCTTGAGTTCTCCCGCCGGACTATCCGCAAATGCCCCATAGCGATACAATCCTTCTTTTCCCCACGGCATATCTGTTGTGACTTCACGAAATGTTGTTTTGTGCCATGAATCTGTTTTTTCGGCGGAGAATGATTCTGCATTAAATGTTTCGGGAGTATTTTTATACCAAGCCTCAATATCAAATGGGGGGTAGGCATCTCCCTTTTCATATAACCAATTTACTTCGGGTCTTGTCAAATTGTCCATTTGATGTGGGAAAACACCATCTTTCCATTGGTGATGGAATAATGGATGCCGCAGATTACTCCATGCTTCGTAAATTACATCTCTCCTTAATGGCTTACTTTCTTCTGCATCGGGGTGTTCCGTAAGATAACGCTTAAAACAATTAACCAATCCATGTTTAGTATGGTCTTCAATCTTTTTACCATAGTTACAATAAGGGCAAAATGTCTTGAAATACATCGGTTCTCCATCTTCATCGGCGGAAAATGATTCTGCGTTCCTATCACCGAATTTATTTACAAGATAATTCCTATAACGCCTTTCTTTGATGAGTTTAATTCCTAACCCACCCACCAATAGTGCGACAACACCAATCATGCCATCTCGCTTATCCATAACCAAGTCTGTGTGTTCTATCTATCTAAAGATAGAGATTTACTATTTTTCAAAATCTTAATTTTCAATTAGAAAGACTTCAAGACCCGATATAATCGGCGGGTTTTCCTCTAAATTTGCAGGTGGAACATAAAACATCAATATAATTGTTGTTTAATAATAACTCAATATGCGTCCAAGGCAGGTCGCAAATAGATTTCGTAGGTGGGTCTTCCATTTGATATTCAATGTATAACTTGATAGGGTGTATCGCCATACTGCCACAATGAGGACAAGAGTTTTCGTGTATATTTAATATGTGTTCTCGCTTGCGTTCACGAAGGTCTTTTTTCCTCGTAGTATTTTTCTTAATCAAAGGCTCACGATTTTCCCCATAGTATTTAGGATTATACTTCGCCATGTAAGCCCGTTTCTGTTCGGGGTCGGAGTAAGGCATGAGAATATCTTGTCTTCCCTTCTATCTAAGCCTATGTCTTCAAGACCTCTTGATAACCAACATACCAATTCCTGCCACGATAGTTAGGTAGCCAACAATACGAGGAAATCCTTTGAAAAAATAACTAACAGAAATACCAACACCAATTACAACAAGTGGGAACGATGTGTTTTCCATAGTATTTCTTTGTAAAAACGACTATCTAACATTGACCCTATATTAAGGATGTGGAATCGGGAGAAGCCGTAAAAGCCATTTTAATCTTTTTATCAAAGCATTCCGCCTGTAAGTAATGCAAGAATTCCGGGAATCGCCGCTAATAAAAATTCCCAACGCATCTTCTTTTCTTCTGCCGACTCGGTTTCCATAGATTCTATATTAGATTTTACTTCGGCAATCTTTTCCTCCACTACTGCAATACGAGTAATCAATGGGGGCTGTCCATTTCCATGAATAATAGTTTTGTTTAATGAACTAATGTCTTCCTTCAATCTCCCCACTTCGGTTTCAATCCGAGCAATAACTATTTTACAATCTTGGGTTTCCTCAATGAAGGTTTCTAAAATCAAAGCGAGGTCTTCGGAAAATTCCTCAACAAGTTTTTCTGCTTCTTTACTCATTTGCGATACCATCCTTTGAAATAATTTTTAATTTTAATCGTTTTGCACTTCGGATAAGACAATCAAACCTGCGGATAGATAAATTACATAAAAATTGAACATTATCTGCCCGTTCCTCCGCAGAAATAATAGTGGATTCTATCGTCATGCAAGCCCCTTAGAACGAAATGCGTTAGCCCACTATCTAATAATTCGTGTTCTTTTCTAACACCGTAAATTGCTTTGGGGATGGCTTATCAATCACCCTTTCATCCATCATTTCGGCTACCTTTACAAATCCCTGTTCTATAAACCACTCACAAACCGCCCTATCGGATTCTCTATTGGTATCGTCAAAGACTACAAGACAATTTTCAAATAAGGAGAGATTAGAAAGAACATACGGTTTCATTCCGGCTCTCAATCTTTTGGTAGGGCCATCAACAAGAATCATCGCATAGTCTTCATCAAGGTTTGCATCTTCAATAGCCTTCAATGAATACCAACCATTTTCTATGGGTGCATGAATGTATTTTGAAGGATGAATGTTTAACCACTTATCACTTTCTTCAATTGAAGTCATTTCAAAGTGCTTTGCTAATTCTCCGGTTCCATCACCCGAACCAAATTCTAAAACCTTTGAACCTAAAGGAACATTGGCGACTATCCAATCAAAACATTGTTGAGTAATTGCCCAACCGCCAAGAGTCATAAATAATAATGGATAGGGGTTCTATCTATGTGTTTGGATTAGAATAGGACACGGAGGCAGGTTCTTCCCCTACTATTCCCAAAGATGCTCAAGGGTTTTTCTCGGCCAAAAATTCCTAACTATCGGTAGCGAGCCGACTTGATTCGGGAATCTCCGTGAGTTATGGCGAAGAAGATTCAGTATAAAAGGTTTTCTATGCCCATTCTTGAGGAAGGTTTGTGCTTTCCCAACCAATATAGATTTGAAGTCCGTCTTTTAGAACAGTAATTATTTCATCAATTAAACCTTGAGGAACATTCTTCCCTGTTTCAAGAATTGTGTATTCACCATAAGAAATGATAATGTAGGTTTCGGGTGAGTCCGTAGGGAGGTAGCAATTGTAAGCCATTCCATCAAAGTCAATAAATTCAAACATCCAATCGGAGTCGTGGTTTTCAAGTAAGTGCTTCCTTAAATGCTCAAGCGGAAAATTGTCCATCATAATGAAAGATAGGCCATACAGGTATTTATACCGTAGGTTCAAAATCAATTTCGCAAACATCGTTGTCGCAAAATCTCTCAATAACAATTTCTTCTCCCTTTACTCTTCCAAAATTGAGTTTAGATAATTTACTTACTAAGTCTTTGTATGTTTCTTCTTCTATCGCTTCATAAGGCATTTGTTGATAAGCACCGGCCTCTAAACGAGGGAGGAACGAAACACCTTTTAATTGGTATTGGAAAATATCAAGAGCATTAGCGATTTGAGAACCTTCGGTTTCGGGGTCAAAGGTTACTGTGCATGATACTTGATTATCTGCCCAATAACGCTGTGCAAGTGCCGCAAGGGATAATTGTTCCCACATAGAAACCTCATCAAGAGTTCTAACACCTTCGCCTAAGTCCACCGGAATATCAACAACAACGGTAGTATCTTCCGAACCAAAAGCGGGTTCAATTTTATACCCTGCCTTTTCTAACGAAGGAACGAGTGAAGAAGTTATACCAAGACGCATTCTGCGGATATAGTATCTTGATTCGGGAAAGTGAATTCCCGGTGTTGAACCTGCAAGAAGTGAAACCGTTCCCGATGGTTTAATTGAAGTCGTTTTTATAGAACGGGGTATAGCCATCCAATCGGAATACTCCTTATCTAACTTTTGAATGTGATGATAACCTGTGTCCATCCATGTTTGTAACTCACCCACGCCACGATTTGCTATAAATTGAGCAATTCCCGACATAGAGCAACCAATTCTGCGATTTCGTAGCATCACTCGGTTAGTTTCCGCCCAATGAGTCTGTCCCAAAGTCACCGTTTTTGCATATAGATACGCATACTTCAAGGTATTTAGATAATCTTCTAATGAATCGTGATTAGTAGGGAATGTTTCAACAAGACAACACAATTCGTGTGATTCAAGAGTCTGTTCTAAACACGGATTTCCACCCATCGCTCGGCGGTCTTTGAAGTTAGGTTCATCAGCCATACGCCCATAATCTTGCATATTCTTTAGCCAAGCATAACCGGGTTCTCCATTGATACGCACACGGTCTGCCGATGCGTTATAATCCATACCTATGCTTGCATATATAGAGTTATTAGAAGTCCAACCAAAGGATTCCCTGCGTGGATTGACTTCGTAATTTTTAAGGTCAAGGTATTCATCATTGTCAGCATCACCGAATACAATTTCGGCAGTTCTTCGGACATTACCCGATACAACACATTTTCCAATGAGGTTCATAATATCCACAATAGCCGTTAATGAAATAGGTTGTCCAATTTCGGCATCTAACGCCTCTCGTATGTGAAGGTGTAAATCCATAAGTGGTTGTGGGCCGGATGACTCGCCCCCGAATCCCTTGATAGGAACACCTGCGGAGCGAATTATAGAATAGTCAAATTCAATCTCTCCTGTCCCCATAGAATATGAATCAAGTAGCAATCTTACGGATTCAACCCACCCCTCTCTTGTGTCGGGGATTTCACATTTTTCTATTCTTCGTTGTCTATTTGGGCCTTTGAGAATAACTGTCCCTGCACCCTTCGTATCAAAGCCTACTCCTACACCTAACATAGAAGCATCCATGAGAAAACAGAATGGATTTGAAAAGTCTTGAATGACATTTTCTGTGGAAACAAATGCACAATTATTAAGGGCGGCAAACAATCCCTTCTCTTCTGTAATTGCCGTTCCCATAGCCCAAAGTCCTCGTCCGGGCGGAAGGAATTTCATATTGAAAATTCTATCATACATTTCCTGTGCAGTATGTTGTGCCTTCCAAGCATTCCATCCAAGACCGTGTAAATCTATATGTTTCTTTTGCATATTGAAAGTCCCTTCAACAACACGCTGAACGGTTTCCCACCATTGTTCATTTTTACCATCTGCTCTCAAACGAGAGTAGGTTCTGTTATAGACCAATTCACCTAATCCATTGAAACCAAAGGGGGCTTTCTTTCGTTTATATTTATTCACAAAATTGTCCGATAAGCGGAATGGTCGTTCTTGATTCATAGTAATTATCTCCAATGGGAAGCATCCCCATAAGCAACTAATAAACATTGTTTGTGGGACTATCTAAATGTTAATATGGTTTTCAAATATATGTCTTCAAGACCCAATTGAATAGCCTTCAAGACCTCATTCCGCAATCTTGAGAAAAATGGTTTCATCCTTCTTGGATTTGGATTTAATGACCTCAATATCTTTGTCGGTTCGGAATCTTTGTGCTAACTGTCTTGGTGTCGGCACTTCTTTTCTTCCGTTGTCTTTCAATCGGACAATAATTTGTCTTGCAGTTAATTCTTCCATTAGGCCCATGACCTTCTTTGATGCTTCAAACATTGTTGGTTTCTTATTCTTCATTATATTTCACTTCCTATGTGCGTGGTGCTATCCATCCTTTTAACTTTAATCCCGATTCTGTCCATTCTGTTTCAACCACAGAAGCGGCACTTCCCTTTGCACTAAATACGGTTTTAGCCGATGTGGTGGACATAAGGGAAATAAAATGGGCAGGAGTTATGTGAGTAATCAATGACTCGCCTTCAATATGCAAATCAATTTCGGAGGAAGGTAAATCAAGAGTCAATGTTTCATCATCCGATTTCGCATTAAGTGAAACCATTTGGACATTCACTAAGATTTCAAAGAGTGGGTCTTTTGCACACGAACCTAAAAATGCCTTTACTTGCTTCCATGGGAGGTTCATAGACCACTTGTGGTCAGTAGCAGGGACTTTGAGCCGCTTAATCAAAGATATGTTCTTACAACGCACTTTCTTTTGCACACCATTTGCCGATAGGGTTAGCCATGTAGGGTCGCCGGTATTGTATTCTATGGTGAGGGCATCTTTGACGACAAGAGATTTCGTCATGTCTTTTATGTCGCCAATTAAGATACCAATTTCCACAGGATGCGGTTCGTTGAAATCAAATACTTCGGCAGACGATTGAGGGATTTTAACATCAAGCATAGCCGTATGGTCGGCATTGACTACTCTTGTTCGGACACCATCTTCGTCAAAAACAATTAAACACATTTCAGTCATATTTTCCACAGCCTTTACAAAGGCTTTTGCCGTCTTTGCCGATAATTCCATCTTCATGCTATTTCCTCCCACCAATCTAATGACCTTTGTGTTGTTTCACTTCGTTTTCTTTCACGAATGACTTCGGCTTTCTTGGGAGTCATACCCAATTCTTTATTGATGAATGCCTCAACCTTTACCCATGTTTTCCCAACCACGATTTTATTTTCCTTTGCCGAGTCCCATTGACTAAATAGGGATTTTAGATTCGGAAAGTGGTCATACAATGCTTTTGCTTTCTCCCGCCCAATGCCCGGAAGTGTTTGAATAAGATTGTGATGTTGATTCCGAGATGATTTAACGGCGGTGACAGGACGAACAAAATGTCCTTGCGTATCATCTTCCAATCTCAATTTGAAGGAATTGATGTAGCGAGCCGTTTCAGTAATCGTGTCGGTATAAACGACAGGACAGACTTCAACGGAGATACGGTTAAGGAATGCACGGAAATGCCCCCAATCATCGGGACTTGGTGCATAGAAGTCTTCGGGCTTGCCCTCAACGATGAGAGCGTAGTTATCATGGGATTCTATCATACGGGCTAATTGGTCTTGTAGCCTTTTACTTTTCCAAGCGTTTAATCCATCGCCCCATGTTTTCCTCTCAAAGACCCAATTGATTTCGCCACACTCAATGAGAATGTCGCCAACAGGCAATCTGCACTTTTCATCGTGCTTCAAAATGTGTGATAAAAATTCGCCTTCGTTAGAATCAATAGTAATACGACAGGGCATACCTATCTATTGGCTTACAGGGTATCTAAATGGTTGTATTCAAGACCTTAACTTAATAGAATACCGAGCCTTGACGAATCACTCATTATTCATCATCTAATCCCGCCATCAACATTTCGTATCTATCACAAGGGACACATCGGCCATTCCTTATTCTTGGACTCTCGCAATCGCAATCTTGGGGCATCAAGGTGTGGGAAGGTAATCGGGTTAATAAAGATTGCGTTTGAGAAAATTGGAGATAAGTCGGTTAAAAGTGGATTTACTACCATGTCATAGTTAGACTATACTTCGTATAGTATAACTCATCGTTTTCAAACTAAATCCATAATGTCGGCTATATCTTTTTCCTGTTTCTTGTTAGTCCAAAGATTGAATAATACGATACCAAATGTAGTAATCGCTAATCCTGTTCTAATCGCAGACATTTTGGTTCGTTTCTTAGATTCTTCTAATTCATCGGATTCTGCACCCCTTGTAATTAACCCTTGCGGTTGTGGGCTACATTTTGCACAAAGATGCCGTATATTGAGCCTTTGTCCTGTAATTGGATTCTTTTTGTTATGTTTCCATGCTTCAACCTCCATTGGAGTATCACATTTATGACAATTTACTGTGACTGTATCGGTGGCGGAAAATGATTCTGCATTGAAACAAACCAAACCCTCACCATCACAGGCTTCGCAATCGTGACCATCTGCATCTGCGGGGTCGTGGTATGTTGCAGGAGTATAGGAAGTCATTATCCAACCATGTCCTTCGCATTCATCACAAGATTCTTGCCGGTGTTCTTCTTCCTCTTCCTTATTTTTGAATCGTTCATCGCAAGCCTCAATGCTACAAGGGATTTTGTAATTGGAATAACATTTTTTACAAATTAACACATAACCATCATCGTGAACGGAATCTCCTAATTTAATCTCTTCGTAGCAATCTTCGCAAGACATACCTGCATACTCATTCTCTTCGTTTGCTACTTCGTATTCTTCTGCGGCGAAGGATTCTGCCTCAAAATCCCACTCAACTTTTCCCCCTCCATGTCCTCTTCGTTCCTTACCACAATGTTCACACTCTTGCGACATTTGTGTTAAGTAAAATTCTCCATCCCCATAATCGTAATCTTTGATATAGAAATCACCCCATTCGTGGATTTTTGACTCTAAAAATTTAGTTTCCTCACAAGAAGGTAAATTACATTTTTGAATAACATCTCCACACCTGTTGCCCTCTCCCTTAATCGTAATCGGAGTTCCCCAATCGTGTTTGTAGCATTTCTCATGATTCGGATAATTGAAAAAGACCAAATCCCAATCGCCTTCGTGAATACAACTGCTGTTTGAACAATCGGTTGAATTATCAAAAGGAATGCCTTTACTGTTGAGGAATGCCCTTGCTTCTTCTATGGTTAATTCCCTCTTACCGTTTGTGGAGATGTGTCCGTTTGAGCCATCAACACTTACTGTAATGTCGCCATCCTCGTATGACCATCCACGCCATTCTTCCTTTCCACTATCTCCGCCACCATCTATTAGGAATCTTTCGTCAAACTTCATCCCCTTCCAATCTTCATCGGCTACTTTGTATTCTTCGGCGGCCAATTTGCCTTTCTTTTCTTGTGCTATGTTTTCCGCAATTTCATTTTGTAGCCATTTAGGTGTAGCCAAACCTGCATTCCAAGCATAAAGGCACATTAACGGTTTTGGATAAATCAATGGCTCGGTTAAGGCAATCGGCCTTTTATCTTTACCTATTACCATGAACCCTCCTTTATCTCTTTTGTATTCTCCTGTGGGGACATTTTGAACATCAATCAATCCCTTCTTTGAAAGAGAATTTAAGGTGTGCTTCATGTCCCTCTTTGAAGGGAAATCACCACAAGCCTTTTGTAGCATCTCTTGGGTCACTTCGGAGTATTCGGGTTCAAAATCCCAATTAGATAATAGAGAAATCAATTTTTCCATTACACGGTGTTCGCTATCGTTTATCCAAGATGGATATTTATTATTTTCACTAAGCCACAAGATATTCTTTAATGAAAATGGGTTTGATTCATCATCTTTTGATGCTGATTCACGCCATGGTGCTTCGCCTTCATCCCAATAACCATCGTCTTCATCTTCTTCGGCGGCCTTTTCAAATCGTTCAAAGCATCGGGAACATTTTAATGCACCGAAGTTAGGGTTGCCCACATTGTATGCTATTTGTGGGGATGATTGAAGAATGCCTTCATCCTCCCATTGAACATCATCGGTAAATGCGCCACCTTCTAATCCACAATCTTGACACTCTATATCAATCCAAAATGTGCCTCCGTCATTGTATGAATCTGTCATTTTAAGGTTTTCGTGAGAACACTTACAAGTAGGACAAGGTTCGCCTTCTTCTGCGGCCAATATGGTTTCAAGACCCTCCATTGTTGCGCCCGAAGCAATTCCTGTAATCCCTGCTTTTTCAACAGGTGGTAATTTCTTAGATTCCGACATTTGAATCTGCCGACTATTGGGGTTGAATGGTGGTGGAATGTAGGGAACATCGCCCCCTCCGCCTTTTTTCTTTGATAATGGCGTATCACAGAATTGAGGGCGACCCTCCATATTTTTCCAATAACCGCCTCTCCTTACTTTTTTTGCACAAAGCATAATACCCGTAGGCACACCATCCCGAATATCGTAGCGTGAAGGGGCATAAGACATCTGTTTTGTGCGCCACTTACTGCATTTTGGACACCAACCCGCCCACTTTGAAGAGGCTTCAAAAGATTCTGCCTTCTTTCGTGCTTTAAGCCATTCGGGATTGATTAGACCCCAATAGTAGTAGTATTCGTTTCTTCCATTTCCCGGCCATTCCTTTGTTCTCTTAACTCTCAACCACTTTTTCACTTCCGAGTTAGGGGGTATGGTTTTCAACGCTTGTGTTCTATTCATACCATTTTGAACCTCATCCACTTCATCCCTTACAAGTATTCGTGTGATTTTATCCCATCTTTCACCACCATAATTCCGATAACCTTTCTCGGCTTCAAAAGATTCTGCGAGAAATTCTAATTTATGAAACGGTTCTTTCTTGTAGTATTGGATTATTTGTTGCACATCTTCGGGTTCTTTCCAAGATATGAGCAAACCTAAGACTTCTTTTTTTCCATCTTCGTTCAATACTTCATAAGAAGTATAGAGTTCTTTTTGGTTGCCGGTTTCATGGTTTTCTATCCATCTATACAATTCACTATAACTATCACTCAACATATCATTAACTAATTCGTATTCTTTTTGTTCTCGGAAGTCGGCGTAATCGTCTTCATCCCAACCTGTTGTATCTTCGTCAATAGGCTTCCAATCGCCCACATCATTAAACCATGTGAATTTATATTCGCCCCATTCTTTGCCCCCTCTTTCGTCACCAAACCTTGTAAAGTATTCTCTTTCTAATTCTCCTTCGGCTTCAAAAGATTCTGCATCATAAGAATAAACGGTGATGGGTAAGGCATTCAAGGCTTTAGAATCATAATCCCTTTCTTTTCGGAAACATGGTGCGAAATCTAACTTAAAACCGTAAATCCTCAAAAATTTGCGAGCATCACCGATGGTTTTTATACTATTGTATTGAGCCAATGTTTCTTCTTGCCCTTCTGCGAGCATACCTTCTGCTTGAGTAGCGGCGAAGTAATCAAATTGGTCGGTGAACATTTCTTCAATTGTGTCATAAAATTGTAAATTGTCCCATTTTGGTGTCCCCCAAGACTTTGTTGCCGTAGGCATTAGTGGTTTGTAGTGACTACATTTCTTCGGGTGCATAACGGTTGTGGGTGCTTCGGTATGTGTCGTTGAATAATATGGTTTATTTGACCACTTTTCCACTTTCTGTTCATAAGTTTCTTCGGTTTCAAAATTATCATTTTCCCAATTGTATTCGGGTTCATCTCCACTATCTTCATATTCTATTGGGTCAAGACCATAATACCCGCTTTCTTTTACAGGTAGCCCTGCATATTCAGCATAACATTTCTCCGTGCAAAACCAACGAGGGCCAACGGGCAAATCTTCCACTTGGAAAAGACCTTTACCTCCGCACATCGCACAATCCATATTTAATAATGTGTGCTTTCGCTATCTAAGGATAACGGGAAGAATTAGATAGAGGTTTCACCAATAAAATATACATGGACGAATTAAGAATTGATGAGGGACTATTGAATGAGGTTTTACACCTTTTAACTTATGACGAAAATATGCAACACAAAGGATTGAGAAATCTCATTGAAATGCTTGCTATGGCCGGTTATCGCTTCCGTTCCGAATTTAGGGTTGTGTTGTATCAAGGAGATGCCGAATCCGACTATGATGAAGATTATGCAACCTATCTTGATTTGAAGGCACAAGGGGAAAATCCTTCGTGGCCGTTGGATAGTGATTGTTAATGAAATGTCCTTGTTGTTGCTCTCCAAAATGGGGGCGAAAAATGAACTTACAAAATGGTTATTGGGTCTGCGGTTGCGGTTATGCAATAAAGGCGGTCTTAGATAACGGAAAATAGCATAAATAATTATGGGAACATTATTCGCCACAGAAAATGTGAAATTAGCCGAAAAAGAATTTGGAATTCTATATTTATATTTGAAAAATACAACGGTTGAATTACATGAAGATTATGACTATGATTTGGCCGTTTCGTTGGACAGTCTATCACACGAAGAAATAAAGGATATTGCTAATGCTATCCTTGCATGGATTGAACCCAATGATTCAATAGAATAATCAATCAAGGGGGTGTGTGATATTTTTATCGCCCAAAGTCCAACGAAGGGTTTTCACTACTCCTTGAAGTGCCTTGAAATTGCGAGCGTGTTCAACCCACCTTTTTGACCTAACAGTATATTGTTCCATTTGGATGCGATGAAAATTCAATTTCCTTTCTGCTTTGTCAAGCATAATTTCTATCTCATCCCATGAACGAGAATATGAAAATGAATCGGTGTCTTGGTGGTCGCTCATTGGTGGCATAAAGTCCATGTGGGTAGGAGTAGTATTTATACTTTCCTATTGAGAGCATTTTTGATTACTTGTGATAACCACTTAGGTAAGGACATATTAAAAGGTTGGGGAATAATTATGGCATCGGTGAACCACATTTTTTCCATCGCACTATGATACCGATTGAACATAATCTCCTTAGACCATGCCTGTTCGCCATCCACATCTTTCATTTCTTCTCGCATTTCCAATCCTACCATTTCAAACATCATGTTGAATTGGGTGGCGTTAGAAGAGTCAAAGGCTTGCGTCTGTGTTTCTGTATCATCATATTCACCATCATAGTATTTTGTAATCTGCACTTCAAAAGACGATTCAATAGGATTTTCAATTTCTTTAACCCATATAAATTCGCTCTCCGATAGATTAGTCTTACAAAAGATTACTGAACCACCTTCTGCAAATGATTCTTTAATTTTATCCCACAGGTATTGCCCGGATTTATCTTCAAAATAGAGTCCGGGTCCTTCTTCAATACAATGATAACCCAAAGCCTCAATTTTCCTTTTGACTTTCTCAAGCATTTCACCAATTGAGAACCCTCCATTTTCATAATCGGTGAAAATAGGTTCAAATGATTCCCAATACTCCGGCTTGATTTGGTCTTGTGAAGACAAATAATGAAAAGATTGTCGGTCAGCCATAATAAAGAATGGGTTGTCCCACTATCTAAATTGTTGGCTGTCCATCACCGAAAGGTAATCGGACTAATCGTTTCCATATCAATGCACGGTGGTAATAATCATCAAATGTAAGATAACCGGAAACATCAAAAGCATTCGTCAATTTTCGCACTTGTTCTGCACTTAGGGAAACTTTCTGTGCATTCTCTATCTTTTCCCATGCTGAACCAAATTCTTTTTTACATTTGGAAATAGACCAATTATTCTCATCACGAAGTCGCTTCAATTTGGCGGCTAATGATTTTACATTAGATGGTGCGTATGTTCTAAATTCATCGGAAGGAATGTTTTCAAGAGAACCATATTGTTTCAAAAGAGTCGCCGCCTTCTTTTCCCCAATTCCGTGAACTCCCGGAATGTTATCCGAAGCATCTCCCGCTAATGCTTTCCAATCTGCAAAATAGTCGGGTAGGACTCCATATTTTTCTTCCACATCTTTTGCGGTGATTTCTTTTCGGAAATTGTGGATGCGAACATCGGGATAACGAAGTAATTGAAAGAGGTCAGCATCGCCCGAAAGTATGACGACTTTGTTCCCTTTCAGCAACTCACTCATACATAATTCCGCAATTAGGTCGTCTGCCTCCTTATTTTCATCATATTCGGAAGTCCAACGAGGTTTCAACTCATTGACTTCAAGACCCGATGAGGAAAATACTTCTCTAATATCTTTGCCTTCGTGAGTGGATGCGTTTTCTTCGGCTTCAAAATTACGATTGGCTTTGTAGCCTTCATATAATGCACCTCGCAACCTGCGACCATAGATGCCGTCAAAACAGACGATTAAAGAACAGGATTTGTCGTATTTGGGATTGACTCGCATTCGGGACATAATCACTTCTATATATCCTAAATCGGAATTAAGAGCCTTTTGAAATTGATATTGGCGTTGAAACCAATTAGTCTTCTTTTTCTTGAATGAATTATGCGCCCTACGCATTTTACCTTTAGGCGACCAATGCTTCTGCATACGGCCAACGAAATATCCCGAATCAAGAAGAATCGTTGTAGGCATTAAAACTTAATTGTTGAACGAAGTATCTATGACTACGCATTAGAAATAAAAAGTGTGGGAGAGGTCGGTATGACAGACCGTTTGCGAACCCACGATACCGCATTCATCGGGAAAAGGAGGAATCCCTCTTGCGGTGAGATAACCCCCACTTATGTCGCAATATATCCTTGTCCAAACAAGTTAATAAAGGTTTGTGCTATCACTTACCCTTCCATTGTTCAAAGAAGAATTTTGCATGATGGGATAATGGGTCTTTCATATTCATGGCTTCCTCAACAGTCATCCACGAATACTTGTCGTGTTCATCCGAAAGTTTAACTTCAATACTTTTCGCCATTATCCGACTAATAAATCCATGATAGACCTTTTCCATTTTATCATCAATATGCGGTTTCAATGTGCGAATGATTAGTGGTTCAATACCTGCCTCTTCAAATGTTTCTTGAAGTGCCGCTTCTTTGGGCGTTTGTTTCTTTTCCAATTTACCACCCGGCAATTCCCACAATCCATGTTGAGATGTTTCTTTGACAGAACGGCGAAGAAGAAGTATTTTGTCATTGTCCTTTGCATCAACATGAATAACGATACAACCCGCCGCTTCACGATAACCTTTAGTGTCCATAATGAACCCAACCCGATTCTCCTTATTAAGAGTTTCAGATTTCTTCTAAGGCTTCTTGAATTTCCACTATGACTTTATTGACTTCATCAAATCCGCCACCAATGACTCCCCAAACTTTTTTGAAATCCATTTCCCTTCTAATTTCATCTTCAAGAGTCAATAGGAGAACAGGCAACCATTCTTCCGCAGACGGCGTGTGGCCGCACAAGAAGGGATTACACTTCTCACCCTTATGTGCTAACTTCCATGCTATATCTTTCGCTTCATTTATTTTTCTCATCATTTCAAACATTTTTAATCAATCCTCCTTACGGTTTTTGCGGCCACATTAGTTATTGGGATGGGGACATGACTTCCCCATAATTCCAATGACAAGGTATCATCCCTTTCATTGATGGTGATTATCTGTGCTTGCTCTCCCTTCCATGCACCCTCTTTCATTGATACAATCATTCCGACTTCAAGACCCTCGCTTCCCTTGCGGATTCGTAGGTGCGACTCGGATTCCTCTTTGGAAGATTCCCCAACGATGCTCTTTACATTTTTCATCCGAATAATGTTTCCTGTGGTTATGATTCCTAATACGGCCTCAAGATAATGTTCTTCTGTTGCCTCAACAAATAGATACCCTCTCAAGTGTGCAGGGTTTGACATCTTTCCAATGTTGTCTTTCTTATCCTTCATTGAACCTGCACCCGCAAGGCGGGCGGTTATGTCGTCCATTACTTTGTCTTCTGTTCCTATTTTTGTTTTTACAATATATATTTTCATTTTTTTCTCTCCTTCTTCCTTTACAGGGAAAAACTCATTTTCCTCTATACCGTCCTCTCCGTTCTCGGCTTCCATCTTCACTACGCTTGCTGTCATAGCGAAGCAAAGGGGGTCATAGGTATTAAACCCTCCGATATAATGTTTGTTGAAAAAATATCATTATGGTTGCGCTGATGAATGGTGGGTATCAATTTTCCATCCGTTGCCTACTTGTTTCAAAACGAAGGTGAAGCGAGCAGGGACTTGAATTATAGCCCCATCTTCTGTTATTTCAAATGTATAATTTCCATTGACTACGGAAATACCGTGATAATTTACTGATGAACTCTCCGTAATAACTCCACAAGGTTTCTTTTCAACGAACATATCAAAGTAAGAACGGATTTGAGATTGTCCGTATTTGATATTCTCCGCTACGGTTCCGAGAAGAACGCCATCGGATAAATATAAATCTGTAATTGCTTGTGGGTCGTGAGAGCAAACTGTGTCTAACCAATGCTGAACAAATGCGTCTGCCGAAGGTCTTTGGTTAATCAAAGATAAATCCATCGGGATTCCCAACGAATTGTGACCGAACATAATAGATTCTTGTTGTTCTTGCTATCTAAAGGGTTAAATCGGGAATTTTGTTAATTATCTGAGAAGCCATTTTTCTGTAATTATTTACAAATCAAGAAAAATCTTGAGTCCACGATTGGTCTAATGGCGGATTTTCTAAGTAATCTTTTAGTAATTCTATAACTCCTAATAAATCTGTATTCAAGTTTTCCGCCCATGTATTTATTATGCCTTCACTTTGATTACAAGGAGAACATAAAACGCCTCTTGTAATTCCTGTATCATGGTCGTGGTCTATATTTGCTGAACAAGCCTTATCACCATTTTCTGCATCATGTGAAACAGGGGTTTTACAAATTTGACAATTCTTGATAGTTCTTATTTGGGTTTTGTAAATTTGATATGATGCAATTTTGTATGTTAATTTGGCATATTGACATGACCTGCATACCAAAATGGATTCGGGTTCATCAAAGTGCATAGCATCCTTTATTTCGCATAAGCCGCAAGTTTCGCCATGAAATTGAAGGTGGATAGAGCAAGTGCTACATAATTGATAAAGGGGGCTGTTAATTGGTTTTTCTTGATAACAATGGTGGCATTCTGCCACTTCTTTATGTTTAACTCTATTTTCTTTTTCAACAGGACTAATTATTCCATCTTCTAATGCTTTAACAAAAGTCTTAGGTCGCAATAACCTTAAATGTCGCTTTTCAACAAACCGTTCCCAAATACAATACTTCATGTGAGTCCAAGATTGATAACAATTTTTACAAGCCATTTTGTTTTCTCTTGTATAGAATGGAATTGAGCCATCGGCTACGGATTCGCAATTGGGAACATCACAAGCATAACCATAATAACGCCATTTATGAACACAGGTGCTACATAATTGATACGGACTATTGGCTATTTTAGAAAGCCGATTACAGCCACCTTGACAAATTGCTAATTCCTTTATTTTTACCCTATCTTCTTTGAGGATTATGTTTAACGGAACATTTTGAAATGTCTTAAATCCCATCATACTAACTCCATTGAGTCCATCAAGTATCTAAATACAGTCTATTTTGGACAAGGAGTATGATAGATAATCATTCCCGAAAGACAGACATTACACTTACGGTATTCAACAATACGCATGAAGCCTTCTTGAGAATCTTCTTCATCCCTTCGGTCAATCGTTTCAAATGTTCCATCACAAATTTCGCACTTCATTTCAAATCCCTCTTTTCAATATGTGTAATTTTTACAATCATTGATATAATCAACAAGTATTTTAACCTTGTCCGATGAACATGACCAAATAAATCCTAATTTATCTTCTTGAAAAAGATTCCACTTCGGAGTTACATAAGAATCAATAGAATTAGGAAATAATAATGTCTTGAATCCATTTTTATTCAAACGATTAAGGAATTTCAAATCATCTGTTACTTGTAGCATAGTTTCTAATGTCGTCATTTCAAATCACCTTATCCATACAAGGTTGAGAACAACAGAAGATTTCTCCGCCATTGTGCCTAACAGACCCAAATAATTTCTTCATTCCCCTTTCGGGTCGGTCTTTTACAAAATTCAAAGGGACTTTGCAGACCCCGCACGATAAATCACTCATTCCATCACCTTGTAGTGCATCTCACGCATACCATACTTATTAAGTTTCCGGTATTTCTCTAATTTTGTAAATCCTTCAATGGGATTACGAACATGAGAAGCGAGAAGGGATGAAAATTCTTTCGTAGTAAAAGAAACCTGTCTATTAGTTTCTCTCCATTCATCATACACAATCGCATACAAATCTCGCATAGCAAGGTAGGGGTCTTCATTTTCTTCCTTAGACCATAAAGAATACTCGGTCAATATATCAATAGATGTCTTCAAGACCTGCTGACTTCTCTTCTTTTTGGTTCCTAAACCTGTCCGATTACTACTTGCCATATACCTTCGTTATGCTTACAGGTATTTTAACTCATACCCCGAAAACCGCAAATGCAATTATCAACATAGTAAATCTTTACTATCTAAAATGTTAATGAAGATGGTCGGAGGGAGTGAACCTGCCCACAAGCCGAAAATCCCCAAACGACTCAAGACAGGGGGGATTATCACTCCACACCGGCCAATTAAGCCGACAAGGTTCTCCCTTATTAAGTTTGCTGAAATACTATTCTTTCGGCATAGGGGAGAGTAAGCCAATCATACATCGCCTTTCCAAGAGGGGTTTTTCCCAATTTTTTGAGATTAAACCGATATTCACGGTTTTTGGACTCCACAAGCCCGGAAGCAACCCATCTTTTTAGCATAGAAGAAACCCGTTTAGAATTGATTTTACGAGTAGTTCTTCCCATATATTCTGCAATTAAATTTGCGCCCATCCAAGATTCTTTTTTGGAAAAGTATGTTGCACGGTGTTTTAGAATACAAAGTAATAGGTGTGACACCTCCATACGCCTTTTCTTTGCACTTTTTAGCAAATGATGACACTTCATGGAACAAAATTTCCTATTACCCCTCTCAATGTCGTAAGAAAGAAGGGTGGGTTTTGAACACATTTCGCAAGGAATATGAATTTCCGGCCAAGAAAACCTTCCCGAATGATACTTATTCAATCTTGGGGTTTTTTCTAATCCTTGTTCTTCAAATAATCGGCAATAATGAGAACAATAATGTTCCTCATATACAGAATCACCCTTAGAGGGATTCTCGGCACGAATTTTTCTATCACAAACGGGGCATGATTTATTCAATGTATCAACGCCCTAAATTACCCGATTCACCAAATAATGACTTGAGGGGAGAATTACAATTAGCAATTCTGTATGTTAATAATTTTTGCCCGCCATCATCTATTTTTTCAACCCATCCATTTTTGATAAGTGTTTTAATAGAAGCGGAAATCTTCGCAGGGGAACAAGACATTCTAAACCAATCTCGGTAATGTGTTGCTATTTCATCGGCAGTTAAGCATTCATTTGGAAATGCCCTAAGAACAAGCATGGTTCGCACCCTCAATGCAATTTGTGTTGAACCGTTGCGCTTTGAAGTGGATTTCGGATTACGCTTGGCTTGATGGCTACAATCTTGACTACAAAATATGCGGTTTTCATCACTACGCTTTAATGTAAATATATCATTACACCACGCACAAGAAGCCTCTAACTTAGGCCACGGTGGATTGTAAGCATATTTTCCTGTCCCTCTCCAACATTCGTAGCGAGTCTTCTTCTTATATCCTTCTGCGGGGAATGTCATAAATTCAAAACAATAGCGAGAACAATAAGAAGCATCACGGCGATAACTACTCTTAATCCCACAGGGTCGCCCACATGGACAAAAACCTTTGATTCCAAATTGCGGGTCTATTCCCTTCTTTTTGATAGTAGGCTTCGTCACTTCGTTTGGTCTGCGCTTAGGCTTTTCGGGAACATCAATTTCTTCCCATTCGTAATTTTTACCCATGACCCATTCGGTAGGCATATCCTTTGATTAAATCAACAGGTATTTATATCCATCGTTAGTATTTGTGGACAAAATGGGATTTTGCTACGAAATAATCGCCGGGATAGTTATTAGTTTCATTGTCCGAGCCGCTTGAATGAATTTGAATAGTAAAATTTCCCGTTACATTAGAAATGGTTTTGTGATACATCGCATTTATCCCTGTCTGTAAATATACAGAAAAAATTGTCTTATTTTCGTGAATCAAAGAATAATTCACATATCCTCTATCCCAATGTGCAGGGTTATGGAATTGAGCCGTTAAGTCAAGTGTAAAATTCAATTCACCTGTTTCATTAAATGATACTATGGAGGAATTGCCCATACTCATCGGATTAACATTCCAAAATTGATAAGAATGGCTGTCATACACCGTTTCTCTAATTAGAGGCAGTTCGGGTTCGGAAGGCGTAGTCTGTTCTGCGGTGGATAGACACCCACTAAGCAAAAGGATAGGGATTAAGAGGGCAAATAATTTATCCATAATAATCACACCTTATCAAAGAATACCCATCGGGTATAGTCGGGTTCA
>Ga0233429_1002232_pt1 | contig 20581 bp, 19 predicted proteins | sample SI_118_April2016_3_FD_179879 | JGI IMG/M metagenome (GOLD analysis project Ga0233429, IMG submission 179879) | Seawater microbial communities from Saanich Inlet, British Columbia, Canada - SI_118_April2016_135_MG | ecosystem: Environmental > Aquatic > Marine > Inlet | place: Canada: British... | reverse complement strand
CTGTTTGGAAAATTTATAAATTATCCAAACGCTTAGTCACACAAAGGCCAAGAAAAGCCAGACTGCAACAACTGCGACCAATACTCCGACTAAGATAAATACCACGCGATTCATTTAAATCTCTTCTGTAATTTTCGCAATATCTATCCCTTTTAGCACATTTTCGCTTCTAGGTTTACTGACAATGTAAAGCCATACAAAACCGGAGATGCCAGCCAACAAAGAGGCTGAAAAAATTCCTGTTTTAGCAATGACCAATAATTCCTCATTACCTTCAAATCCCAACTGGGCGACAAAAATCGACATCGTGAAGCCGATTCCAGCGAGTAGCGATACACCTGCAATTTGTGAAAACTTGGTATCTTTGGGTAGCTCTGCTATGCCCATTTTGAGGACCAGCCAACACGTCCCTGTAATGCCGACGAACTTTCCGAGCACCAATCCCAATGAAATCCCGAGCATAACGGGATGGGCAAAAGCATCCCCCAAGGAACTGAATGTCATAGGCACGCCCGCATTTACCAAGGCAAAGATCGGTATAACTAAATAGGCAACTGGATAATGCCAAATATGTTCAAGACGTTGCAGCGGCGCTTGGGCACTTTGCACACCATTTTCAAGTGTCTGCACTACGGCACGCAATTCGATATTTGTCATGATCCCGGTACCGGGTTTAAAACTGGAATCAAAACGCTTAACAAGCGCTTTTAGATACGAGCTAAAACTTGCGGGATCATATTTGGGCCGCGCGGGAACCGAAAACGCTCCCATTATTCCGGCTAAGGTGGCATGCACGCCTGATTGCTGCAATGCATACCACATCATTACGGCGAGGATAAAATAAGGGATCGTATTGCGAATACCACCAAGATTTAAAATCATAAGAAGGACAAAAAATCCCAGGGAAGTTGCCAATGGCATCAGGGCAATTGTTTCTGTGTAGAAAACGGCAATAACGATTACTGCGCCAAGATCGTCGACGATCGCCAGGGCCACCAGAAAAGTTATCAGGGAACTCGGGACCCGACTGGCCAATAAAGCCAACACACCAACAGCAAAAGCGATGTCAGTTGCCATAGGTATTCCCCAGCCAACGACAGCCGGTCCCTCAGGGTTCAGGGCAAAGTAAATAAGGGCCGGGACAACCATGCCACCAACAGCCGCCGCAATTGGCAATACCGCGTTTCGCATATTTGCCAATTCACCGACCAGGAATTCACGTTTCAACTCCAACCCAACGACAAAAAAGAACAACGCCATTAAGCCATCATTGACCCAATGGTGGAGGGTTAATTCCAACTTCCAAGAGCTGATACTAACGCCAATTAATGTGTGAATAGTGTGTTCATAGGCGGAGGCAAAGGGGCCATTCGCCAACACCATAGCAACGATAGCCATACACATAAGAAGGAGGCCGCTGGTCGTTTGGCGGTCAATAAACTCTTCAAAGGGAGTTAATATAGTATCAAAACTCTTTTCCCATCGGGCATTGAATATCCCCCGATCTTTCTCAGAATTTAAATTATCATCGTTGTTTAATTTATGTTGGGTAGTCATCTCTTCAATTTTCATTGCTTAAGTTTTGGCTGGCCAATTGTGGGAAAAATAATCGTAATTTTGGTCAATGGAACCGTTCTTCAAGAACGACCGGAGAAACAAAACCATCGGGTTTGATGGCTAAAACCGCGCAATTAACTTGTTCCAAAATTGACTCGGCCGCATTGCCAACAAAATATCCAGGAACCACGCTTTTTTTGATTGTTCCCATTACAATTAAGTTTATGCCTGCTGTGTCCTGGACTTCAGGGACGATAAATTCTGGTGCGCCACGTCGTAGATGAATTTCATGGTTAATCTCCCTTAAATCATAGCGGCGCAAAAAATGACCGAGCGATTTCTGGAAAATCGCTTTGTGCTTAGTCAAAATATTGCATTCTATTTCGGGGGTGATCTCGGATAGAAGGGTTAGACTATCGTTGCCGGTAACCTCCCATGAATGCACAATATGAAGAACCGCTCCATTTTGATGAGCAACAGAGGTGGCTAAATCCATGATGGAAATATTAAGCGAATTGTCTTTGTCATCTTCTGACAACGGACCAATTGCTGCTAAAATATGATCGTAGTTATTTTGAGGTTCCTGCTTGGTAATCCAAACTGGGCAAGGACATTTACGCAACAAATGTAGCGTATCACTGCCAAAGAATAACTTGCGATACCCCCTGCCACCGTCGGTAACCATTAAGACTAAATCATGTTTACCGCGGAGCACTTGATGAATCACTTCTAAGAAAAGGGTGCCCTTTAAAATAGCCGTTTCTATCCTAACTCCGGCGACACGGATTGATTCAGTCAGCCGACAAAGGCGTTTTTTTCGCTCGTCAATGAAACTAGAAGACAGGGAACAATCTTGCACATTTTCCACAACGGTCAGGCGCGCATCATTTTTACCAGCGAGGTTCGCTGCCAATGTCAGAGTATCATCGTCACCAACGACATCGTTAAGTACCACCAGAATATTTTTGAATCTTTCCATTTTTCCTCGAGCCAAAAGATGTAGATAATTTTCTAGCTGGAGAAATTGAAAAGAAAAATTCGAATTTTTTTTAATTTAATTCAGTCTTTTTCGAACTAATATTAATGCTTGAATGAGAGGATTTTGGGAAAAGAGAACCCATTACGCGGAAATCGTATTCAAATGCGATATTCTTGAATCGCAATCCAAAGACCACAGGACAAACCAGTTTTAGGTGAAGCTTCATTCCAACATAAATCGGAATAGAATTAGAAAAATTAAACTCTAAGCCATCTCCTTTGGCCAATCAGTCAGATAAATACGAACCTTATATGAATATTTTCCGAAATATATCGCGTTCTTGATCGCCGACTACGAATTAAAATCAGTCTCTTCGATGATTTCTTCTACCTCATCGTCTTCTTCCCGCTCCGCCTTTTTCTTTTCGACGGCGCGGACGGCGATGATGGATATTTCGTAGAGGATGATGATCGGGATGGCGAGGCCGACTTGGCTGATGATGTCGGGCGGTGTGAGGACGGCGGCGGCGATGAAGACCATAACGAGGGCGTATTTGCGTTTTGCGGCGAGGCCGACGGAGGTCAGAATACCAGCGCGGGCCAGAAGTGTCAGGATGATCGGCAGTTGAAAGCTGATACCGAAAGCGAAGATAAGGCGCATGACGAGCGAGAGATATTCGTTCACCTTGGCTTCGAGCTGGATCGGCAGACCGCCTGCAAGGCCCGCACTTTCAAAGCTTAGGAAAAATTTCCACGCAAGCGGAAAGATGAAGTAGTAGACAAGCGCCCCGCCGGCAAAAAACAGGATCGGCGAGAGCACAAGATAAGGTGCCAAGGCCATTTTCTCATTCTTGTAGAGTCCGGGCGCAACGAACTTCCAAAATTGCATGGCAACAAAAGGGAAGGACACAAACATCGCCGCCCAGAACGAGACTTTGATATAGGTAAAAAAAGCTTCATGCAGTGCGGTGTAAATCAGTCGGCGGTTTTGGCCGGTCTCATGCATAATGTCAGCCAGCGGCTGTACCAAGAAGCTATAAATCTGCTCGGAAACTGCATAGGCGCCAACGAAGACGACAAACACAGCGATCACGGAATACATCAAGCGATTACGGAGCTCGATTATGTGCTCCATCAGCGGCGAGGTATTGTCGTCGGCTTCCTCGCTCACGCTTTATTTTCCTCTTCCGGCTTCCCCACCGGGACAGGCGCTTCTCCAGGCGCTTCTTCAGCCGCTATTTCCGGCATGCCTTCGGGCGCCGCGTCGGGTAGCTCAGCGGTCTCATCCTCATCAAGCTCGTCATCGTCATAGACCGCCGTGCCATCAGGATCATCGGGATCATCCTCGTCATAGGCCGGATCATCGAGATCAACCGGATTTGCAAATTCGTCACCGCTGAAATCGAAGGCATTTTTAATCTCGCCATCGGGATCGATGGTGTTTTCAAGCGCCGTATTGGCATCAAAAGAGCCTGCCGACTCAATCTGTTTCTTGACCTCGTCGAGCTCGGTATCACGTATCATATCATCGACATGGCCCCGAAACTCGCGGGTCATGGATTTCGCTTTGCCAACCCATTGCCCAACGGTACGCAGCACGCGCGGCAAATCCTTAGGACCAACAACAATGATGGCCACAATAAGAATGATGGTGATTTCGGTCCAACCGATATCAAACATTTAAGCTGCCGTGCTAGAGGTGAAAACTTATATAAAGATCAGCTTTTTTCTGAATCTTCTTTTTTCTCAGCGGATTCGGAAACCTGCGCTGCGGCACTGTCTGGCGAGTTATTTGCCTGGGTGGATTCTTTAGTAGAATCAGTAACTTCCTCAGCCATACCAGATTTAAAGTTCTTAACGCCTTTCGCCACATCGCCCATAACTTTTGGCAATTTTCCAGCACCAAAAATAATCAAGACAATCACAAGGACGAGGACAACCTGCCAAACTCCAATCCCCATTTAACCATACTCCTACTAATATTGAATTCGCACAAATTTAAGTTGGCGGATAATGGCAGACTCCAGGGCCAAGAGCAATGATTGCGATAAATACGGAAATAATTCGGTGCCAATCAGCACTATCTATAGAAACGAATCATGCTATATAGCTAGAATTGCTGTTTTTATGAAATAAAGGTGGATCGACAATGATATTTGGGAAAGCCGGGATCGTCTCGTTCTCGCTTCTATCAGCATCACTGCTTTTAAGCGCCTGCTCGGACCCCGACTTTGCCGACATGTGCGCTGCGTCGGCCGCGGAACAAATTCCTAAAGGCGCTGAGATATCTGTCTCAGACAAAAAGGTCACGAAACAAGGTCTAAGTGCTACCGTAACGCTCAAAATCACGGCGGCGTTTAAAAGAAAAGATAAAGATGACAAGCTGAGCTTTTACCGGGCCAGCTGTATCATAAAAGGCGACCGCGTCGCCCGCGCCTTCCTTAGACCGGCTAGCAGCTAAAGCTCGCCTTTACTTCCGGCACAATATTTATCCCCGGCCACCACCCAATGTTTATCCCCGGCCACCACCCAGGCACTCTGGCGACGGCATGGTTTGCCCGCCTTTAGCCGTCCATTCTTCCGGCGTCAGGGTTTGCATCGCCAGCGCATGGACCGGTCCGGCAAGTTCGTCCGCCAATACAGCATTGACCCGTTGATGGCGCTTTACCAGGCGTTCACCCTCGAACTCCTCAGAAATAATGACGACCTTAAAATGAGATTCAGAGCCTGGCGGCACATTGTGCATATGGCTCTCATTGATGACTTCCAATCCCGCCAAAGGGATCGCATCCACCAGTTTTTGTTCAATTACGTCTTGTACACTCATTTCAATATCCTGAATTTAACTTTAAAATCATTCTAGACTTCCAAAGGCCACGCGTAAATATCCGATCCTTATTTAGGAAGCCAGCCTTTTATTTTCGACTGCACCTGCGGAGAGAGGAAATCTTCTATGGGCCCTAAGAAAGATTTTAAATGCACCATGGTCTTCGGATCACCTTTGGGAAGCTGGCCGACCATCAGCTCAACGGCCTTATAGGTTGCCTCCATAAATCGCTGGGCGTCTTGATTAACGTCGTCCCAATTGCCCCCCTCATTGGCAACAAAGCAGATCGATTGATCTAAAAACAGACGATGGCGGATATTGGTGTTGTTGAGCACAAAATGCGCCATCCGTTCAATCGAAAGAGGCTCACCTTGCTCGCCATCTGCGAGATAGCTTTCGGGCGAGATTTTACAGATTAGAATTTCATCTGAGCTGCGGGACAAATGGATCGCTGCATCATCAGAAACAGCCCTGAGCGCAAAATCGTAATCCATTGTCGAGAAATACTTGCTCCCGCTTTCACTCGCAGTCTTATCTGGGATGACCATCAAGGGATGGGGGAAGAGACATTGGCTGATGACACCCGCAGTCTCCGGGGCCCCTTCGCCAAACTGTTCGACCCGCCAATTCAATTGCGACGGATAATGTGTTGAGCTCGCCCCGCCCATAAAATAGGCACCAAATATGGGGTGCATGTGGTCGAGGCTGAGCCTCACCAAATCTCGGGGGGCCATATGAGCGGATAAATCTTGGCGTAATATTGGCGCTGCGGTCGCTTCATTGAGCCGCATAAAGAGCGCCATCACCGCCCGCTTCCCTGCAAGGCGCAGATCATGCAGGCGCGCCAATGACCCATCGGCGATGATAAAATCAGAATCCAATAAAATAGCCGCCGCCCCTTTTTCAAGAGCCGACAGCATATGCTGCGCCGTAATGCGCTGCACATTGTGTTTAACTGTCGAAGGATCAGAATTTTCAATCGCCTGCTGCAGGTTACCGCCGCCATAGGCGATTTCATCATAATTGTGGAAGTGCACCTCGGCGAATTCAGCCAATTTCTTTATCGATGAGCCAAAATAATCACGCGACGCGCGATCGGTATAAATGTGATAGTGGATGTCGGCTTCTGCCGCCAGGGCCGGCAGATTGCCCGGCATGAGCTGCGAGGCGAGCGAAAACTCAAGATATTTAGTAACGAAGTCTTGGCCCCACACCGTGACAAAGACATCGTAGCGCATAAGGTACCCTACTCAGCTTCAAGGGAGGTGAGGTCTTCACCGTCATCTGGATCGAGCGGCGCTTCGCTCATAACTTCTTCTTCCGGCACTTCTTCCAATTCATCGGGATCGGCTGCGGGAGCCATATCGGCCCGCGTGCCCAGCGTCTGAATGGCTGGACGTTTGTCGATCAGGCCAGCTGCTTTGAGGTCGTCCATACCCGGCAAATCATCAATGCTTTCCATACCGAATTGATCGAGAAAACCTTCGGTCGTGCCCCAGGTTACCGGCTTGCCGGGTGTTTGCCGGCGACCGCGTGGCCTAATCCAGCCGGCCTCGAACAAGACATCCATAGTGCCTTTGCTGAGGCCCACACCCCGAATTTCTTCAATTTCGGCACGCGTAACAGGCTGATGATAGGCGCAGATTGCCAGCGTCTCAACGGCGGCCCTGGAAAGCTTACGACTTACCGTCCGGTCGACCATCAAAGATTGCGCAATATCAGGATCAGTACGGAACGCCCACCCCTTGCCAACCTGAACGAGATTAACGCCATGGTCTTCATACTGATTTTTCAGCGCTTCAAGCAGCGCATCAAGATCAGCGTCATCCGGCATTCTGTCTTCCAGCACCTTTACCGGCACCGGTTGGGCCGAGGCAAAAATTAAGGCTTCCAAAATTTTTAAATGCTGCTGGTCCACGTTACTCATGATCAATTAATCTCTGTATTATTTTCAGTGTTGGTGTTGGTTTGGCTGTTATCCTCAGCGTCACGATTAGCGTCTTTAACAAATATTTTCTCAAAGGCACCGCCTTGCCGCATCTGCATTTTTCCCTCTTTGGTTATTTGCAGCGCCGCCACAAATGTCGACGCCAACGCAGAGCGGCTAATAATATCACCTCTGAGCTCCATCGGCAGGAATTGATCAAGTTGAGCCCAGTCCGGAATTTTACCGATCATGCCGAGCATGCGCTTAACGGCATCATCGGGTGAAAACAAATCAGAGCCCTGAATGTGCAAGGTCTTAACATTAGAGCGATGGGTATGCTCGCCATATGCGCTGAGCAATTCATACATCGAGACGTCATATATCGACGTTGAGTTATAGCCAAACCTCTCAGGATCACCGCGTTTGAAAAAATCCAGCCCCAATTGTGAGCGTGCCATGATGCGCGCACCGGAATCCTGCATCGATTCAAGACGCCGCAACTGAAATTGCAAAGCTTCGGCCATTTCCTCACCGGTCGGCTCATCCTCAGTTGACATATCAGGGATCAACAGCCGGGATTTCAGATAAGCCAGCCAAGCTGCCATCACCAGATAATCCGCCGCGAGTTCCAAATTTGAGCTGCGAATTTCAGAGACCCAGTAGAGGTACTGATCTGCCAGTTCTAAAATTGAGATTTGCGTGATATCAACTTTTTGGTCGCGGGCCAGTGTCAACAGAACGTCAATCGGTCCTTCAAAGCCACCGACATCAAGCACCAGATCAGTCCCCGGCTGAACCGCCGGCCGGTCGCCATCTTCAAACTCTTCAATAACGGAACTGATATCGTCACTCATTGTCTAATAAACGCCTACCATATTGATTATAAAACCAGCCAGCTCGAAGGCTGGAATGCCGACGATCCACATGAATATATTCAGATCAAGCCCAATCAAATCGCCGAGCCACGGCAACACAAATAACGCCCCTAGGATAATCCCAAAGCCCGCCCGTTCCAACCGCGCGAGTTGTTGAGCCAGATGGGGCGGTAAAATACCGACGGCAACCCGTCCACCATCCAGCGGTGGAATCGGAATCATGTTGAAAATACAAAGGATTAGGTTGAACAGGATCGACATCATCAGATTTGCCGCCAACCAGGGCTGAATGTCTCTAGGCACCAGTTCTACAACATGGAACAGCGCCGCCGAGAGAATTGCGAGAATCAAATTTGATCCGGGTCCCGCGAGAGCCACCAAAACCATATCCCGGCGCGGCTTATTTAACGCCCAGAAATTAACCGGCACCGGCTTGGCATAGCCAAACGACATCTTACCGCCGGTCGCCAGCAGCAATAGCGCCGGCAATATAACTGTGCCAAAAGGGTCGATATGCTTGATCGGATTGAAGGTTATGCGGCCTTCGTTAAAGGCCGTATCATCGCCGAGTTTCCACGCGACCCACCCGTGCGAGGCTTCGTGAAAGGTTACCGCCAAAACAATTGGCAAAACCCAGGTCGATATCTTAAAGAGGAGAGATTGTTCGTCCATACCTATTCCAGCAATTCTTCCAGTCGCGCGAGTGAAGCTTCTTTATCGATGGTCTCATAGTGCTGAATGCGAGCCAGGGCATGCGCTAGTCGCTCATTGGCCTCATCCGTCATATCATAAACTGCAGTGGCAATTTCAACCATCTCACTCATTTCACCATTGCAGTGCAGCACGACATCACAGCCGGCTTCAAGCGACGTTCGTGTGCGCTCGGCAAAGCTTCCGGCTAATGCCTGCATGGAGAGATCATCCGTCATCAGCAACCCATCGAAGCAAATCTCGTCTCTAAGAATTTCTTTAACAACCCGCTTCGAGGTCGTTGCCGGGTGATCGGCATCAATCGCGCTATAGATAACATGAGCCGTCATGGCGAGTGGCATATCGGCCAGCACTTTGAACGGCATGAAATCAATCTGCGACAGCTCTGCATGTTCAGTATCGACAATCGGCAATGCCTTATGGCTATCGACAGTGGCCCGGCCATGGCCTGGAATATGCTTGATGACCGGCAATATCCCTTCATGCATCAAAGCACTACACGCCGTGCGCCCAAGCGCAGCTATTTGATCAACATCGCGCCCGTAAGCACGGTCTCCAATAACGGAGTCGGCACCCTCTTCCGGGATATCGAGCACCGGCAAGCAATCAACATTGATGCCAAGCTCCCGCAATTCCTGGCCGATCAAACGCACATTCAAGGTTAGGGCCTCACATGCCAGGCCGAGATCACGCTCAGCCAATTGAGCAAAGACTTGCGCTGCAGGAGGATGACGCCAATGAGGTGGTTTCAGCCGACAAACACGCCCGCCCTCCTGATCAATTAGGATCAGTGCGTCTTTGCTTTGAATACAATCTCGAAGCTGCTGGGTGAGATCTTGGACCTGTTTAGGAGTGTCACAATTCCGCGCAAATAAGATAAAACCGATCGGCTGGGTTTTGGTAAAAAAAGCAACCTCTTCCGGGGAGAGCTCCAGCCCGGCACAACCAAAGATGACAGCTTTCGAAGGTGCCATATTACTTGCCACACTATTTACCGGGACGAATGACGAGACACGCGACCTTTACTTTGGCAAGCGATTGACAGAGCGCCTTAGCAACAACTTGGTTGGCAAAAGTTCCCGCCCGCAGACGATAATATATACCGCGCTTGCCAAGATCAGCACGTACCACATTGAGGCTTAATTTTCCGAGCAGGCTTTGATGCTTTTTTTGCAAGCGCGCCCATTCTTTCTTCGCGGCAGCTTCGTTTCTGACAGCGGCCAATTGGATCTGATAGCTGGTATTTACAGCCGCCTTAAACTGAAGAGCGGCAATAGGTGCCACTTCCTTTGGCTGGGCAGCAACGATTTTTTTTTCTGACTGTGGCGGCTTGGGAGCGGGCGCTGGTTTTTTCACCGCCGCTACTTCTGCCGTCGTTGGCTGCGAGCCAACCGTTTTAGCCGGCGCTGGCTTGGTTTCCTGTTTTGGTTCCGGCTTTACCGTGATCTCAGCTTTCTCAACCGGCTTTGGTTGTGGGGGTGACAGCGGCACTTCCGGGCGCGGCAATAAATTCTCGGTCTTTTCTTCCGGCGGCTTTTTCTCCAGGCGGTCATAGACCAGCTTGTCACGATTGGGGATTTCGATGCCACCCGGCTTTTCAGGCCGTACTTTCAATGGTTTCTCAGAGGCCCGCACAATCGGCAATTCATCGGCATTGCGACCGATAATTTCATCACCCCACTGCGCCCAAGCGCCATAACCGGCCCCACCCAGCAGGACAACCAACAATAAAAATTTTAAACCAGTTCGCTTTGGTTTTGAGCGCCGGGCAATGCGTTCAAATTCCAGGGTGTCGGCTCTTAGATCACCGGTATCAAGTTCGGGGATATCATCGAGCGGAATTTCGACATCGGCGAGATACTCATCCGGGCCGGGCAAGGGCGCACCTTCGGCCGGCAAACGCAAATTCGGCACGTCGTGATCAGAAACTTCCTCGGGATCATTGTCTCGCCGACCAAAATTCTTTTCATCATCGCCAGGGATATCGCTTGGCGCCATTACCGCATCTCCTCAAGAGGTTCAACGCCCATCACTTCCAGGCCGGAAGCAATCACCGTTGCCAATGCTTTTACCATAGCCAAGCGGGCTAGCGTCAATGGTTTATCCTCCTCGGTGAGGAAACGCAGCGAGGTGTCTTCTTTGCTTCCTTTGGTCCAAAGTGCATGAAAGGCGGCGGATAGATCATGGAGATAATAGGCTATCCTATGTGGCTCATGCGCTTCAGCAGCGCTTTCCACCATTTGCGGCCAGGCTGCCATTGATTTGATCAAAGCAAGCTCAGCAGAATCGGTCAAGCGTTTGAAATCCGAATTCTTAAGTGCCGCGATAGAAATATCCTCCCCCTCAAACATCTCTGCCGCATGGCGCAAAACTGAACAGCAGCGAGCGTGTGAATATTGCACATAGAATACAGGATTATCGCGGCTTTGTTCCATTACTTTTGTCAGATCAAAATCGAGCTGTGCATCGTTCTTTCGGGTCAGCATGATAAAGCGAACAACATCTTTACCAACTTCATCGATCACTTCGCGCAAAGTAACGAAGGTGCCAGCACGCTTTGACATTTTTACCGGCGCGCCATTATCCATCAGATTGACCATCTGGCAGAGCTTTACATCCAACTCGCCGCCCTCTTCGGTCAATGCCTTAACCGCAGCTTGCATGCGTTTGACATAGCCGCCGTGATCGGCGCCCCAAACATCGATCATGGTACCAAAGCCACGACTGAATTTATCTAAATGATAGGCCATGTCCGTCGCGAAATAAGTCCAGGAGCCGTCGGATTTTTTTACTGGCCGGTCGACATCATCCCCAAAATCAGTTGCCCGGAAAAGGGTCTGCGGGCGCTCTTCCCAATCATCGGGCTTTTTGCCTTTGGGTGGTTCCAGCACACCGGTATAAATGAGGTCGCGACTTTCCAATGTCACCATCACTTCATCCACGCCGCCGCGGCCGACCAAATCACGCTCTGAGCTGAAAACACTATGCTCAACACCGAGCGCCGCCAGATCGTCACGGATTAAATCCATCATCGCGTCAATGGCAAAAGCGCGTAACGGCTCCAACCAGTCGGCTTCATCTGCGCTTTGCCATTTATCGCCGTCTTGGTCCGCGAGGCTTTTGCCGACATCAATGAGATAGCCGCCGGGGTAGTAGCCATCCGGGATATCGTCAACTTCTTCGCCGAGCGCTTCCAGATATCTATGATGAAGCGAGCGTGCCAAGACATCGACCTGGGCACCGGCATCATTGATGTAATATTCTTTGGTCACGTCATAACCAGCCTTGGCGACAAGATTTGCCAACACATCGCCGATAACCGCGCCCCTGCCGTGGCCGACATGCATCGGGCCGGTGGGATTGGCGGAGACATATTCGATATTGATCTTCTGCCCCTGACCTTTGGTCGACGTGCCATATGCCGTTCCGGCATCCAAAACCTCACCCAGCCGGGCATGCCAGAAATCATCGCTGAGCACGATATTGATAAAGCCGGGTCCAGCAATCTCGGCTGACGTGACGGCCTCGTTCTTCAACAAGCCTGCGACAATTTGAGCAGCGAGATCGTGTGGCTTGAGCCCGGCAGGTTTGGCCAAAACCATGGCGGCATTGGTGGCAACATCGCCGTGCTTCGGATCACGCGTTGGTTCAACCGATACGCGGTCAAAATTGGTGTCTGATGGGAGTGCGCCAGAGGCAGCAAGCGCGCTTAAGATTTCAACAACGCAATCGCGCATATATTCGAAATGGTTCAGGGCAGTCATGGTTTATATATCAATCAGTTTAGCGTGTTCATCATAAGCAAAGCGATCGGTCATACCGGCGATATAATCAGCCACCACATGCGCCGTTTGCTCATCATTTTTACCGCCAACATGCTGCTGCCATTCGGTCGGCAAATTCTCCGGCTCGGCCAGCAAAAGATCAAATAAATCACGCACCACACGGCGTGCTTTACTGGTCATTCTATTGACCCGGTAATGCCGATACATGTTTTCAAACAAGAAGTCTTTGAGGCTTCTGTCAATCTCATGCATCTCTTCGGAAAATGAAATGACCGGATGATCCAGGCCGCGAATATCATCAACATTTAGCGGTGCCGCTTCTTTTAACCGTTGCTGCGATTCTGTCAAACAGTCGTTGACCATGGCACCGATCAATTCACGTACGGCTTCGTGGCGCTGGCGGGATTTACCAACATCAGGGTAAGCTAAAATGACTTTTTGAAATATCTCCCCGACCAAAGGCAGACCAAGCAAATCCTCCATAGAGAACAGACCCGCCCGCAAACCATCATCAATATCATGGTTGTTATAGGCAATGTCATCGGCGAGTGCGGCGACCTGAGCTTCCGCACTGGCAAAGCTCGCAAGCCGGAGATCGTTCTTAGCATTATAGTCTTTGATCTCGCGCGGCAACGGCTTAGCACCTTCAATTTCGATCAGTGGGCCATTGTGCTTAACAATCCCCTCAAGCGTTTCCCAGGTCAGGTTGAGCCCATCAAAATTTAGATAACGCCGCTCCAGCCGCGTGATCACCGACAAAGACTGCGCATTATGATCAAAACCGCCAAACGGCTCCATCAGTTCCGCCAGCGCATATTCGCCGGCATGGCCAAAGGGTGGATGTCCCAGATCATGCGCCAAGGCTAAGGCTTCAGCGAGGTCTTCGTTCAAATTCAAACAGCGCGCTAAAGTGCGGGCGATCTGTGAGACTTCCAAAGTGTGGGTCAGGCGCGTGCGGTAGTGATCGCCTTCGTGGTTCACAAAGACCTGGGTTTTGTACTCTAAGCGCCGAAACGCCGCCGAATGGATAATGCGATCTCGGTCCCGCTGAAAGCAGCTCCGCGTTTCACTTTCAGCTTCACTATAAAGCCGCCCACTACTGTGTTCCGGAAAACACGCAAAAGGCGCCAATTGATTAAGACTTTGTTTCATAAGCAAGAACTTAGCCGAAATTTCTTAACAGGCCTATAAGAGTTATTGGTGCAAACAGGTTAAAGCTGGATACGCGGGTCAAGCCCGCGCATGACGTGCGAGGGTGGAAAACTTTGCTCAATATATCCGACACGCTCGCCTATGATGTCAAAGAGGAATTTTAGCTCAAGACATTCGTCATGCGCGGGCTTGACCCGCGTATCCATCTTCTAGCAGTGAACTTATATTTATGGCGGATTTTAGTTTCCTGATCTCACCCCAGCATTTGACTTTTCAGAAAATAAGATTACATAAGGGATTGCGAACTGTTATCATTACGTAAATATTTGGCTGTTAAGAGACTAAGCTATGAACGCATTATCAATCACCGAAAGTGCCGCCCATCGGGTGTCCGAGCTCATCACGTCTGATGGCACGGAAGGCTCCATGCTGCGCGTTACGGTTTCGGCTGGTGGTTGTTCCGGATTTTCTTACGGCTTTGGCCTCGATGACACTCAAACCGACGAAGATAAGATTTTCGAAGACCACGGTATCAAAGTCGTCATTGACGAGATGTCGCTTGAAATCCTCGGCAACTCAGAAGTTGATTTCGTTGATGATCTGATGGGTTCCGCGTTCAAGCTTAATATTCCGAACGCGACATCGTCCTGCGGCTGTGGCGTCTCATTCGCTGTTTAAGCGCCTTTTAGAGAGCCAGCACAATATGTTATGAAGAGACCTATTTCGCAGGATATGCGGTAGGTCTTTTTTATTAGGTGAGATTTAAATGATCAAAATAGCGACATGGAACGTCAATTCGGTTAAAGCCCGCCTGCCCCACTTGCTGAGATGGCTGGATGAGTTCTCACCGGATGTGGTTTTACTGCAAGAACTTAAATGTGTCGCTGAAGCTTTTCCCCATATGGAAGTTGAAGATAAAGGCTATAACATCGCGGTCGCGGGCCAGAAAACCTATAACGGCGTGGCCATCCTGTCGAAATCACCGATTGATATCGAGCTCACCGAACTGCCGGGCGATCCGAGCGATGAGCAGGCCCGCTATATCGAAGGCTTTACCGGCGGCGTTCGGGTGGCGGCGATTTATCTGCCGAACGGAAATCCCGTCGATACCGAAAAGTATCCCTACAAACTTGGATTTATGGAGCGCCTGCACGACCGGGCGAAGGAACTCCTGACAACAGAAGATGCGTTCGTTTTAGGCGGCGATTACAACGTCATCCCGGAAGATGCCGATGTGCATGAGCCTGAAAGCTGGCGGGGTGATGCGTTGTTCCGCCCAGAAACCCACGCGGCGTGGCGTAAGCTCATTTATCTTGGCCTAACCGATGCATTTCGCGTCTTTAACCCCGAAGCTGGACGTTATTCTTATTGGGATTACCGGGCGGGTGCATGGAATAAAGATCATGGCATTCGTATTGATCATTTATTGCTGTCGCCGCAGGCCGCCGATCTGCTGACGGCATCCGGCGTCGATCGAACACCACGGGGCTGGGAGAAACCTTCCGATCACACGCCGGTTTGGTGCGAATTAAATATTTAGTGAACGATGCGGTCAGCTGGAAAATAGGCCTTCACCGTGGTGCCTTCATCGGGTGTGCTTATAATCTCCATCTCACCACCATGCAGTTCGATGAGATCGCGGGTTAAAGGCAGCCCTAATCCCGTTCCTTCCTGATCAGACCGCGCCTCACGGCCGACTTGACCAAAACGCGTCAGCGCCGTTTCAATTTCCAATTCCGCCATCCCCACACCAGTGTCGGAGATGCTCATTAAAAAACGCCCGTCTCGGTCCTGGCGAGCCTCCACGGTTATTTTGCCTTCATTGGGGGTAAACTTTACGGCATTGGACAAAAGGTTCACCAATATTTGCTTAATGCGCCGCTCGTCACCTCGAAATTTTGATTGCCCGACGTCAACCTGATTGACGATCTCAATCTCATTTTCGCGTGCACGCTGTTCGACCATCCGAAGCGCTGCCGTTATGACCAGCGGAATTTCCAGCGTCGCCTCAGCCAACTCCATGGCCCCTGTTTCAATGGCCGACACATCCAGAATATCGCTGATAAGGTTGAGAAGATGTTCGCCGGACTCCTTTATGTGGCCGACCGCATCGGATTGTCTCTCATCGTCAATCTCGCCGAATATTTCGTGATTAAGAGCATCGGCAAAACCGATAATCGCATTAAGCGGGGTGCGCAGCTCATGGCTCATATTAGCCAGGAATTCAGACTTGGTTCTATTCGCAGTTTCCGCTTCAGCCCAGTGAAGATCAGAACGTTCCTTGGCCTGCTCCAACTCAGATTGAGCAATCTTCAACTCATTAATATCGTAAATCCAAAATAGGATTTGATCATCCTTGGCAGACTGCATCCGTTCCCAAGACCCCATGCCCCAATAAGGGTCTCGTTTTTTACTCTTAAACAAAACTTCCCTGAGTTCGATTTGACCATTTTTCTGAATCTTACTTACAACATCGTCACGATCTTCCGTGCTGGCCCAGAACTCCGCACCGCTCTCGCCGATAATTTCATCGGCAGAGTCAAGATTGTTGATTTCAACAAGCCGCGGATTTGCAAAAATGATCTTTCCGGTTTTGATATCTGTTATGCCAACACCAATTGGACTTTTATTGAATATTTCGCTCAGTTGCTGCTCACGTTCACGAAGTTCAACCTCCATGCGTTTGCGTTCTGTAATATCAGATGACGCCCCCCGGTAGCCAATAAAATCACCATTCTGATTATGAATTGGCTTGGCGTTACTCAAATAGGTTAATTCATTTCCCGCATCATCAATAAGTTGACGCTCAAATTTGACAATCTCCTCATGGGTATCGAGAGCCTTAATAAACGCTTCCGCACTGGGATCACTTGGTGAGCTTGGTGTTTTACGACTCATCGCCCCAACGCGTTCACCTAAGGGATTTATCTTCATAGAGACCAATTCAAAAAAATGCGGTGAGACATAAGTGTATCGATGATTTTTATCGGTTTCCCAAAACCAGTCTGATGCAGTTTCGGCGATCATTCTAAATCGCTCTTCGCCTTTGACGACTTCACTATGGGCGCGATCCAGTTGCGCCATCTGATTTTGAAGTTCACGCGTCCGCTCTTCTACCCGTTCTTCCAACTCATCTTGAATTTGCTTCAATTCGGCCTCGGTGTGGCGAATGCCGGTAACATCAGTCAGGAAGGCAATAGCGCTGCCGTCGTCCAAACGCTGCCGGCGGACTAAGTAGAGTTTTTCGCCTATTCGAATATCTTCAATAATAAATTTTTGCAGGGCGCCCTCAGCAATCGTTTTTTTAATCCACGCTTCCTTGGTGAGACCACCCAAATCAAAATTGACTCTCTCGACTCGCGCCTCCAGTATTCGACGAAAATCGACACCCGGCACCAAAAGGTCGGCTATTTCCGAATAGATTTCCCGGTAACTTTGATTGCACGCAATCAGGCGATCATCTGCCTCCCAGAACACGACCCCTTCAGCCATAATTTCGATCGCATTAAACAATCTTTCCTGCGCGGCCTCGGCCAATTCCCGTGCTTTAATGTCATCAGTTATATCAACGGTGGTGCCGCGATAGCCTTTAAACTTTCCCGCCTCATCAAACAGCGGCTTACCGGTTGCACGAAAATGTTTAGTCTCACCATCCGCGCCATGGCGAACATGATCGAGGTCCCGAAAACTCTCATGTCGATCCATGATCGCAATATAATCCGACCAGAAATTACCTTGCCCCTCGACACCCGCCAACTCCCAGCGGGCTTTTCCAAGCATATCTTTGACACCGAGCAATCGGCTTTTTTCAGGCTCCTCTGAGACGTAGGTATAGCGATGATTTTCATCCGTTTCCCAAAACCGGTCGGCAACAGATTCTGCAAAATCGCGAAGTCTGCTCTCACCTTGCGACACTTCCTCTTGACGGGCATCCGACACGCGACCTATCTGCCGGCGCATGCCAATTACGCTTAGAAAAAAAACGCTAACAAGCAGCACAAATGCCGTAGCACTCACGACCCGAAGTGGCCCCTCTTCCGGCGCCAGTGCAAAAATTATGATCACCAGGAAAGCTGAGATCAGAATAATTAGGCGGGTGATAATTGTCATTTGTTAAAGTGTTTTCTATGGTTCTCTTTTATCGTAAATTGTATACTGTTAAACTTGGTGCACTCAGGCTTACGATTCAATAAAAATGTAGTTTATCTGAGTTTTATTTGATTTATCGATGATGAGAAAACTAAATTTCACACTTTAAATTCCAGATTTATTTGAATCTACGAAATCATTCCCACTTAACCAGTAGCTTTATTGTGATTTTTTTTCTCATCCATACTGTTTTAACTGACATAATTGACTGAAATAGCGATGCCGGAAGGTACTAAAAAAAGAATATTAATTGTCGAAGATGATGAGATGGTTCGATCCTTCGTAACCATCCATATGGAAAACCATGGCTTCGAGGTTACCGGCGTTGCAACCGGCAAAGCCTTTTTATCTGAAATTTTGAAAGCCCCGATTGATCTGATTATCCTCGACCTGAATCTCCCGGATGGCGATGGATTGGAATTCGCTGCAGAATTTAGGAAAACACATAACACGCCAATAATTATTGCCTCGGCACGCAAAGGGCTTGATGACAGATTGACCGCCCTCAACCTTGGCTCGATCGACTATGTGACGAAACCCTTTGATCCTCAGGAGCTATACCTCCGCATCAAGAATTTATTGAGCCTCATAGAACATGATGATGAGTCTGCTGAGATCCAAACCACCCAGTCACTCCTGCAAGGTAAAGGCATTGATAATTTACCCGACGGCAAATTGAAAAACATCGCCATCGGCGCTACTGCAGTTGTCATCCTCGGTGCGGTTGCCGTTATCGCATGGAATTTTGGCCGAACAGCGCCTGAAACTGTCGCCACCAATACCGCTCAATCGAGCCCCCCTGCTCCCGTTGTCGTACCTGCACCGGTCGCGGCACCTGCACCAAAAGTTCAACCGGAAAAGAAAATCACTCAAACCCAGTCGGCACCAAAACCTCAACTTCAAAAACCAGCGGTCGTGGCGCCAAAAAAATGCGGTGAGATTCCGAAAGTCGGTTGGTGGACGAACAAAAGTCACAACGCCATTCGTAGTTATGTCGAACGGAAATATGCCGGTGATTGGAAACCCTATATAAAAAGTTGGAACAAACGCCTCGAAAAGCTGGTCGATATCTCGCGTCGAGAATCCAGCGCGGTGGCCAGTAGCGGCATTGTATTGTCGGGCACAGATCTCGAGAAATACATTGTCGATGTCGAGACTAGAGTTTCTGTAATCAAATGCCTCGCAGAAAAAGATGGCAGCTAATTCGCCGGCCAGAATTTAAATTTTAAATTTCTTAAAATTTTAAGGCATTTGACCCAGATCAAAGTATCCATCGCTCTTTCCCATGACTATGCCCCTCCTGCAATTAATTCATGAGGAGTTGCGCATGACGACGGGTGGCATTATTTTTCTCGGTTTTGTCTGTGTTTTGGCGCTTGCGTTTATGATAACATTGGCTTGGGCCAGCAATCGAACCAGCGACTAATTTTTAGATAATATCGGACGTTCCTGACATCGATAGGCTACGGAAAGTATTTTTTGGACGAAACAGATAGTGAAATAATTCTAATTTGAAATTGCAAAAATAATTCCTTGATAGAGAACAATCAAAAAAACCGTTGAATATGCTGGAATAATCACCATCTGATTGGGTGAAATGAATTGCGCTGTTAGCCTGTCTTACTACCTATAAATTTGACATTTGCTGACATCTCCATGATTGCGATAATCATCTTTTGAAAAGTTTTGCGTCAAAAAATCGAGCTAAATATTTAATCCTGCATCGTTTCATCGGTGGGATTATTTTAGCCCTCGCTTTGCTTGGCGCGAGCAATGTTAGATCACAGGAACAAACAGCAACCGTTGGCATGTTTGTGCCCTTCCCGCCTTATATTCAGGAAAACAACAATCAGGAATTAGAGGGTTATGTTGTCGACTTATTGGCTGAATTATCCAAATATTCGAAGATTAAATTTGAATATAAAAGACTGCCAGTTGGGCGAGCTTCGTTTGACGCGTTAAAAAATGGCACAATCGATATTATACCGAGCGCCGGCATCACCGAGGCGCGACGGAAAATATTTGAATTTACCCGTCCGATAGAGACTTTTCGTATTTCTCTATTTGTGCGGAAAAATTCACTTGGAGGATCCAAGTTCTCCGACTTAACCAAATTAAAAATTGGCGTCGTCCGGGCCAACGCCGCCGAACGAATTTTGAAAAAGCGAAACCTTTCGAATACCAGAATTTTTCCCGACCCAACCAGCGGTCTCGTCGCCCTCATATCTGGACAAATCGAGGCTCTGGCCTATCCTGAACCGGTGCTTTGGCTTATCGCAAAAAATGCCAAATTGGCTGAGCATATAAAAATCGCCGGACCGCCCATTGCGACGATCAAGCGCGGCATGGCGGTTAAGAGAGGCCAAACGGCGTTGCGGTTGAAATTGGATCATGCGGTCGGTCAATTTATAGAATCTGAAGCATATCTCAAAATATACGCTAAATGGTTCGGCACTCGGGTCTCGTTTTGGACGCCTCGAATAGTCGCTTTGATCATGGGTGCCATCTTGCTGTTGAGCCTTTTTGCGATGGGGATTTGGCGCTATAGAACGATGGTAAATCTCAACCAGGAACTAACCAAAGCGGTCAGGCGTGCCGAGAATGTTTCCAACGAATTGGT
>Ga0233429_1002230_pt1 | contig 20597 bp, 24 predicted proteins | sample SI_118_April2016_3_FD_179879 | JGI IMG/M metagenome (GOLD analysis project Ga0233429, IMG submission 179879) | Seawater microbial communities from Saanich Inlet, British Columbia, Canada - SI_118_April2016_135_MG | ecosystem: Environmental > Aquatic > Marine > Inlet | place: Canada: British... | reverse complement strand
CCAATGCTGCACAAATTACAAATCAATTTCAGATTTGTCACAATGGTGATAACAAAATTTTGAGTTTGTGTCAAGCAAAAGATTTTGTTTTAGTTACATTTGATAAAATGTTACTCAAAGCAAGTCAGTTTGTAGGTGTTGCAGCATTTCATCCATCAATGGTAGGGGGAATCTAATCATGATGAATGAAAAACAAATCCGTATATTACTATCTGATTTGAGATCAGTCTATGCAATAGGATATTTCAAAGATGATTTAGATACTGAATCTGAAAAATGGTCCCAAATTGAAATGTTGGAATACATTTTGTCTCGCCAAGGAGATACAGTATGACTGACAAAAAGAATTTCTCAATGGAGACGTTAGATTTAGAAGAAATCGAAGGACAATTTGGTTTAATGTTGCGAGAGAAAAATGATCATGATAATTATGTGCTGATAAGATTTGAGGACCTTGAGAAAATTACAACCTACTATGATTTGTTCAAAAAGGAGTATACATTATGAAATTAACTAGAATACTTCCAAAATTTCTTGCAAAGACATACCAGGTTGAAGACTTGAGACGTGCAGAGATATCTTTACAGTACTATCGTAGTATGGTTTACAATTTAGAGCAACGTGTGGCTGAAGGACGTGCAGAATTGGAACGTTTAGGGAGATCTCATGACTGATTCTAAGAAAAAAAAGAAATCAAAACCTGCAGATGTTGATGAGTCATTTGACTATGATCAAGGGTTTAATCTTGAAGAGGTGTATGGCTGATGAATGCTATTACCAAGGTTTTCTTTTGGATATTCACAATTGCTTTGGGATTTGTGAATCCTTTGATTAGTGTGGCACTAGTTGTATTGTACTATTTACCTGGAATCATTCAATCTGCATGTAATCCATGTAAAGATGTTTCAGAAATTAATGAATTACAATCTCAAAGTATGGATGATTACTCTGATGATGTATTGGAGGAGATGAAATAATGAAACAATGGAGTAGAGAAGAAATCATGAAAGGACTACAGGAATTAGTTTCGGAGATGAATTTTATTAAAAAATCTGAAGACTATGATGGTAAGAAAGGTGGCTTGTGGACTATTGGTACAGAGAGTGGCTGGGTTTTCAAAGACATTCTGCCGTTTAACTATGAATTAGAATATGGTGAAATGCTGGTATCTGAAGGCACACGTATAATTCCAAATCACAGTGGAATGAAAGTAAAAGAGATGTACATCTATGGAATACATCGAGAGATTTACAGTTGGCTTGAGGAGAGAGGATGGTATCCAGAATGGCGTGATTCTCAGGCATTATTTTTCTGGAAATACACAGAAGATTCCGATAAAGAAATTAAAAAGAATATGAAAAATTATCAAATCTATCTCGACACTCACGAAATAGATGATATTGGAGGAGCGATATTGCAAAAACTAAAAGAAAGATTTGAGGAAGAAAAATGATTAAAACCATTCCAACTGATTCTCACAAAAAGAGTATCTCTGAAGCATTTGTCAATTCATTTGGAAGTTATCCTATAGGGTATGGCTTGGGAATTTTGATTTTGCCTTTGTCTGTTGGTTGGATTCAAGAGGACCCATTTACTGCAAATATTGTAATTACTGCAGTATATGCTACAGTTTCATTTGGCAGGACCTACTTTTATCGAAGAATTTTTGAGCGATTTGGAGTTGATGATAATTTTATTCGTTTAGGGATTAAAGGAATTAGAAAATTAAGGAATTTACCTTCCAAATTGTTTAGATGATGTTTAATTTTTTAGATATATCCATGCTTTGATTCCATTTCTTAATTCTTTTTATTCTGTAAAATGGTAAATAGGATCTTATGGAGAATCTTGCAGACAAAGTTTATTGGCATTTTTTGATTAATTGTGGAAGAAATGCTTCTACTTACAAGCCAGCATGGGGGATGATTCTTGCAGATTTAGGTAGAACGAATTCTGACAAAAAGATTCGTTTGTCTGAACTTGCTGAACAACTATTCGATAAATACAATGAAAGGACATTGCTGAATCCTTTGCCTCAGATGGGCCAGATTGGGAAAAAAACAATAATGGAGCATAAGCTAGATGAATTTAGACTTGGTAGAATCACTAAAGAAAAAGCAGTGAAGGAAGTTACCGAAAATGTAAAGGGCATGGTTGCTCAAAAATTTCATACACTTAATCGGTTACCAATACCTAGACCATTTTATACACTATCTGATGACGGATATTCTTTGCAACCAAATGATAGTTTGTTCAATGTTTTTGCTGATAATCAAAACAAGCATTTGGGCAACGAAATGGATTCAAGATGGGATAGTCTGGAGATTGGGTATTTACAAATGCAACAGTCTTTTTCACTTGATGTTAACTTAGAAAAAGATGGTGAAGAATATATCATAAACAAAGAAGATAGAAAAGATCTTACTCCACTTAGACCCATTTTAGATACATATCAACACAATACGTGTTTTTATTGTGGTGAGGAACTGTATGGGACAATTCATGTTGATCACGTAATACCGTATCAGGCCATATTACACAATCAAGTTTGGAATCTTGTTCTTTCACATGATGTTTGTAATGAGGATAAATTGGACTTTGTTCCATATGTGAAATTCATTGAAAAATTGAAAGAAAGAAATGAATTTGTCTTAAAAAGTGATCTTCCTTGGAAACAACTTTTGAAAAAAGATTTAGGAAATACTTACCAAGAAAGAATGAAAAAAGTGGATAAACAGTATGATTACGCTAAGCGTAAAATTATACGTATGTGGAGAGGGAAGAATGATTACGACCCAAGTGAGGATGAAAATTGGAAAATGTATGTGAGGGCAAGAAATGATTTACTATAACAAGGCAATTAGAGATAAAATTCCTGAAATTATTCAAAAAGATGGTCATTCATGCAATACCAAAATACTTTCTGATGAGGAATTTCTTACAGAAATTGAGAAAAAACTCTCTGAAGAGGTTGATGAATTTCAAAATGACAAAAATCCGGAGGAATTGGCAGATGTTTTAGAAGTAATTTATCGTATAGCACAACTTAGAGGAATTTCCAAAGAACAATTAGAGGAAATCAGAATTAAAAAATCAGAAAAACGCGGTGGATTTGAAAAAAATCTTTTCTTAATTGATACATCAAAACATGATTAGTTTCAAGACATGATTAGTTTCAAGACATGATTAAGAAAATAAATATCTCTAACTAATCCTCATATTATGGGAATGTCATAAATAGAAGTTATCAAAGATCAATCTCATAGATGGCCTCAAAACATGAAAATAAAGTAACTTTAACAGAAGATAATTTGTATCTAAAAGATTTTCAAGTTGATGATGGTGAAATTGTTTCATATTTTCAAAATCTAAATGAATCAGAAGATCTTGAAGAAAAATTATTAAATTTATTAAAAATTGGGATTACAGTTACCAAATCTATTAGCACTGCCGAGAATGTAAATTATGTTGAAAAAGCATTTGATAATTTAGATTCTGATTTCTCTCGTAAATTGAATGAAGCATTTGGTGAAGATGGACAATTTTCAGAAGTAATCAAAGATCATTTTGGAGAAGATGGAAAATTAATCAAAGAACTATTCAATCCAAATAGAGAAGGGAGCCCACTATTCATTCTAAGAAAGGAATTGGATGGAAATCTCTATGAAATAAGAGAAAAACTCGGGATCAATGATGCTGTTAAAGAATCTGAAGAAAGAGGAACAAAGAAAGGATTGGACTTTGAAGATGAATGTAAAAAAAAATTACAATGGATTGCAAGAATTCATGCTGATAAATTAGAAGTAACCGGTAATACAAAAGGAAAAATTACTGGTTCTAAGAAAGGGGATTTTGTTTTGACATTAGGAGATAATGGAAAGAAGATTGTTTTTGAAATGAAAAATATGAGTAACATTCCTCAAAAATATATCTATAAAGAATTGAAAGAGGCAATTGCAAATAGAGAATCTGATTATGGTATTTTTGTTGCAAAAAACAAAGATTCCCTGCCTGAAAATGTTGGATGGTTTAATGAATATGATGGAAATCATTTGGTGTGTGCAGTAGAAAATAATGAATGTGAAGCAATGATTGATGGTGAAATTATTCATATTGCTTACAAGTGGGCTAGAGCAAAATTACGATTAGAAGATACAAAAGAAAAGAAGGTTGATGCTTCAAAGATTTTAGAGAAAACAACTGAGATACAAGAAAAAATCGGAGATTTGAGAAAAATCAAATTACAATGTACCAATATTGACAAATCTACTGAGGCCATAAGAGAAACGACTAAGGATACTGAAAAGGAAATCAAGAGACAATTGGAAGAGATTGTTGACTCATTATCGGAATAATTTACAGGTAAAATGTCTAATCTTGAAAAATTCCAGGAAGAGATAGAATCATTCCTAAAAGTTGAAGCATTTAATATTTTTCCTCATCAAAATAGTAATTTGTCTAAATTTCTTAGTGAGCTTAAATGGTCTGAACCCGATAATTGGAAAGATTTCTTTTTGATTGCAAAAAAAGAAGGAATTACAACAATCTTTGAAAGTGTAAAAAAATTTTCTGTAGACGAACTTGAATCTTTGAAAGATGATTCAGGTGATGAAGAGGATGAAGATGCAGATGAATTAGAGAATATTTATGCAGAATTTGAAGCAAATCTAGATGAAATTTATGCTGTTTCTTTTTCCTGGATTAAAAATAATATCGCACATACAATTACTAAACAATCTTCATGGATTACGGAATTATATAAAAAAATTCAAGGTGAAGAAAGAAAAAAGCCAACACAACAGTTAGGACGACTTAGAACATCTTACACTGAAAGAGAAGATGATGATGTTCCCGAGAAATTTATTGGAAAAGAAGAAGAAATTGCAAAAAAATTTGTTGAATATATGGACGTTGAACATCCAGGGGCAGAACGTTCTGAATTATGGGATATTAAACAAGAGTTTTGGCAATCATTAAAAATCAATAATTATGGTAACAAGCAACGAATTTTTACAAACAAAGTGTCCGCAATTGCAGACAGGATAATTAGTAATAAAGAAAGAGAAATGATACCAGAGTTGGTAGAAGAATGTGTTGAATGGGCCATAGAAAATAAAATTGATAAACTAACTCCTGCCACACTTAGAGAATTTCTTGTAGAAAAAAACATCAGTTTGAAACATGATAATTTTTTGATTCTTCATACAACGATAAAGAAAATTATTGATAAAAATGAAAGAGAAATGATGCCAGAGTTGGTAGAAAAATGTGTTGAATGGGCCATAGAAAATAAAATGAACAAACTCACTCAAACCTTACTTAGAGGATTTCTTGCAGGGGAAAACATCAGTTTATCTCCAGATAATTTAAAAATTCTTCATGCAAAAATAGCTGTGGAATTACAATCATTAGGATAAGATTTTAGAATTTATATCTATGAAAATTAGAATTTAGAGTTCTTGTTTAAGTAGCCTAATCTTTTCATTCAGATCAATGATTAGATAGTCGATAACTTCGTTAGTCATTGGTACTGCAACTTGATACCTCTCGGGATGTTGTTTTCTCATTCTCAAATGACGTATCTCTTTCTCTAACCACCATATTTTTCCTCTGATTTTCATCTCTATTGCAGGAATTTCATTATTATCCATTTTATCTCACTCATTCCAAATGTTCATTTCTTTACTTTTGTTAATTTCTCTTTAACTGCTAAATACAATTCTTCTTCATTTTTCTCTTTGAGTAAATCATCAATGAATGTCTGAGGATCTTTTTTCCATCCTAGTACCTTTTGCAAGTGTTTCTCAAATGTTGAAAATACATCTCTTGTACCAATACTGGTTTCTGAATCAAACTTGCCTGTATTTATCACACCTCGTAGTGCAACAAATACTACACATGATGTAATCTCTTCTTCAGGAATTTTCTCTAAAATTGATAGAATTCTCTTGTACACTGCTAGCTGTCTTTTGTGTTTAGATGCATCATCTGATTTTTTGTCTGTTTTGTAATCTAAAATTAGATATCCTGTATCGTGTTTAAAGACTGAATCAATTTTGCCTGTAAATTGTGTGTTATCTTCTTTGTAATCTGTCATTGAACTAAGCAGGATTTTGAGATTCTTCTCACTAGAATCAAATTTTAATCCAGGATACTGCTTTTTGAGTCCCTCAATTGCATCCAAGCCATTTTGTGTGGCTTTTTTTACATCATCTGAATAATCTTCAATCTTTGATGTGCCTCGTAAGATATTCTCCAATGCTTTGTGAACTTCATTACCAAATTCTGCTGCGGCACTAGAAAATGGCATACTGATGATGTTTCTTTTCAAAAACTCATACGGATTTGTATTAACACTTGAATATGAAAAATGATCAACACTTGTAAAATAACTTTTGATATACTCTTCTAACCACGAATCTTCAGATTTGAGTAGTTGTTCAGACTCTGAAAATCTTCCTGCAATAAATAATGAATAAGCTTCTGACAGTCTATTGTTTAGTTCTGCTACAATTAATTCATCTTTTGCATCATCGACTTCAATTTCAGATAGTTCTTCAATGTGGTAACTTTTTGATCCTTTATCATCTGCAATCACTATTAGCTTCTCTTTAGCTCTTGTAAATGCAACAAAATCTACACGAAGGGACTCTTCAGTTAGTTCTGATTTTACTTCAATTTTACTTGATGAAAGAATTGACTTTGTAATGTTATCAATAAAACTAGTTTTTCTAGAATTATTTGGAATGTACACTACAACATCAAATCCTAAACCCTTTGCTTTGTGAACTGTAGTTAGTGTAATTCTTGAATCATTTCTTTGCTCCATTCTTGACTCTTGACCAATTGCGATAAAATCAAAGAGTCCATCTAATGTTGGAGTCTCAAATGTTAGATATTCATCAATTTCTTGTTTTGCAGTAATGGCTGCAGAGAACCATTCAGCTCCCTTTGAGATACACATTGGTAAAATCAAATCAGTAAACATTTGGTCTAGATCTTCTCTTTGCAGTTTGAGCCCCCATGATTTTATCTTAGATAATTTTTCAAATTCTTTTTTCTTGAATGCCCTTGAGAACTCGAACGCTTCTTTGAGTGAATATGGGGCAAATATGGTAAATGTTGCAGAAATTTTATCTTCAATTTTCTCTGAGAGTAACCCTCTGATGAAACTCTGAATCTCGTTTTTGGCTTGCTCAGTTGATGCCTGGGAGGCTGTAGATTTGTATTCTATACTGTTTGAATCCAAAAATTTTGAGATTTTGATAATCTGAGTATTAGTTCTAGTGATTATTCCAATTGATTTCTCTGGATTCTCCCCAATTACCTCTAAAATCTTTGATAGATGCGCACTAGTTGAGAATACTTTGGGAATTTCCCCTGTTTTTAGACCCTTAAACACTGATAATTCTTTTTCATAATCTTCTCTACTTGATGTACCTTTAAGAAAATGCTGTTTTGAATAGTCAAGGATTTGCTGTGAACTGCGTCTATTAGTTGATAACATCTTTTTGTCACATGTCTTCATAAATTTCTGGAAATTTTTAACAGAACCTCCTTGGAATCCAAAGATTGCTTGTTTTGCATCTCCAACTAGAAACAAATTCTTTGCCACCATTGTTGCAATGTCTGCTTCTATCTCATTCATGTCTTGCATTTCATCAACTAGAACATGTTGGAATTTATCTCCCTTGAATTTCTCTTTAAACATTAGCAACATGTCTGAATAATCTATTGCTTCTTGTTTTGATTTTTCATATTCTTTGTAGGCATCAATAAAATATTTCAAAAATGATTTCAACTCTTCTAAACTATACCTAGATGATTTTGCATCAAAGATTTCCTCTAATGTGCTAGTAGCTTTTTTAATGTCAATTTTATCTGGAGTGATTCCAAAACTTTTGATGTAACGAATTGAATTTTCAGTCTTTGGAACTATGGTGTTTATGATATAGTCTTTACCATAGTTGAGAGCTTGATTTTTCTCAAAACTATTTAAAATTGAGAAACGCATTAAATTATTTCCAACAATATCACCTGAAATTAATCCTGCATCTAGCAAGTAATTATATGCAAAGCTGTGAAACGTATGGATATTTATTTTCATAATGTCTGCATCTGAGAATTTTTCTTGTGCCTTTTCATAAATTGCATCAAACATTTCCTTTTTAGCTTTTTCAGTAAATGTGATGCAGAGAATATCTTCAGGATTTACTTTGTCTTCTAATAATTCGAGTACTTTAAATGATAATGTGGTAGTCTTTCCAGTTCCAGGATTTGATACTACTATGGTGTCTTTTTTTGAATCAACTATGTCTTGTTGTTCTGCAGATAGTGTGATTTCTTGTGCCATTTTTTGTTTCTCCTAAGGTGTGAATTGCTCTTAATTTCGAGCATAAAAGAGTGGCTCATCATCTTCATCTGCGAATTCTCTTATGATTCGTGGGTACATTGTTTGTTTTTGCATGTATTAGGTATGAATTTTGTATTATTATGATACATGACAATAGTATGCATACTTTGAATACTGTTATCTAATTCATATATTCATAATCCTAATGAATTTTGATACATCTTTAAATTGTTAAAAATTTTCAAAAATATATGTCTCAAATTTATCAACCAAAACCAGATAATAGAAAATATTTTGATTTAATACAACATATTAAAAATGGGGCCATAAAAATTCCTAAATTTCAAAGAGAGTTTGTTTGGGAAAAACAAAAAACTGCAGATTTACTTGATAGTATTCTTAAAGGATATCCAATTGGCACTATAATTATTTGGAAAACAAAAGAACGTTTACGTAGTATTAAAAATTTAGGAAATGTTGATTTACCTGATACTCCAGACGGTGATTCTGTTCAATACATTCTTGATGGTCAACAACGATTAGCTTCACTTTTTGTTGTACGTGAGGGATTATCTCTAAAAAAAGATAACAAAGATATTGATTATAAAACAATCTACATTAATTTAGATAAAGATTCAACGGATCCTGAAAATATTGTTACTATTGAAAAACCAGATGGAACATCCATAACTGTTCATCAATTATTAAATGAGGGTGCAGCTTTTATTGCAGATAACTATCCTAGAGATTATCTTGATCTAATTGATCATTATAAAAAAAGATTTGAAACATATGATTTTTCAACCATTGTGATATCTGATTACCCTATTGATCAAGCTGTTGAAATTTTTAATAGAATTAATACCACTGGAAAAGCTCTTACTCTTTTTGAAATAATGGTTGCAAAAACATTTGATGAAACAACTGATTTTGATCTACGAGATAAATATGAAGAATTAGAAGAAGATTTGGAAAATATTTCATATAAAATCCCAACGGCACAATTATTACAATGTATTTCACTAAATTTGACACAAGAATGTACTAGGAAAATTATATTATCATTAGACAAGAAAAAAATTATTGATATTTGGAATGAAACTATAATTGCAATCAAATCTGCAGTTGATTATTTTAAAAAAGATTACCGTATTCCTGTTTCAAGATTATTGCCATATGATGCATTGATCGTTCCATTTGCATTTTTCTTTTTTAAAAATAAAAAAAACCCAAATCCTGATCAATCAAAATTCTTAGAAGAATATTTTTGGAAAACAGCACTTACTAATCGATTTACTAGTGCAGTTGAAACTAAATTGGGTCAAGATGCAAAAAAAATAAATAAAATTATTAAAAATTTATCGCCATCATACGGTCCAGAATTTAAAGTAACTTTGACTAAAGATGAAATAATCGATTACCCATTTAGTACAGGAGAATCCATTTCTAAATCTATTTTGTGTGTTTTTTCATCACTTCGTCCACAATCATTTAGCAACAATACTGAAGTGATTTTAGATAATTCCTATTTGATTCAGGGAAATAGTAAAAATTACCACCATTTTTTCCCAAAAGCATACTTGAAGAAAAAAAATATTGAAAAATGGCAAAGAAATGTTATTGGAAACATAACTTTGGTAGATGATTATCTGAATAAAAGAGAAATTGGTGCCAAACCTCCTTCAAAATATATGGAAGAATTTAAAAAAATTAACCCTAAATTGAAACAAGCGATGAAAACCCATTTAATTAATGATTTAGATGATTGTGGTATCTGGGATGATAATTATGAAAAATTCCTGGAGAAAAGATCTGAACTTATTTGGAAAGAACTTAAAAAAAGATTTGAACCATAAATTTTGTGCCTAATTTAGCACGTATTCTGAAATACTATCTGGACTAATGGTCCATTTTACCACATTCATCTCTGCTAATCTTCCCATAGTTGAGAGTCTCCATTGTGAAATCTTTTTCTCAGCTTTTTCATTATCTGCATCAACAATAATGTTGTATTTTTTCATAATGTCTGGATTCTTTTTTGCATATTGTTGTACTGTTTTCAGCAATTCTTTTTCTAATTTTTCTAAATTCTCTTTGGCACAATCACCTTCTTTAGATTTTTTAAATTTCTTTATGCTATCTATTGATGTTTCAACAAATAATTTTTCTAATTCTCTTTGTGGGATTAATTTATTTAAAATAAAATCTGCTTCTTTATCTGAAAGTGCTGGTTGACTGTAATCTGCTTTTTGAATAATTGGATTCTCAATTAAAAAGAATTCTTTACCTAATTCTGTTAATGAAACAAAAATCTCACCTTCTTCTTCAAATGCATATGCCAAACCTAATGCAGATAAGGCTCCTTCAAAGTGTCTTTTCTTTAGCGTCCTACTGTTTCTTATTTTTCCAATAAACAAATCTTTAACTCTCATCTGTGCAATGTTTATCTTATCTTCATCTTCATCATTGCTTTTCTTTGGTAATCCTGTAGATTTTTTATTATTTCTTGGAATGTCATTTTCTTTTTCATACTTTGTAATCATTCCTCCAATCTCTTCTGCAATATCGTATGCATGAACTCTTAATTCTTTTAGTCCTACTTTGTTATCTTTACTGCTTTCTAACAAATGACATAGTACAGCTACTGAGATTTTGACTGGAAGTAATCTACTATATCCTCCAGATAACATTGGATGACCGTCATAAGGAATCATATTTTCAGGTTCAGATATTTTTAAATTTTTAATATAGTTTATTGTGTTTTGATAATTTCCTTGTAATTTCAAATAATCATAATCTGTTTGTGCCAAAGTAATTTGCTCACTTCTTTCACTTTTTCCTTGATCAATATCTAAAGAACCAAAATGTCTTTGGATTTCTTCAGGTTTCATGCTTTGCTTCATGAATAATTCTTGTTCTGTAGAAAATGGCTTGAGCCCCTGCATTATCTCCATACAGTCTTCTGGATGCTTACTTTCCCATGCAAGAAGAATTTCAACTGCTGACTTCATAAAATCATCTAAATCTTTGAATTTCTTTGCTTCTACTAATTCACTGATTATTCTGTCATGCATCATCGATACATTATAACTCATTTTGCTTGCCAATTCACCTTATACACAATTAAGATATAAAAATGATGTGAATAAAGGGTTAGTATTGGTAATAAAGCAGATCGCCATATTCTATCTAGAATGTAAGACATTTAGAATTAATAAGACCTTTATATAGAAAAAGGCTATTGTATATGTAAAAAAAGGGTACTTTTATTACAAAGTAATGATATAGTACTGTATGGTCAGAGCAACAAACAGATCCCAAAACAAGTTCACATTTGATACTTGTGTTGGAATCAAAGCATTTGAGAGTCCAAATGTTGCCAGTCTTTTAGCATGCCGAATTAATCTTGAGGGCTCTGAGATTCATTTTAGTTCCCAGTCTGTCTATGAGGCAAAAAAATTGGGCTTTGATGTTGATGCAATTTCAAAACAAATTCAAAAAGCAACTGGTGCTAGAATTACTTTTGGAAAGATTACTCAAGAAATGTATGATGATGCTGCTTATCTTGAGAGTGTTTGTCCAACTCTACATTCTGGGGACAGTCAAATTCTTGCATATACTCGTGCCACTGGAACTACTTTGATTACTTGTGATAGAGGATTAGCACAAGCTGCAAAATTATCTGATACCAAAGTTGTAAATCCTGACTTGTTACCATGTGATCAAATTGCAAATAAAGTAAAACCAAAGTATTCGGGAATTGTTAGAAAAGCAATTAAAAAACCACAAGTTGTAAAACAAAAAGTAAAATCACTTGTGCTAAAAAAAGGACAAAAAATCGTTTGGAGGACATTTAACTAATGATGCGACAAAATCAAGGTTTTGAGATGAACTGGATTCCATTAACTTGTAAATGGAATAGTAAATGTGAAGCATGTGAGAATTCAATTTACAAAGGGGAATCCATCTATTGGAATAAACTATCTAAAAAAGTAAGACATCAAAAATGCCTTGATTCAGAATTTTACAACACAATGAATCAAACACGATATTGGAAAGGAGGTAGATACTGAAATGACTGCTCTTGTATTACAAACATGTCCAAAATGTAACAATGAACTAGATGAACAATATGTTAATGGCAATGAACTTCTTACATGCTCAAAATGTAAATTCAAACAAATCCTCAATACTGAACCTCAAATTGAAGTTCCAATTTTACCAAATAATTATAACAAATCCAAAATTTTTGAAGGAGATACCATTCCATTAATCACTTCTCCTGTATCTGAATATGATGAAATAGATTTTGCTGATATGACTAGAGAATCTACAAAGTGCGATGTTGTATATGAAAAAACATATCCAAAACTGTTTCCAAAATACAGTGAGAAAAAACTTTCTGAAATAGTTGAAAACAAAATTTTAGAATCTGCAATAAAATCTGAAGTTGATAATCTGTACAGTTTTCAGGCTGATGCATTTGAGCAAATAAAAGGTGGAAAAGACATTGTCATCACTGCACCTACTGCTTCAGGCAAGACTCAGGCATTTTTACTCCCAATTATAGATAAAATCCTCTCAAATCCTAATCCTGGCAAGATTTCAGCCTTGTTTATCTATCCTACAAAGGCACTAGCTGGTGATCAGCAAAATAACATACAAAATTTTACTGAGAAATGCGGTGTTACTATTCAGAGACTGGATGGTGATTCTGCACAAAATCTAGAATACAGAGACCAAATTTTATCCCATCCTCCAAACATTTTGGCTACAAATTTTGATTTTATTTCTTGGCATCTAAGTAGAAAAAACAAGAGTAGAATTTCTGCAATGTTTGCAAAAGCCATATCTAATTTACAAATAGTTGTAGTTGATGAAACTCATCAGTGTACTGGATTTTATGGTTCTAATGTTTCATGGATTTTAAAAAGACTGCAAAGAGTAAATCCAAAATTACAATTTGTTGCATCTTCTGCAACTTTGGATAATCCTCAAGACTTTTGTTCTAATTTATTTCCAAACTCTATGGAGCATGTTGATGGTGCAGGAAAACGTGGAGAGATACAATTACAATTTCTAAAACCCAGAATCAATTATTTAGATTTGATGACTGACATTACTCGTCAGTTTGGATTAAGAAATCATCAAGTATTGGCATTTAACAAATCAAGACGTGATGCAGAATTATTGGCAATTGATGGTTCTGATTCTAAATTAAATATTGAAGTTCATCGTTCTGGAATGAATCCACAACGTAGAAAACTTGTAGAGATCGCATTGCGTGAAAATAAAATTAAAGCAGTGTCTTGTACTCCAACTTTGGAGCTTGGAATTAATATTGGACATATTGATGGAGTGGTTTCAGCCTTTACTACCCCTGGAAGATTGACTCAAAGAATTGGACGTGCAGGAAGACGTGGTCAAGATGCATACGCATACATGATTTTAGATGATAAAAATCCGATCTCCAAATATTATTTGAGTAATCCTGAGGAATATTTTAAAGATAAAAAATACCATTCAGTAAATTTTGATAATCCTCTAGTTGATGAGAATCAGATTTTACTAATGGCAAAAGACAAACCATTACACAAAGATGAGTTGGGTGATCATCTATCTCTTATTGAGAAATTAGTTTCTGAGGAAAAATTGCGCAAAAGTGGAGACTTTTTCCAATGTTCTGCCTTGGGATGGTCACAAATTGAGTCTTGGAGTATTCGAGATATGGGTAATTCTGCATCATTACATGATGGGTCTCGTAAGTTTGGTGAAATTGAGATGCCTTTGGCTTTTGAATGGCTTTATCCTGGAGCAATTTATTTTCATGACAAAAAAACATACAGAGTTAGAGACTTTCATAATGGACCATATGCAAAGGCAACACTTGATTTGATTAAAACTCATAATATCACTTATCCAATAAAATCAAAATCAGCTGATGTCAAAAAAATACTTTCTGAGAAATTATACAATTCTGTTAAAGTAATGTACAACAGTGTTCACATTACTCAATGTATTTACAAATACATGGAAAAAAATAGAAAGGGAAGTTTTGAGAAGAGTCAACAATACCCTGTAGAGCCACGACAATACTCTAACGTTGACACATTAGGTGTCTTGCTAAAGTTTGAAGGATATGGCACTACTACTAGTCTTACTACCATGAAAGAATCATTTGGAGAATCAGATGCATCACTACATGCAATCAAGCATTTACTAATTCATGCAGCAAAGATGATCATTGGTGCAGAAAATAGTGAAATTGATGGAATGGTTGATTCTATACAGGGCACCATTTTACTATATGATAATTCAATGAATGGTGGAAATGGATTATCAAAAGCAATTTATGAAAAGTTATCATTAATTTTGAATCGTGCATTAGAAATAGTTGATCAATGTAATTGCAAAGATGCCAAAGGTTGTCCAATGTGTACCCACTGGGAAGGATGCTCTCAACTAAATCATGGATTATCAAAAGAAGGTGCAAAGAATCTTTTACAATCAATTGTAAAACCAATTATTGAAACAGGAGTTGCAGCATGAGCTCTTCAATGTCAAATGATATTTTAGGTGAATTAAGACAAATCAAAGAAATTCTGTTACGAATTGAGGCAAGGGGGAATCAATTATCATGAAAGAGATTCAAATGTTTGAGCCTATGGTTAATCATCTAGAGTCTCAAGGGTATGAAATTTTAGAGCAGCATAAAGGTCATGAACATGGAACAGATATGGTGGCACAAAAAGATGGAAAACAATTGTTAATTGAGCTAAAGGGTGCTAGTGCTGCAAAAGACGTTGATTTTGGAACTGTAATTTATCAGATAATGAAGCAGATGAAAATTTCTGGAGAAGAGTATGCAATTGGTGTGACTAAAGACTATGAAACTTTGGTGTCAAGATGTATGATGCCGTTGCAAAAATTAAAGATCAGAATGTTTATGATCTCTGAAAATGGAGTGAGTCAGTTATGATAGTTACCCTAGAGTATTTATGTGAAAATATGAGGATCATTACATGTCTGTAGTAAAATTATATGTCATTCTAGAAATCATTTATGGATATTAGAAATTTTGAGATAAAATGACAAAAGAAAAGAATTCAAAACTAAAGAAAAATGAATCTACCAAAAATTTTAGACGTAGTTTTACAAGTAATGATGAACAAGAATTTAATCTAGAATCTTATTTGTTTGAAGCATGTGATTATCTGAGAGGAAATATGGATGCTTCTGATTTCAAGGCGTATATCTTTCCAATGTTATTTTACAAAAGAATTTCAGACGTGTATGATGATGAATATCAAAAACTTTTAGAAGAAACTGATGATGAAAAATTTGCAAAAAATCCTATTAACCATAGATTCCAAATTCCAGAAGGTTGTCATTGGAATGATCTTAGAAACCAGTCAAAACAATTAGGTCAAAAACTAATTAAATCATTTTTAGAAATTGAAAAAACAAACCCTGACACGCTTTATGATATTTTTGGCGATACAAATTGGGGAAACCATTCTAGTAAAATCTAAAAAAAAATTAGATAAAACAGGAACTTTTGCCTTGATTAAAGTAGATAAAAAAATAGTTTCTCCAGAGTATTTGTTTACTGTTCTTAGTTCACACAAATCTTCTTTTAAGAGAAAAGCTGAAGGCAAGACTCTGAAAACTATCACCCTTAAAAAATTGAGAGATCATCAAATTCCATTAAAAACAATGATACAACAAAAATCAATTACATCCAAATTTACAAAATTACTATCAAATAGACAAATTACTCAAACAAAATTTGATAAATCAGAACAAGATTTTCTATGGCAACTAAATGAAGGACTGAGAAGTAGATTGAATTCAAGTAAATATGCAAAAAGCTATAAACTTTGGAAAAATTTTCTTAGATTTGTTCCAAAAGAACAACAAGAATTACTTATAAAAAATTTAAAAACTAAAGAAATATTCTTGAAAAAACTAGAAAAAGATGTTCAAAAACAAGAGCGAATTCTAAACAAATTCAAAATTTCTTAATTCATTTTTACAATTTTTGATAATCCATTCTCTTTTGAAATCTGGAAAATATTATCCACATACGTTTCAAGTTCTTTTTCATGAGAAACAAGCACGATTTGCTCTGATTTTAACTCATCAAGTAACTCTCTTATTTTACCCAATTGATTTTTAGAGAACCCATCAGTGGGTTCATCTAGTATCAATAAATTAGATTTCATAGATTCTGATTCTTTTCTCATTAGTGAATTAAGTGTCAATCTATATGCTAGTGCAATACTTGTTTTCTCCCCTCCTGACAAGTATCCTATCTCTTGTTCATACCCATCTTGATTAATGATTGGTGTAAAGTTCTCATCAATTCTACTCTCTTTTGTAGGATCTTCAACTAGAATTGAATACCATCTAGTGTATGTCTCATTGAAATTCTGTAAAATTGATAGCAACACTTGTTTTTCAATTTGAGAAATGGTTGGTATAAAAAACTCTTCAAACCATTCTTTGATATCAGATATTTGTTTAAACTTTTCTTGCCATTTTTTAGATTCAGAAATCTTTTTCTCATTTACTTGAATCTTTTCTGATTCATTGTTTTTCTTTTCTTTTGATGATGCTAAACTTCCTGAAAGTTCATTGATTTTATCTCTGTGAGTGGTTTGAGTAATTTCTAATTCTGAAATTTTTTCTCCAATGTCCCTAAATGATTCTAGTGTTGATTCTGTTTGGGATAGTTCTGATTCATGTTCAGTGATTTCTTTTTCTACATTTTCAAATTCTGTTTTTCTTTGAGTGATTTTTCCTTCAATCTTTTTTCTTGATTCAAGAATTTGCTTCATTTGCTCTGTAGCATTCTCAAATTCGGTTAATTCCTCTTTGAGGTTACTCAAAAACTCAACAGGATTATCTCCATAGTTTCCATTCTGAGATGCTTTGATTTCATTAATTTTAGCCTCAATTTGCTCTAATTTTGATGATTTTGTAGCATATTCTTCGATTCGGGGTAGGATTTTCTCTATTTTTGAAATCTCTAGAGTGTAATTTTCTATTTTTTCTTTGATCTCTTTTGACTTGTCATTTGACTCAAAAAATGAATTTGCAATCTCTTCAAGTTCTTTTTTTAATTTTTCTACTTGGTCTTGTTTTTTATCAACTAGAGTATGGTGATGATTCTCTGTAATTCCTTGTTTGCATGTAGGACAATTACTGCCTAGTTTTGCAAATTCTGCAATCTCATTTTGAAGACTGGATATTATGGTATTTTTTTCAACTTGCTGTGATTTTATTTTATCATTATTTTCAGTAATTTCATCTAAAAATTTATCAAGAGATATTTTTTCTTTTTGTAAATCATTCAAAGAATCATCTAAGGACTGTTTATCTGAATTTATTTTCTCACCTAATACTTCTTTTAGTCTTGATAAATCTTGAGTGATTGAATTTTTATCTGAATTATTTTCAATTAATTCGTCATTTATTTTCTGCACTCTTCTAATTTCATTTGTTATATCTATAATTGATAGTTCAGTTTCAGGTCTTTTGATATGTACTAGTTCCTCCATACGATCATTGTTTTGTTTTAATTCTGATGTATAGTCCTCAAACTCTTGTTCAATTTGTACAAATTGCTTTTTTGATGATTCTATTTTGTCTTCCAAATTATCTTTTTTTGCCTCTAGTTTGATTCTCTCACTGTTTTTGTCTTGAAATGATTTGATCTGCTCAGTAATTTTCTTTTCTTTTAATTTCTCATCTTCAATATTTTTAGACATGCTTGCAATGATGCCCTCTACTTTTGTAATGTTTTCTTTGGATTCCGAAATTTCAGATTCTAATTCTGGAATATTTCCAAATCTTTCTTGTAGTACTGCAGATTTTTTTCTCAACTCATTTACCACTTCAAGTGAGTTTGATTTTGCAATACTGTAATCCTCAATGCCAAAGGCTTTACGAATAGTCTCAAGGCGTTTTCCAGAGTCTGAGAGCACCTCTTTCATGGCTTCCTGAGGCGTAAATATGGCATATCTGAAGATTTTACTCTCAGCTTTTGGGTCTGCAGGCTCGTTGAATTTGAGAATTTTGAGAACTTGTTGCTTTAACTCTGATGGAGATAGTGGCAGTATTTCATCTTTAATTTTTATCCAGGAATTTTTTGGATCCTGGTTTACTCCAGAATTTTTTCTCTTTAGTGTACGTTTAATCTCATATTTTTCTCCATCTACTGAAAACTCTAAAACTACATATCCTGATTCGGATTTTTTTGAAAGAAGACTATCCGCTTTTTGAGAACCTAAACCAAATAATGCAAATTCTATACTCATGAGAATAGTTGATTTACCACTACCAATGTCTCCTTCAAATAAAGAAATACCTCTTGGAAACACAACTTCTTCATGAGAGTAACTTCGAATGTTGTCTATGATAATACTATTGAGAATCATCTTTGTCAACTCCTAAAATTACTAATGCACTATCTCTCACTCTTGGAATGTATTCATTTTTCTTCTCATTAACTAGTTGCCCTTGACCTAACTCTTGTAGTAGTTTTTTTGCAAGTTTGATTCCTTGCTCTCCTAGTAACTCTTGTTGTTCAAAACGTAATTGTCCAATGTTTTCTGCAAAAACATTAGTTTCAACTTCTTCTTTGTTATCCCCTTTAGCTTCTGTAATAGAATATTCTTTTGATTTTAATTGATTCTTTGAGATATTTACAACAAGAGAACCTGCATCATTTAATTTATCACGAATTGCAGATATATCTACATCTGCAGTTTTACCTGTAATTAATTCTCCTGCAACTTTAACAATGATTACTTTGTTTGTTGGATCAATATCTCTAGTTTTATCTAGTAATTCTTGATTCACTGACTCTGCTTTTCTATTATTTGCATCAACTTCGATTACTTCATAGTTTGTGTTTTCAATTTCAATAAAGTCAACTGACTTTACTATGCTATCAAATTCAACTAGAACAAAACCACGCTTTTGTCCATTTGCATTATCTTCCAAATCTGCATGATATCCTGCAAATGGAGTTCCAGGATATACGACATTACTATATCCATCAAAGGACTGATGATTCCATTTGTGCATGTGTCCTCCTGCATAGTATGAGAATCCTTGAGGTAGCAAAGATAATGGCATTTGGTCCCCATCCATGCCTGAATCAGTCTTCATATCTGAAATTCCTCCATGAAATAGGAATATTTTGAAACCAGACTCTGCCTCCAATGATTCACGGTCTAGTTTTTCATACCATTCTCTATCTTTTCCCACTTTGAGTCCTGATAACCCTGTGATTTTGGCACCAGTTTTTGGATCAACTATGCATTTTAGTGAAATTTTTCCATCCTCATGACTTGTTGCATCTGTAACTTTTGTAATGTATCCAATTTCTGCTAGTAAATCAATTACAGAGTTTGATACTGGTGAAAAATCATGACTCCCATAAACTACATAGATTGGAATTCCAGCATCATGGACTTTGCGAAACATTGCAAATGCAAACTTTTGAACTCTCATCTCTGGAATATTTACATGAAATAAATCCCCTGGAATTAAAATAAAATCTACTTTTCTTTTAATACATTCATCTAGGATTTTCTCAAAGACTTGTTGTTCTATTTTTTGAAGTGATTCATGTTTTTGGAAACCTAAATGGACATCAGACAAGTGTGCAAATTTCAATTAAAACACCTTTGTCTTACTGTTATCTGGTGTTACACCTTTTTCTTTTACAATGTCTTCAAACAATGGAATTTTAATTGGCATTGCAAATGGAACAAAGATACTTGTAACTATAGCTTCTCCCTTATCCAAGCTTGCAATGTTTTTGTCATCTTCAGATAAATCTTGGGATGCAGATGCAATAATTGCCTCTCTTTCTTGCTTCATTTCATTTCCTAGAATTATTTTTGTGTTCATATTTGCAAGAATTGTTTTTGGAATCACACTTGATAATTGTGTAATTGCAGTAAGACCTACTTTGAATTTACGTCCTTCTTTAGCAATTGTAGAATAGATATTATCATTTCTTGATGTCAACACATCAACTCCAATCACACGTGGAGCCTCTTCAATTACTATGGTGGCAACAGGTTTTCTTTGTAACTCTCCACTGGCTTTGGCATCTTTGTATTTTTGTAGTAATTTTGCTGCAATAATATTTCCAACTAGTAATTCTGCCTCATCACCTAATCGTGAAGTATCTAAAACTACAACTTTACCTGATTCAATATCCTTT
>Ga0233429_1002217_pt1 | contig 20662 bp, 26 predicted proteins | sample SI_118_April2016_3_FD_179879 | JGI IMG/M metagenome (GOLD analysis project Ga0233429, IMG submission 179879) | Seawater microbial communities from Saanich Inlet, British Columbia, Canada - SI_118_April2016_135_MG | ecosystem: Environmental > Aquatic > Marine > Inlet | place: Canada: British... | reverse complement strand
AGATTGCCCTATGGGATGTGATGTGTAGCTGTGAGCGCCCCGGTAGCCTCGACAGCGCCATTACCCCCGCATCTATTCAAACCAACAATTTTGAGCGCTTTTTCGACCAACACCCTGAGATCCAAGCACTCCTTTTTAACGGTACCAAGGCCGAAGAGACCTATCGCAAACGGGTACTCCCCCACCTTCCCGCACACTACACCCAGTTACAGAGGCACCGCCTCCCCTCCTCTAGCCCTGCAATGGCGATGCTCAACCAAGAACAGAAACTGGAGCAGTGGAAAGCAGTCATCACTCAATCGGGGTCTTATCATCCATAGCTTGGGTGGTATGGCTCTCCACAAAGGCTTTCAGACCCGCCTGAACCAGCTCATAGGTTGTATCAATATTGCTGGCTATATCACCCTCTAACACCTTAAGTCCATCCAATATCTCTCTGGCTTCAGCAAAGCCTTGATCGATGCCGCCCCCCATCACTTCTGCAAACTTGATCGCAGCCTCCTCCTCAGAGAGTTCAGGGTGCACCTTCTGATACTCCCCAAAAAAAGCCATACTCATTGAGACAATTCTGTCGGCTGTTGCTTCAGGAGTTACATCAAGCCCTGACCCATATGCATTTTGTATCGCATTTTCACCAAGCGTGGGTTCCAGCGCCTCATTGATCCCTTCTATAGCCGCCTTATATAGCAATGCAAGTGGTTCATTGCCAGAGTTAATGCTAGCCTCTAAGTTTGCTTGAATGATTCCCGCATTCATTCTCTGTTTTGCCGTTGCTTTAGATAAGGAGCTCTCTTCTGTCTGCTCCGTATGGGTAACAACATGAGAGACAGCAGCCCCTGTAACGCCTCTGTTCTGCTGCATGGTCGATGTATTTGAGATAGGTTGCATGTCAGTTCTTCTCGGTTTTAATCTGCTTGGCCTCTACCTTTAAGGTTACAACATAGCCACTGAAATTCAATATTATTGCCCGTTGTTAACACTGGAATCCGCTGGATACTGAAGCAATAGCACATCTATTTACCGACATATGGCTTCTTTTCTACCGCCAAGAATAGTGACAAAGCTAGTCAGTTTTAGTATCCAGCTTCCTTTTGATGCCGAAACGCCAGAATATAGAGGGTGTCAGAATCTCCATCAAACCGATACAGCGCAACATAGCCTGAATCACCAAATGGAATAATCAATTCTCTCAATTCTGGGTGATCATCCAGCGGCCTGCCCGATTCTGGTGATGACTCAAGCAGGGAGAGGTGGTATTTGATCACCTCAGCAGCTCTCTTTGCAGCGATAGCACTCTTTTCCAATAAGAAGCGGCGACAGTGGTCTAACCCCTGTACCGCCCCTTCGGTAACGATTAGTCGTGACATTCAGGGGACTTTTTCGCATCTTCTGTTCCCCATCGGCTCAACCACTCCTGCACCTCTGCACCGGTGATATGCTGACCCTCTTGTTGATACGCATCCCAAGAGCTGAGCGCCTCTTGCGTAAAATGATCACGCGCCTCTTCACGCTCAACATACTCACTAATCGCTTTGCGCATAATCCAGTGCGCGGTCCGCTCTCTGGAGGCCGCCAAGTGCTGAACTCTAGACTTCATCTGATCATCAAGTTTGACAGATACTGCCATGTTTTTATCCTGCTCAGTTAAAGGTATTACCTTTAACTACTATAGCGCAACAACCAAGAGAAACCAAACACCCACAAAAAATAGTAATTCTCGTAAAACCCTGCCAGCCCCTATCCTGTTTTGCAGAATCAAAGAGTTGGCTAAAAAAGACTGAGATGCCCCTCATGTCGCAGCAACCACTGCTTCACATTCACCCGCTCCCCCGCTCCCCACTGCCCAGAAAAACCACCAATCCCACTCTTAGAGACCACACGGTGACAGGGGATGATTAATGGAATCGGGTTATTTCGGCAGGCACCGCCCACTGCTCTTGGACTACTACCCAGTTTCTTCGCCAATGCCCCATAGGTGAGTACCTCACCCAGCGGAATCTCACACAGCGCCTGCCACACCTCTCTTTGAAAGGGGGTACCCACTGGTTGATGGGGGATCGACTGCAACGCTATGGGGGATTGAAAATAGGCCTCAAGCCGCTGCTCTACCGTTTTTAGTAGTGGCTCCTCCCTGTTGTCGACTGCCTCAGCCAGAGACTCTTCCCAGTGGAAATCAATCTGACAAATTTTTCCTTCTGCCACCGCAATACGCAGCGGACCAATTGGGGGGTGAATAACACGCCACTGACTACTGCAATTCTGACTCATGCAATCAACACCTCATAGGCTTGCCGGATCTCTATAAACTGTTCAGGGTTTCCCCCCTTATCGGGATGGTGGGTCGCCGCCAGTTGACGGTAACGCTGCGTTACCTGCTGTCTACTGCAGTCGGTCTCCAGCCCCAGTGTAACCAGTGCCGGACCTCGCAGATCCTCCACCACAAAACGGTTCCAGAAACTATCTAGCAGCTGCTCCACCTCTGCCTCCGTGATCCCTTCCAGATGACTCCAGTCACGGTAGTAGGCACTGAGATTAGAGCCGTCTGCCAGCAACGCAGCACCACTACCCGCTTGCTGCGTTGCTCTTGAGAGATGGCTTTTGACAGGTGAAACCTCTAGATAGAGCTGCTCCTCCTCCCATAACTGTTGTTGCAGGGTGTAGAGCGCATTCATCACCAGAAAGTGGATCTGAAATAGAGAGAGGCTCTGCTCTCTCTCCATCCCCTCAAAAGCGGCATGCCCCTCCAGCGCCTGAATCAGATCATACTCACTGATCCCATCGGGGTGGTCATGGAGCAGTGTGAGAATCTCTGGAATCAGTGGGTTGTGCATTGCCACACTCTATCACGCCTCTTCAGCACTCACCTTTCTCTCTTTTGCCATCATCATATAGGCGGCAGGCACCACAAACAGGGTAAACAGGGTGCCAATCGAAAGTCCGCTGAAAATCACCAGTCCCATGGAGTAACGCCCCGCAGCACCTGCACCACTCGCCATCACCAATGGGATCACCCCCAACACCATCGCCGCAGTGGTCATCAAGATTGGGCGCAAGCGCACCGATGAGGCCTCGATAATCGCCTCTGCTTTACTACGCCCCAGCAGCTGCAGTTCATTGGCGAACTGCACCATCAAGATACCGTGTTTACTGATCAGCCCCATCAACGTCACCAGCCCCACTTGGGTGTAGATGTTGATCGTAGCCAGACCCAGATTGATAAACAGCAGCGCACCAAACAGCGCCATCGGTACCGAGACCAGAATCACAAAAGGGTCACGAAAGCTGTTGAACTGGATCGCCAGCGCCAGAAAAACGATAACAATCGCAAACAGCATGGTAAAGACAAAACCACCAGACTCCTGCATATACTGACGAGAGCCACCTGCATAGTCGACACTATAGCCTGCTGGAGCCAGCTCAGAGAGCACTTGACGCATAAAGTCGAGCACCTGCTGCTGAGACACCCCCGGTGCATAGACCCCAGAAATAGTGGCACTGTTGAGCTGTTGGAAGCGGTTGATCGACTCCGGCACTACACTCTGTTCGATGGTCGCAAAGGTGGCGGCCTGCACCATCTCTCCTGATGGGGTACGTACATAGTACTCCAGCACCTGTTCTGGATTGAGGCGATCCTGCTGCGCCACCTGTGGCATTACCCGATAGGAGCGGCCATCGATAGAGAAGTGGTTGACGTATCCTCCGCCCAGCGCACCCCCCAGTGCTGCACCAATATCACGTTGGCTCAACCCCAGATCGGCTACCAGATCCCGATCCACCACCAGCGTACTCTGTGGCTTGTCAATCTTCAGATCGGCATCGATAAAGAAGAACATACCGCTCGCCTGCGCCTGCTCCAGCAGTTGGATCACAATCTCATTCAGACGCTCAAAGGGCTCTGTGGTTTTGACCACGAACTGCAGCGGTAACCCACCCGACCCGGGTAGCGCAGGCATCTGAAAAGCGGCTACCTTGGCTCCCGCAATCCCATTCCAACGCTGTTGTAGGATTTTCTGTAACTCCGCTGCACTACGCTCGCGCTGCTCCCACGGGGTAAAGACGGCACCCGCAATCCCTTGGTTGGTGGTTGGGGTACCTGTAATTTGGAACATCTGATCATACTCAGGCAGATCACGGGTCAGTTGGTAGACTTGATCTGCATAGCTTGCCATCTGCTGTGCGGTGGCGTTGGGTGCGCCCACCACTTGCCCCAACACCAGCCCCTGATCCTCTTCTGGGGCCAACTCGGATGAGGCCGTTGCAAATAGATAGACCACACCCAACAGCAGTAGCCCCCCCATCACCGCCATCACCGACCACGTCTCCAAGGTACCGCTGAGACGTTGTTGATAGCGGTTATGCAGTCGGTTGAACTGTCGATCACTCCACTGCACCAGTGAAGAGTCCTGCTGCCCCGGTTTGAACATACGTGAGGCCATCATCGGGGAGAGTGTCAACGCCACCACACCGGAGATGGTGACTGCACCTGCCAGAGTAAAGGCAAACTCGGTAAACAACGCACCCGTCAGCCCTCCCTGAAACCCAATCGGCACATAGGCGGCGATCAGCACCACGGTCATTGCGATGATCGGTCCACCCAGCTCACGAGCCGCCATCAACGCCGCCTCCATCGGGGGCTTACCCTCCTCGTGCATATGACGATCCACATTCTCCACCACAATAATCGCATCATCTACCACCAGTCCAATCGCCAACACCAGCGAGAGTAGTGTCAGTAGATTGATGGTATAGCCGAAGGATTGCATGATAAAGAAGGCCCCGACCAGTGAGAGAGGAATAGCAAGCAGAGGCACCACCACAGCACGCCAACTACCCAAAAAGAGGAAGACCACCACGGTAACAATCAGTAGCGCCTCCATCAGGGTTTTGATCACCTCTTCAATAGAGCTGTCGATAAACTGGGTACCATCGTAGACAATCTTGCCCACCAGCCCACTGGGCATCTCTGACTGGATCTGTGGAAACAGTCTCTTTACCCGTTCAACCACCTCCAGTACATTGGCATCGGGTGCGACATTGATGCCAATAAAGACCGACTTCTCCCCATCAAACGCGGTGGTGAGGTTATACTCTTCTGCACCCAGCACCACGGTAGCCACATCCTCCAGCCGCACAATGGCTCCCTCTTGCTCCCATAGAGAGAGGCGCTGAAACGCCTCTACAGAGTGGAGATCGGTAGCCGCATTCAGATCAACACTCACCATCTGCCCCTTACTGCTGCCCAGTGCGGTTAGGTAGTTATTGGCCGCCAGTGCAGCATGGACATCCGCAGCAGAGAGGCCATAGGCCGCCATCCGCGCCGGATCAAGCCATGCCCGTAATGCAAAGCGGCGCTCACCCAAGATCTCTGCCTTCTGCACCCCTTCGACCCCATCCAGTTGCGGCTTCACCACCCGCATCAAATAGTCCGTCACTTGATTATTGAGCAGGCGATCACTGGAGAAGCTCATATACATGGAGCCAATCGATTCACCAACCTGCACCGTCAACACCGGCTGCTGTGCCTCACTCGGCAGCTGATTCAGTACGGAGTTCACCTTGGCATTGATCTCAGTAAGGGCTCGATTAGAGTCATAGTTAAGACGCAGATTGGCACTGATGATTGATGCTCCACTGACACTGGTGGACTTGAGATAGTCGATCCCCTCTGCCTGTGCGATAGCGGTCTCCAGCGGCTGAGTGATAAACCCCGCAACAGTCTCTGCATCAGCACCAAAATAGACGGTAGTAACGGTGACCACCGCATTCTGCGTCTCTGGATACTGGCGCACCGCCAGTTTGGAGATCGCCTGTATCCCCAGCACCAGAATTAACAGGCTGATGGTGATCGCCAGTACTGGCCTACGAATAAACAAATCTGTGTAGTTCATGATGGTGACCCGCCTTATCGCTCTTGTGGTGTTGGAGCCATCTCATTGGCGGGTGACACTCGGTTATCGATAATCAGTGGTGTGCCATTTTTCAACTTCATCTGACCGCTGGTGACCACCTGCTCTCCCTCTTCGATACCACTCAAGATCGCGACCTGATCACCACGTTGCAGCCCAGTCTCGACAAACACCTGTTGAGCCGTTGGGTGGAGCTCCCCCTCTACGGCACTCTTAACCACAAACAGCGTCGATCCATAGGCGTTATAACTAACTGCCGTTTGTGGCAGAGTGAGTAGTTGTTGAGGCGCACCACGATTGATATTCAGGTGAACAAACATCCCCGGCATCCACTCACCACTATGGTTATCAATCACCCCCTCAACACGCACATTACGTGTCGCACGGTTGACTGTAGCATTGATCGCATGGACCTCTCCCCGCACACGCTGTGCCACATCCACGTTAGAGCGCAAGGTGATCTGCTGCCCTGTATGGATCTCTCTCATGTACTGTTGTGGCACATTGAAATCAACATAGAGCCGCTCTCGATTTTGTAGAGAGACGATCTCTTCACCGGGGTTCAGCAGCTGCCCCACATCAACCTGAGTGATACCCAAACGACCTGCAAATGGTGCACGGATCTGTTTCTTGAGAATGGTCGCTTGCTGCTTCTCCTCTTGCGCACGACGGCTCTTCAGCTCGCTCTCTGCTGCATCCAGTTGTGACTGACTGATGGCGTTAATCTTGAACTGCTGACGATCTCGCTGCACGTTGATCTCAGCCAGCTGGCGGCTCGCCTGTAACGCCTTGAGCTGGGCCTGCTCCTCTGCACTATTCAGCTCTAACAACAGCTGCCCCTGCTTAACCTCATCACCCGATACGAAATGAATCGTTTGCACAATACCGGAGACCTCTGCCCGTAGCTCTACCCCCTGAATGGCTCGCAGGGTACCCACTGCACTGATCTGTGGCTGCCAGCGCTGATGTCCAACCTCCAAGGCAGTAACCGTAGCGGGTGGGTTGGCATTAGAGGCCAAAAAACCTTGCATCATGGTTGCTACAAATTGTTGATACCAGACCACGCCTCCAAACAGCGCCCCTACCAGCAGCAGCATCACCACCATTCTCTTTACTGTTTTCATCTTCTACTGTTCCTTGATTGGATTCCACCAGCCGCCGCCCAGCGCTACCAATAACGAAACCGTATCGCTATAGAGTGCGGCATGGGACTGAATGGATTGAATACGTGCCTGTTGGAGCTGACGTTGTGCATTCAGTAACATCAGATAGCTCACGGCCCCCTGTCGATGCTGCTGTTCTACCAATCTCAATGTCTCAGAGGCGAGGCGATCGGCCTCCTCCGTCAGTGCCAGCTGTTCACTATCTAACTGCAAGCTACGCAATGCATCAGCCACCTCACGGAAGGCACGCAACACCTGTTGTCGATAGCGTGCAGACTGCTGTTGATAGGTTGCCACTGCAGCACGCTCTTTGGCCTCCAGCGTATCCCCATGAAACAGTGGGTGGAGCAGGCCTGCACCCAACCCCCAGACCGTGCTACCACCACTCAGCAGATCCGAGAGCTGATTCGCCTCTGTACCAAAACGGGCACTGAGGTCGAGCGTTGGGTAACGGTTGGCTGTGGCGATACCCACCGCTGCCGCAGCCTGTTGTAGCGCTGCCTCAGCGGCCAGCACATCGGCACGCTGTCGGGTCAACTCTGACGGTAACGTCAATGGCAGGCGTTGCGGCAGTTGAATCTGATCGAATGAGAGTGCAGGTAGTTTGACCTCGGCGATAGTCGTACCGAGTAGCAGTGCCAACTGGTGCTGTGCCAGTGCATGCGCCCGCTTCAAGGTGGGCATTCGGGTACGAGTCTGGGCCAGTGAGGCTCGTTGACCCAACAGATCACTTTTCGGGATCACCCCAATCTGATAGCGCTGTTCCGTTACCGAGAGGTGCGCCCCCTCATCTTTAATGATTTTTGCCAGCGCGCTCATCTGCGCCTCCAGCGAGGCGATCTGGATTGCACTGTTCACAATATTTGCCGCCAGTGTGACTCGTGCATGTTCTAGCTGATACTGCTGCTGCAGTACTTGGGCATGGCTACCCCGTAGCTTCTGCTTGTTGGCACCGAACAGATCGACCCGATAACCTAACTGTAGCGTAGCACTCTGCATCGACAGCACACTGCCTGATCCTATCTGCCCCACTGTAGCCCCCGAGCTCTGTGCTCGACTGCCACTCATCAGCAAATCTGCACTAGGCAGCTGGAGATCATCCTGCTCACCACGATAGAGTGCCTCGACAGCACGCAGTCGGGCCTCGGCAACCTCCAACGTTGGACTGTTCTCTAACCCCTGCTGAAGTAACCCCGTAAGCGCCTGAGACTGGAACAGCTGCCACCACTGCTGTGGGATCGGCTCTTCACTAACCAGCTGCTGCTGTGGCTGAAAGGTGGTCGGCCCCTCTACGCTCTGCTGTGCGGTATAACGCTCAGGTACCTTAACAGTGGACTCTGGCAGTGTGGGACCTGAACGGTTACAACCACTCAGGATGGCTACAATAACCAGTGAAAGAAGCGATTTTCGACTCACACCACGGTTCATCTCTCTTCTCCAATACGTTGTGGGGCATACCAGGTGGTCTGACTGAGAAGGCGTTGCGAGACCCGGTTGCAGCGTTCAAATACCTGCTCAGGGGCATCGCTGTTCCACCCATACCCTTTGAGAAAGTTGATGTAGTTGGTGGAGAAGAAGCGCATCACCTCAACCTCTCCCCCCTCTTTGCCCTGACACTGAGATTCCGCATAACCAGACTGTGCAATAGAGGAGAGCCCGACAGAGAGCCCCCAGAGTCCGTGGGTCAGATAATCGGCTATCTCTAATTGATCAGCCTGATCCAGTTCCGCATACTCATCAATACTCTCTGGAAGCGCCTCTAAGGCCATATTCCGAATCCATTCAGCCAGCTCTTGATGTAGGTGATCGTAGCGTGACACCCGCTGTTCCGTTGCACGTTGCCAGACAGAGGGCATGCGAGAGAGATTTTCGATCTCAACCAGATCGGGAAAGCGGGTTGCCACCAACCAAACCCCCTGAACCAGTGAGATGATCTGCTCCATCGCCGGAATCGGCTCTTCACGTACCATGCGGAACATCCGCTGGTGATCCTCTGTCAAAGCATGCGCACAGGCGACCAGCAGATCCTCTTTGCTTTCAAAGTGGCTGTAGATGGTACCCATGGAGTATCCGCTCTGTTTCGCAATATCAGACATTCGCACACCGAGGAACCCTTGCTGAGAGAAGAGCCTGATGCTCTCTCCTACAATCTCCTGCTCTCGCAGCTCACGTTTCTCTCGCTTGCTCATAACCACTCTCTCGAAAACGAATAATGTTCGAACAATAATCGAAAAATAGAAAAAAGCAATCAATAGTCACCATTAATTTTATGGAATGGGACTGTCTGGCGCTTGCTAAAGCGCACCACTTGAAGAGCGGATTACTTGAACAACAACGGTATATAGCGCTTTGACCAGAGAAGAAACAGCCCCAACCACAGCAGTGCTGAAGCTGTAATCATCTCTATATAGAGTGACATCTCACTATTCAACATAAGCCCAGTAGCCATTCGCACAAGCACCACCACCTGCACAGACCAAAAGAGCATGATGGCATAACGGTCGGCCGCCGGTTTCTGCCCAGCATGCCCCAGTATGATTCGGGTACCAAAACCGATCAACAAGGTGGTGAAATAACCGATACCAATGGCGTGCAAAGGGGCCTTTTCAAACATCCACCCCTCAGAACCCAGAATCAGTGGCGTGAAGCCTTCGAGAAAAAAGAGTAGGAAACCGATCGGTACCCAGACCAGTGATAGGTAGAGCACCCAGAGGATCGCCTCTACCTTACGCACAGGCAGCCGCCATCGGATCAGCTCTCTCAGCGTAACCACAAACAGTGCACCATCAATAAGGCCATAGCTGTTCACTACGGCGCTAGTGAGAGTCACTTTGAGCAGTAGCAGTCCCGCTAGGGTATGCAGAAAATAGCGGCTTCTGTTAGCCTGGTACCCCGCCACCTTACCTTCTGTAAAAAAGGGGATCATCTTTTGACTCAGGGTAATGATCAGCATGAAGAGGTAGAGAAAAAATCCACTCTCAATTGCCGCGCGATTGATGGTGACCCATACCGGATCAATAAAGCTCAGCAGGAATAGTAGGTGTGAAACTGCACCTGCCACCACTGCAATCAGAATCCAGTTGACATCAAAGCGTTCACTCACACTGCTCTGTTGGTAAAGCTGCCAAAGTATCCAACCAACCATCAGGTAGGCGGCAAACATTCCAGCTGAGGCCAGCACTGTCAGCGCTGAGGCCCAATAGAGTGAAACGGTAAATAGGGCGACCGAACCATTCAACAACAGAAAGGGGGGCAGGTATCGCTCACGAGCGATCTCTGAGGTGGCCAGAAAACGGGGGAACATGGTACAGAGAAAGCCAAAAAAGAACTGGCTAAAGACCGCAAAGATCAGCGTATAGGCATGGACGCTTGATAGCGTTATTTTGCTGTAGAGCACCCCCTGATAATGCAACAGCAGAACCAACATGGTGACAATGGCATTGACCATGCCTCCAAAAAAGAAGAGCTTATGGGGTTTTTCGGTGAGGTTAATAAAAAGCTGTTTCATAGAAAAAAACAGCCTCAGAGCATACTCTGAGGCTGTCCTGATTGAACTCTGCTTAGTGGATGCTTACTGACAGGAACCGCAGCAGCTGACACCCAGAGAACCGGCACTGGTGACGGCCGCGAGGGCTGCACCATAATCTGGTTCATCGGTGACTTCAGGCACAATCTGTTTGTAGGTCACACGACCATCTTTATTGACTACAAAGACCGCACGACAGGTGATGCCAGCCAAGGGGCCATCAGCGAGCAGCACACCATAGTTGTTGGCGAATTCCTTGTTACGGAAGTCACTGGTAACCGTCAGGTTATCAATACCCTCAGCTTCGCAGAAACGGCCCGCAGCGAAAGGCAGATCCATTGAGACAACAGTAACCTCTGCACCGCTGATAGAGGCGGCTTCGGCGTTAAATTTGCGAGTCTCTGCGGCACATACTGGGGTGTCCAGCGATGGTACGACAACGATCACCTGTACGTTGTCGGAGGCACCACCAACCACCTTATCAGCCAACCCTTCGGATGCAACAACGGTTACCTGAGGAGCAACAGCCCCTACACTGATCTCGTTGCCCGCCAGATTGCACTCATTCCCTTTTAGCGTAACAGTCGCCATAGATATCTCCTTACATAAATTGAACAGTTAAAATGCTGGGCGCACTATAGAAAAAAATGGGGCCGTTGTCCGCAACTATTTTTAGAATCGACGGCAGCTACAGGCTGTCCACAGTCCCTCATCCCCCTCAACCTTACCAGCCTCGACGAGGCGGCCCACGACGACCTCTGGGGGGGCCTTTCGGAGCCTCTGCATCACTCAGGTAACCATCACCATTTTCATCATGAAAATCGAAGCGATTCTCTGGGCCATCAAACTCAGCACGAGAGACTCGTCCATCTCCATCACGATCTAGGCGCTGAATAAATCGCCCCTTTTGTGGGGGGCTGGACCTCCGAAACTGCAGTGACTGGAGAGCCTCTTGTGTTGTACGCTGTACACCCTGAAGCTTATTCGGATAACGCCTGGGATCACTCGACGGCTCCACTGATCTCTTCTCTGCTGCACCACCTCGCACCAACCGCACAAAGTTGGATACTCGAAGTGTATCCCCTTGCGGCCCTCGGAACTGGAGCTGGGGCTGCCCCTGCCCCACTTTTGGATCACTGCGCTGCGCCCCCGCACCATGCACATCCATCACCCGTCCACGCATCTTTCCCGTTGCACGACCAAAGGCGATATAGACTGCACTTCCTCCGGGGTTGGGACCATCCAGATGGGTCGTGCCACTCCAAAAATAGGGGTAGTCTTTCTGCCCCGCCTCATTGGTGATTGAGGAGGTATGAAAACGAGGGTCTATCGCTGCCGACTGGGTTACATCCGGTGCACGACTATAATCGACGAGGTACTGTAACTCCTTGGCATTGGGTAAGCGCCAGTCACTGTAGCCCGCATAAGTTGAAGATTCAGCATAGGCCAGCGCCTGCTTCCAGTTCATCCCCTCTCCGCTATCCTGCTGCGCCCACATCAAGCCGCTACTGTGATCAGTGATGGTGCCATCATCATGTGTTTGAAACTGATTCTCCCCCACGAGGACGTTGATAACCATACCCCTTGATACGTCCATCGGCAAAATTCACCCCGAACAGGGTCCGGTTTCCAGCCATGGTGGTATGGACATACTCGGTACTGGAGAGCCATTGCGCATCGATATAGCGTTCACCCGATGCTGTATCCCCATAGGCAAAATCGAAGTAGTCGGTATTGATAAAGGGAGTCGCATTGCTCGGTACACGCTTCATCTGCCTACGTCCTGAGAATCCGGTATAGCCACGAAAATCAATCAGCGTGTAGAGCTCCTTGATGGTGGGTACTCGCCAGTCACTGTACCCTCCCAACTCCATCTCTCCAGCAATGCGTTTCGCTTCGAGCAGAGACACCTTGCGCGGCTCTACCGCCTTCGACCAGGCCAATCCTGTTACTCGGTCCGTTACCGTGCCATCTGCATTATCTCGGTAGCTCGGCTGCTCTCCCTGATAATTTCCATCCTGCCCATAGAATGGCTCTCCTGCTGCGGGACAAGAGATTTCCGTATGCGCTCCAAACAGGCAACCTGCCCGCTATCTACTGCCCATACGGGCTGCAATAGCGTAGAAACAAGCAGCCATCCCATCCATTTTGATCTTGTTTTTAGCATATTCAGCTCAGCTCTTTGATTGATTTCCTACGATTCAACATCACCCCTCGACAAAGTGTTTTTGTTGGTAGGCGGCCTTCCTCTCCATTGCATCCATCTCTTTCAAACTTTTCAGGGTCAGTATAGCCCCTTCCCTTTTCTGTTGAGGCTGCTTCTCCCAGTAGCTGAGTGCTCGCTGCAAGATTATCCTTTAGATTGAGTAACTGTTGGGAGTCATTACCCTGTTGTCTCTGAGCCTGCTCAACCGCCCGTAACAACAACTCTCTGGCCAAGGTGTAATTCTTACGCTCAAAGGCAATCTGTGTCGCCGCTTGTAGATAACCAATGTGGCTGGGGTGGAGCTGAACCGCCTCACTGATTAACTGCTCGACACGTCGCCACGTCTGTTGCTCTGCATAATGCCCTGCCAGCCGGAATGCGGCCTCTGCGGCCTGCTTCTTACCTTGGGTACGTAGCGCTTCCAACGCTGCTGGAGTGGTGGGGTAATCTTGAGTAACCGATGATATTTGAGCCTGTCACTCTATAGTGACTGCTTGGGTTGTTGCTGAGACAGCTGCAGAGGCACTCAGCGCTATGGATAGCAGCACCCCAATTACTCCAGCCCGACAATTGATCATGATTCACTCCTGAACGGTTATATTTGATAAGAGCGTTCATCATCGACAAAAAATAAGCAGGGAAGATGGATAGAGTGTGAAGAGAATAAGGAGTCTAAAAAAGGGGCTCTCAATTCGTAAAGAAGGCAATCAATCCTCTGAATGGAGGGCCTCCCACCCCATACAGGCGAGATCGACCACAATGGGGATTGGGCGACTACCAGTGCGGTAGTGGGCCACCATGCGACGGCTCATTCCTAGGGCATTGGCGGCTTTGGTGAGAGAAAGATGGATCCACTCCATCCAAGTATTAAAACTTGCAGTAGTAGGTAGCCCTGCTTGCTCACGCGCCACCTCATAGAGGCGATCACCCCCCAGATCAAAACCATCAGGCCACTCCAGTGCATGCCCCCAATCGTCTACTATCATTTGTTGGAATAAAGCTAATGAGTGACCCTATCTGTTTACTGTAGAGGCGGAGGGGGGTTGTCATAAAGTTAGACCTGAACCTTCACCCACGCTTTCAACCATTAGCGCCGACCACGTCCATAGCCACCACTACCATCCCGCAAACGGCTTCTTGTCATCTTGCCCTGCCCTTGCCCAGCTCCACTGCCGTAGCGGTTGCCACGACCACTGTCTGCGTCTGCCGATTGGCGACTGCTATTGAGGTCTCTGAAGACAGAACGCTCTTCCGGGGTCATCGCACTGACCCGACTTCTCATCTCATCGCGGAATGCAGTGCGCTCCTCATCGGTCATGGTCGGCGCAGTGCTACGCATCTCCACCAGTTGGTCGGTGGTAAAGGTGGTGAGGTCCTCCGCAGAGGCCGTGGTAGACAGCAGCCCAAACAAAGCCGCTGGAATCGCCATCATAAAGGTCATTTTTTTCATTCTCTTCTCCTGATTGATACTTTAAATTATTGAATCCGTTTCTAATACAGACAGATAAAGTATCACCCCACTTCATTGCTGATACGTTTCACAAATGTGGAGTCAATATGGAGAAGGTGACAGCCAGAAACGCATCGACCGTCATAAAATCATGAACTGCTGCTCATACTCCCAGAACGCACTGTACTTTATCCAAAAAATGTTAACTGGGCTGATTCAAAAGCAACCTTACCGAGGCTGACACGGACTCAGCATCGATGAAGAGACTCTGGAAGAGCTATTCTCTCTGCTGGATGAATATCTGGAGGATGATATGAGTGAAGAGCAACGCCAGAGTGCTATAGAGGCGATTCGTGGCACACTAACCCCAGAAGAGGGGCTGTTCAGCGCAGTAAAGTTCTCCAAGATCATAAATTCCTGACAGTCGCATCTACTCTTGCCGGTTCAAAGGAGGTTATTTATGCGCTCTCTTCAAACTTGTAGCCCACACCATAGACCGACTTGATAATCTCAGGGTCACTGTGGTGTTCAGCAATCTTTTTACGCAGGTTTTTCACATGGCTATCGACGGTGCGATCGGTCACCACACGACGATCTTCGTAGAGGTTTTCCATCAACTGCGCTCGGGAGAAGATGCGGCCCGGCTGATTCACCAGTGTCGTTAACAGACGAAACTCAATCACCGTTAGCTCCAGTAGATGCCCAGATACGCTAACCAGCATCCGTTCTGCATCGAGCACAATCGTGCTGTTACCCCCCTTTGATAGCTGTTGCCGATAGGCCAGTGTACGAAACAGTGCCTTGACCCGCGCCATCACTTCACGTGGACTGAAGGGTTTACAGATGTAGTCATTGGCTCCGATCTCCAGCCCCAGCACTCGGTCGATCTCCTCAACCCGAGCAGTCACCATGATGATCGGTACCTCGGTAAAGGCGCGCAGCTCCTGACAGATGGTGATGCCATCCTTGCCTGGCAGCATCAGATCGAGCAGGATCAGGTCGGGCTGCTGCTGCCGCACCCACTCCACCACCGCCTCGCCATCATCAATCCAGTGGGTGCCGTATCCATTGCTGTGCAGATAGTCTTGTAACAGTTGTGCGATCTTGGCTTCATCTTCCACCACCAGTACGGTGCGCTGTGGTTCTGTTGTGTTCATGCTCTATCTCCTAGTGCTATCTCTTTGGGTCAATCGGTAACTGCAGAGTAATCGTTAGCCCACCTAACGAGGATGGCTCTGCTCTCAATTCACCGCCATGCGCCTTGGCAATACTCTGCACAATGGATAGCCCCAAACCGGAGCCACCATGGTCACGGTTGCGCGACCCCTCCACCCGGAACAGCCTTTCAAAAATACGGGGGATCAGCTCCGGAGGAACACCCGGTGCGCTATCTTCAAAATGGATGAGTAATGAACTACCCACCTCACAATGGACTTTCACCTCCCCCCCCTCATCGGTATAGCGCTGACTATTCTCTAACAGGTTGGTGAAGAGCTGGGTCAGGCGCTGGGGGTCTGCCAACAGATGTGGCCCCTCCCCTTCACAACCCACCGTCAATATAATCTGCCTCTGCTGCATAGTGACGATGAACCCTTCTGCCACGCCTCTCAAGAGCTCCAGTGGCAACACCCGCTCTTTTTCATAGGAGAGTGACCCCTGATCCGAGAGTGAGAGTTGGTAGAGGTCATCCACCAACCGCTTGAGCTGTTTCACTTCTAACGATAGAGACTGTATCGACTCACGGTTGAGTGGACGCACCCCATCCTCCATCGCCTCTAGCTCCCCTCTCAATACGGTGAGTGGGGTGCGCAGTTCATGGGAGATATCTGCAATCCACTGGCGACGGGAGCGCTGGTTCTGCTCTAAGGTCTCCACCAGTGTATTGAGATCCGCAGCTAAGTCACCTAACTCATCCCGCCTGATTTTTTCGATACGAACCTCAAACTGCCCTGCGGTCAGTTGACGTGCCATCTTAGCGATACCGGAGATTGGACGAACAAACAGTCGCGCCAGCAGCAGCGCAGCGATGATCGCAATCAGCAGTGAGAGCAGTGCAGTAAGCAATAGGTTGTCAAATTGCTGCTGCTCAAATTGTTGATCCAGTTCTGTACGGCGCGGAGTAAAGATTCGAAGGGTCAGATAGCCCACCACCTGCCGCTCCAGCTGAATGGGGAGTAGACGGTGTTTTGTCGTGGGTGGCGGCCCAATCACTTGAGCACGCGCAGCATCTAGCAGACCAAGCCTCTCCCGCATAAAGCGAGGGGGGGATGGGGGATGTCTCTCATCTGCAGCGGCAAGCTCTGAAGGGGGGCCACCTCCACGAGGCCCCGCCCCTCTTCTACCAAATCCAGGGCCATCGGGACCACGAGGTAGTCGCGGCGGTAGCATGTTGGATTCAACCAACAGTTGATGCCACAAGCGGGGGTTTTCTTGTAGGAAGGCCCAGCTCTTCTGCTCTCGGTACTGCTCACTCAATGCCAGCCTAAACCCATCCAGCCGCTTCAGTTTCACCTCTTCAATGTACTGGGTAAAGCCCTGTTGAAAGCTGAGCCGAGAGAGCACCATACTGATCGCCAAGACCAGCATCACCACCAAGAGGATGGCGAAGAACAGTTTGTGCCAAATTTTGATGCGAATAGAGAACATATTTTGGACTATAGCACCTACTTATGTAGAGGCACTGAATAGAATCCGTTGCTTCACTGGATGCATAGCGACTACTTCATTAGAGATTGCATCAATCATGGTTACTGCCCCTTATTTGAATGGCTACGCAGATTTTGACGATCAAATGTGCAGTCAGTATGGAGAAATCATTCACAATCTCTTCATACTCTCTCCCTATTCGCTACATGGTTGCGTTCTATCTTATGGGGTAAGGAGAGACAACCAATAAACACTCTCCTGTTTCCACTCAATAGTAAGGAGAAACACCATGAACCTCAAGAAAGCCCTGCTGCTCTCTGTAGCAGCACTATTCATTACCGGTAGCGCCTATGCGATGGGGCCCGGCGGTCCGTCAGGAGGCCCTCCATTCGGCCCACTCCATATGGAGCGACTGCAGTTTGATCTCGATCTGAGCGACACCCAGGCAGCCTCTCTGAAACAGCTATTTGAAGAACAGCGCATCAAACATCGACAGCACCGCAAACAACGACGCACCATGCGTAATGAGATGCACAACACTCTCTCTGAACTCTTAACGGTCAGCCAGCTCGAAGATTTCAAGGCGATCCAACAGCAGCAGAGGAGAAAGGGTCACAGAAAATTTGAGCAGAGACAGAGGCCACGCTGCGATCAAAGTTGGTAGATAATGCCTCCCCCCCTGTGCAAAAAAAGGGGGGGTGTCCCTACATTTAGGCATTTCACGACAATAACCCCAAAAAATACGTAATTCTGCGTATTTATACAGCGCCTGTTTTGCATTTAGAGTAAGGGGGTCATGGATTCACCAAACAATCATCAGGAGACCCCTCCAACACTGGAGCTGTTTCTATCAACCACCACCGGCATCATCTACGGTTTGGGTATTGCGATCTTGATCCTCTCGCTATTTGGTATTGCGTTGGATAGCGATACCCTTTCAGCAATGACCGAGATTCTGTTCGGCATATCCATTTAACCTACTCCCCTTAGTTATAGGATATAGAGTATTCCCAGAAATCTTTGTATCTGCCTGTAAAATCGCATAACATCATAATCTTTGCGGCTTTTCTATAACAATAAAAGGATTCATCTCACTCATGAAAAAGGTTTTCCGTTCTCTTATCGCTCTTGGTTTCACACTCAGCGTCTCTCTCTCCGCTTTTCAGGCTAATGCTGGCTTTGGTTTTAATGATCTCTATGTTGCAACCGATGTTGAAGCTGGGATTACAGGTGCTGATGTGGATGAGTCCATCAAGCAGCTAGCAATCAGTGAAGGCATTCTGCATGTCGCAATGTTCCCACTGAGCAAGCAGGTAGAGAAGGTGACGGGCTCCCCTTATCGTCATCTGAGTATTCACAACATCTGTGATGCAAAGACCGCCTCCCTGCTGGCTGATGTCTCTGACGCCTTTGTGATCGTCATGCCTTGCCGTATTGCAGTGGTTGAAGGCAAAGATGGCGTAGTCAGAATGTGGAGCATGAACCCTGCGATGATCACCATGATGCAGATGCCTGAAGAGCAACAAAGACTGGCGAAGATGATCGCTGGTAAGATGCAGAATATTATCAATGGTGCTGCTGAGGGTGCCTTCTAAGCCCCCCCTCCCATCCACAAAAAAAGGGCGCTTAAGGCGCCCTTTTTTTGTGGATGGTCTGCTCTTCTTTAGAAGGGGCTAAAGCGGGAGAACATCCCTCGGGGTGACATTCCACGATTCATAGAGCCCATCTCACGGGTCATATGGAAGGTACTGTTAGCCATATGCTGTGTAGACTGATCTAAGTTAACCATACTCGCCATCATCGGCTCTAGTGTCTGGGTATGCCCGGTGATCTGCTGCATACTACCGCGCATATCTTCCATAGAGACGGTAATCGCCTCCATGTTGCCATCAATGGCGTTAAGGTTACGGGTCATCACCTGCACATTGCTGGACATATTCTCAATGCCATCAACCATGCTTGCCATATGCGGCCCCATGTAAGGATCAATGCTGGTAGAGATCACCTGAATGTTACGCGCGATGTGCGACATATCCTGAGTCAGATGATAGATCATGTAGAAGCCATAGATAGAGAGTACGCAGAACGCAAACAACGCAGGATAGACCACCATCTCCCAACGACGTGCGCTCTTCTCAAAGCAGCTGGCAAAACGCTCTAGTGGCTGCCCATTCATGGTTTCTCCATCTGTGGAGAGTGGAGAACTGGTTACAGGGGCGGCCTCAGCCGCTACCTCTGTGGGTTGTTTTTCTGACATATTACACCTTGCACTTATATTGGAGAGCGGACTGTAGCACGTTTTTTTTCAAAGAAAAAATGAGAAAAGTATAAAATTAGAATCTACTAACGTACTGTTTTTTTAACGCTATTAAAGATAAACGTTTAACTAAGATCCGCTTCTAGCTTATCCGCCAGTTGCGGGTCAATGGAACGGATTATACGAATAATTTTATTCGCCTCATCCACCTTCCCCCCCTCAATAAGTGCAGCTGCCGCTCGCCCAAAGGCACGTACTGCACGAACCCAATCTTTCTTAGCATAGTAGATATTGCCGAGCTCACCCCATGCATCTGCATTCTTGGTATCCTCCTCCAGCAGTGAGCGATAGCTCTCAACAGCGCCTTCATAGTCCCCTTCCCAGAAGGCCTGACGCCCACGATTCCACAACCACTGTAGCTGAGACTCACTCTCTACCGCCCCCAACTGCCAAACATCAGGCTGTGCACGCTCTCCCTTTCCACTCACGGGGTGCTGCTGCAGCGCCTCATTACGAGGATCAAACTGCTTGGCCAGATCACCAATCGGCTTACTGAGGGTCGCAATCTTTTCATTCAGCACAGGCAGCTGGTCAACTAGAATTTCGGAGAACTCCTGCGGCACAGGTTTACGCTCTATCTCAATAGCTGGGGTGCGGGTCGTTGGGACAACTACGGCTGGCGGCGCCCTATTAGAATTGGGCCTTTGTTCAACCACAACATTCGCCTTCTCCTCGGGTATTGCCGCAATAACTGTTTCATTCTTAGGCTTCAAGCCAACCACTTCAGCCAGGTCAGGAGGGGTTCGTACTGCCGGTTGAAAGACTACAGGTGGCTCTGTTTTGAGCGTTGGGGCCTCCATTTTTTCAGGCGCTTTATCCCTTTTTTTCTCTATTGGAGGCAACGCTGGCACCGTTTGGATCGGCTCCACTTTGGCAAGCTCATACTGATGACCACTCTCTCTCTCAGCTATCGCCTCCGTACGCCCATCCCCAGAGTAGGCCAGCCACTCCTCTTTCAAGGTTTCACGTTCCAGATAGGCGATAACTCCCAATCCAACAATTACGCCGGGGAGAATAGAGGCTAGCATCCTGAATAGTACTTTCATCATGGTACCCAGATAGAAGAGGAGGAAAAAAACAACCTAGAAGCAATCAATTATACAGTGTTATGGCCAGAGAGAGAAATTATCCACAGCAATACCTTCTAACTTTGCCACCCTGCGTAGATCAAATGGGAGCGAAAAGGTCGCTGAAGGGAGTCGCCCCACCTCAACATTACTCAGCTGCAGTGTCTCTCCATCGCTCATCTGTAGGCGCACTGGATATTGGATCTCAGGATCATACCAAGCGGTGATCTCGAGACTTAAACCAGAAAAACCCAGTTCTGCAGCCCAACGCTCAACTGCCCGCTGCTGTAACACTTCTCTCTGCAGGAAACCACAGGAGAGCAGTGGAGCCTCTGCACAAAACTGTGCCGGATTGCGTGGCATCGTCACCACTTCATCCAG
>Ga0233429_1002212_pt1 | contig 20725 bp, 15 predicted proteins | sample SI_118_April2016_3_FD_179879 | JGI IMG/M metagenome (GOLD analysis project Ga0233429, IMG submission 179879) | Seawater microbial communities from Saanich Inlet, British Columbia, Canada - SI_118_April2016_135_MG | ecosystem: Environmental > Aquatic > Marine > Inlet | place: Canada: British... | reverse complement strand
CTTCTTTTCCTTCAATCATTTTTTTAACGGCCAGCTCCACCTTTTTCATGTTAAGGGTATAGGGCACATCCGGGCATGCAATGATTTTTGCCGGGACATGACGTGGGGAGGCATTGGCTCGAATGTCCGCCCTGATCTTGTTTTGAAGATCATCGCTAAGATCAAATCCTGCGGCCATTTTGACAAAAAGAATAACCCTGACATCATTGTTCCAGGATTGTCCCACAATCACAGAGTCTTCAAGTGCTTCCATGGCATCCAGGCGGCGGTAGATTTCCGCCGTGCCGATTCTGACACCACCGGGGTTAAGGGTGGCATCTGATCTGCCGTACATGATGACACCGCCTCGTTCGGTTACCATAATAAAGTCGCCATGGGTCCAGATTCCCGGATATTCATCAAAATAGGCAGAATGGTATTTTGACCCGTCATCATCCCCCCAGAAAAAGATCGGCATGGAAGGAAAAGGAGCAGTACAGACAAGTTCTGCCTGCTTTCCTATAGTTGGTTTGCCTTCTTCGTCATAGGCATATACTTTCATACCCAGACCCCTGCATTGGAGTTCCCCCGTAAAAACAGGGCCCATGGGATTACCCAGTGCAAAACAGCCGTTCAGGTCTGATCCACCGGATATTGATGCCAGCTGGATATCTTCTTTTACTTCCTTGTAGATGAATTCAAAATTCTCATCAGAAAGGGGTGATCCAGTAGAAAGAACTGATTTTAAGGCAGACAGGTCAAATTGTTTGCCCGGCTTTACCCCGGCATTTTTTAAGGCTTCAATATATCCGGCACTGGTCCCGAAAACCGTAATTTTTTCATCCTGAGCCATTTTCCAAAGGGCATCAGGACCGGGATGGAAAGGGTTGCCGTCATAAAGAACAAGAGTTGCTCCCACGCTTAGCGCAGCAGTCAGCCAATTCCACATCATCCATCCGCAGGTGGTAAAATAAAAAATACAATCATCCTCTTTTAAGTCCGAATGCAGCACCAATTCTTTTTTCTGGTGTAATAGAACACCACCTCCACTCTGAACCATGCATTTGGGAAGACCCGTGGTCCCGGAGGAATACATGATATAAAGCGGATCATCAAAATCCATCTGGACAAAATCAATTTCTTTAGCATCAGGGTCTTTAAAATCTTCATACATGACGGAATTGGAAAGACTCTTGATATCCGGGTTTTCCAATACATATGGAATCACCACAATTTTTTCGATGGACGGAATTTCTTTAACAATGCCGGCTATTCTTTCAATACTGTCCATGGGTTTGCCCTTGAAAAAATATCCGTCCGCAGTGAACAATACTTTGGGCTGGGTCTGGCCGAACCTGTCTAAAACTCCTTTGATGCCAAAGTCAGGCGAGCAGGAAGACCACACAGCGCCAAGGCTTGCAGCTGCAAGCATGGCGATGATGCTTTCAGGCATATTGGGAACAAATCCAACCACACGGTCGCCTTTTTGAATACCCAGCTTTTTTAATGAGGCAGCGACCTTTGCTACTTCATCATAAAGCTGGTTATAGGTCAGGGTTCTTCTAACAGAATCTTCACCCTTGAATACGATTGCCAAACGGTCATTTCTGAAGCGCAAAAGGTTTTGGGCAAAATTGAGTTTGGAATTGACAAAGAATTTTGCACCGGGCATTTTAGCGGGATCATCAATGGCCTTGTCAAAGGTCTGGGATGCCTTGATATCTAAAAATTCCCAGGTGGTTTTCCAGAATTCTTCAAGGTTTTGCACAGACCAGTCCCAGAGATCAGGATATTGGGTAAAACTTTTGCCATATGTTTTATTTACAATGTTCATGAAACGATACATATTGGTGCTTTTGATTCTCTCTTCAGAGGGCTGCCACAAACATTTTGACATGGTTTTTTTCTCCTTATTCATACAAGACAGCAAGTATGGTCGCTTTATTGGTTTTTGCAGTTATAAAATGGGGAGTGGTGGACAGGTAATAGGCACTGTCTCCGGGTTCAAGATCATAGGTATCTTTTCCAATGGTCAGGTTTACGATACCATCCAGAACAAATATAAATTCTTCCCCGCTATGGATAGAAATTTCTTTATTATTCATTTTTTCCAATTGTACAATGAGTGCTTCCATATGACGGCCCTGGACTTCGGGGGCCAGACTCATATATGAGTAAACCTTCTGGCTGTCGGTTTTTGAAGTGGACCGGGAAATCTGCTTTCTTTCATTTTTCCGGGTAATGGAATACAATTTGTTGCCCTTGCCCGAGACCAGATGACCCACTGCAGAATCCAGTGCCTTGGAAAGTTTCATCACCGTTCCGAGCTGGGGTTTTTCCCGGCCATTTTCAATATTTTCAAGCCGGGAAACCTCAAATCCCGTTAAATCGGAAAGTGCCTCAATGGAAATACCTCTTTCTTCTCTTAAATTTTTGATGCGTTTTCCCACTTCATCCACATCGCCCGGGTCCCCATCTTTAATATTTCCGGTCAGGTCTTCAAAATAATCTAGATTGATATGTGGAATATTATCTTTTTTTTCCATAGTATCTCCTTGTCATCATTATTTGGGAAAACTTTGATCAGGGGTTTCGCCCAGTTTTTCCTTATGTTTTGTAAGTCCGGGTCTTGCGTACTCCATATGCCCTTCCTTAAGGGTTCTGCCGTTGATCATGGCCTCGCTGCGCAACCGGGTACCAACGGTTTTTTCCAGCTGTTTTCCAAGCCAGAGGATTCTGTCAACATCATATCCATGTTCTATACCCATTTCATCAATTTGTACAAGGGTATCTTCAAGACAGACCAGTCCTACAAATCTTTCATCGTCATAATAATAATCCCCCGTGCCTTTGATGGGCCTGTCATCCATGAAATTGGCGGGTTGACCGCCAAGACCGCCAAGGGTGGCTTCAAAATGGCAGATACCTGCCTGAAGTGCAGCAAGAACAGATGCGGATGCCACTCTTTTTGTTTCATGGAAATGGGCAATGTGAAGACTTGTATCCGGCATTTCATCAAGGATCATGGAAAAATACCGATACACATCTGCTGCTGATGCACTCCCGTCGTGATCGGCATGTTCAATATCGCTTGCTCCGATGGAAAGCCAGTATTTGGTAAATTCCACGGCATCCTTTAACTGGGTGGCGCCTCCAATGGGACTTCCCCATATTGTGCTTACCGTACCACACATCTTAATACCTGCATCCGTACACTTTTTAATACATCTTTCAGCTTCTTTAAAGTAATTTGGAAGACTGGTACCCGAATTGGCAAAATGGTGCTGTTCTTCCGTGGAGACCATCATCAAGACCCGATCAGGGCCAACCCCTCTTTTTTTCAATTCAATGGCCCGGTCAACAGCCTGCTCCCGGATGGTAATAGCAGTTAACACCACATCCTTCATGTCAATTCCTTTTCTGGCTGCACGGCCCACAAAATTTTCGCTTCTCAGATGGGCTAAAAGCGCTTCAGCATCACTGAATTGGGGCATACTTCGTGGGTTGCCCAGATTTGTCACTTCAATATTCCTACACCCTGCAAAAATCAATTCTTCAAGATAGGTGATTTTGGCAGGCGTTGAAATAAATTTTTCTAAATGCTGGAATCCATCACGAACGGTTATATCACCTATGGTTACTTTTTTTGGCATTCTTGGAAATATTTTCCAATAATCATATTCTGTCATTTTTTTTCTCCTTAGACTATATTTGTAGATACGGGGTCAGGCTTTCCTTGCGCTTTACGGGGTCAGGCTTGAGTAGTTGCGTTTACCGAAAAGTAAACGCAACTACGCAAGCCTGACCCCACGACTACGCAAGCCTGGCCCCAATTATTAACTTATTTATTTAAAATCTAAAATTTCCAAATGTTGCTTCTCCAATGGGATTGACAAGGCTGACTTCAAATGCCATGGCAAGCCAGTCCCGGATTTCACAAAACTTAAGAACCCGGTCATTTAACAGACGGGATGCACAGAAAAACGGATGGGCTTCTCCATCATATTTGTCAATCATTTTTTGTCCGAATTCATTTATTTCTTCCGGTGTCATGGGGGAACCCTTGGCTTTTCTTTTTGCCTGCTCAATGCTTAACAAAACCCCTCCAGCACTTCTGCCGCTCATTACCCCGGTTCTGGCCCGCATGGTTGAGAACAAGAAATTGGGTTTGTAACCACGGCCGCACATACCGTAATTGGCAGCTCCGTTATCCGGTCCGATAACCAATTGAATCCTTGGCACCTGGGCACAGGATACGGCACGAACCATGTCTGCACCATATTTTCCAATACCGGCATGTTCAGAATCCGAACCGATCATGTATCCAGGTGAACTCTGGATGAACAGCAGCGGGATTTTTTCATAGGAACACCTGACCACCCATTCAGCCACTTTTTTAGCAGCTTCATGAAAAATAATGCCTGCGGCATTGGAACAGACAATTCCGATGGGCAATCCCTTGATCCTTATTTTTCCGGTGAGGATATTGGTGCCTCTTCCCGGGGCAAAGTTTTTCTTGTGTTCAATAAACTCAGATTCATCTGCAATGGCAGCAATGATTTTCCTGCCGTCAATGCCTTTGTGCGGTGAGATCGGCAGAACGTCATAGAGGGTTTGGGGGGAAACCTTTGGTTCTTTGGCCTCATAAGTGTGCAGATGAATTTTCTGGGGTCGGGTCAAAGAAAGGAGTTCTCTCACTTTACCCACAGCTTGGGTCTGATCTGAGCAAATATGGTCGGCACCGCCGGAGATTTGGGTATGAACCTTTGCTCCTCCAAGGTTTTCAGCAGAGATCTCTTCACCTGTGGCCATTTTTACCAAAGGGGGGCCGCCAAGAAAAGAAAAAGACTGTTGATCAATCATAATTGATTCACAGGCCATGAAAACAATATAAGCGCCTCCGGCCGTGTTGCCGCCCGTGCTTAAAGTGACCTGGCGCAGTCCCATGGCAGACATCCTTGCCATATTATAAAAGATAGACCCAAAATGCTGGTCATCTGGGAATACATCGGCTTGCATGGGTAGAAACACCCCACCTGAGTCGGCAATATAAATACAGTTCAACCCGCATTTTTCCGCGATGGCCTGGGCTCTCATGTGTTTTTTAAGGGTGATGGGAAAATAAGTACCGGCTTTTACCCGGCTGTCACTGGCCATGATCATGGTCCAGTTATTGTGGACTTTTCCAATTCCCGTCACAATTCCAGCACAATGGACATCATCGACACCCGGGTATCCCATGCCAAATCCTGCCAGTGTTGATAGTTCAAAAAACTGAGTACCCGGATCTATAAGGTCTGCTATTAATTCTCTGGCCGGGCGTTTGCCTCTTTTGGCAAGCGTATCGATGGCTTTTTGACCACCCGGCCAGATGGCTTCCAATCTTTTTTCTTCAAGCTTTTTTTCTTCAGCTTCCCAAAAGCTTTTGTTATCAGTCATGGGTTTTTTTATCTCCCTTTATAAACAGGTTTTCTTTTTTCTTTAAAAGCAGTCAAACCTTCAATTCTATCCTCTGTAGGTATGGTTACCCGATAGGCATTTGATTCTATGGCAAGGCCTGTGGCAAGGTCGGTTTCAATACCTTTGTCTATGGCATATTTGGCCATTTCAACGGCAATGGGACCCGTTTGTGCAATCATGTCGGCCATTTTCAAGCACTCATCCATAAGGGTATGGGAAGGTGTTACTTTATTTACAAGGCCTATCTCAAGGGCTTCTTTTGCATCCACCCTTTTCCCTGTAAAAATGAGTTCTTTTGCCTTTGCCACTCCGATGATTCGTGGTAGTCGCTGGGTGCCACCCCCTCCCGGAATGATGGCAAGCCTGGCTTCCGTCAATCCCATGGTGGCATTTTCCGAGGCAATGCGGATATCAGATGCCAGTGCCACCTCAGTACCACCGCCAAGGGCAACCCCATTAACAGCGCAAATCACGGGTATGGGAAGATTTTGAATTGAGGTCAAAAGATTTCTGATGGTGATAATAAATTTTTTAACCTCATTGGGGGTTAAGCTTAACCTTTCTTTTAAATCAGCTCCGGCACAAAAAGCTTTTTCTCCGGCCCCCGTGATGATGACGGTTCTGATATCTTTTGCGTACTGCAGGTCGTCGATTTGTTTTTTAATGGCATATAATAGGTCAAAATTAAGACAATTCATCACCTTTGGCCTGTTCATGGTCAAAATGATAGTCTGGTCTTTTTTTCCCACCTGCAATAGCGTGTCACTTGTGCTGCCATCTGTGTTTTTATCCGTAATATTCATAGCGATCTCCTGAGAAATATTTCCTTTGTATCAGCAGCCAATATGCCGAGAAATGACAATGCGCTGAACTTCAGAGGTTCCTTCACCAATTTCCAGGAGTTTCTGATCCCTGTAAAATCTTTCCACATTGTATTCTTTCATCAGGCCGTATCCGCCATGGATCTGGACGGCATGGTCCACCACGCGGGACATGACTTCAGAACAATACAATTTGCCCATGGCAGCCTCTTTTTCAAAGGCTCTTTTATTACTTTTCAACCAGCAGGCTTTGTATAACAGATTTCTGGCACACTCTATTTCCATGGCGCTATCGGCAAGCTTGAATGCAATGGCCTGGAATTTTGAAATCGGCTGTCCAAATTGTTGTCTTTCTTTTGCATATTTCAATGCAAGATCATATGCTCCCTGGGCTCCGCCAAGACCCATAGCACCGATGGAAAGCCTTCCCCCGTCAAGAGTGGCCAGCATCTGATGGAATCCATCGCCTTTATTTCCAAGTATATTTTCTTTGGGAACTCTCACATCATCAAAATAAAGTTCTGCCGTGTTGGAGGATCTCCACATCAGTTTTTTGTGCATGGGAACCGCTTTAAATCCAGGAGTTCCCGCTTCAACAAGGATACAGGAATATTCAGGTTTGCCATTGTCCTTTGTTCCGGTGATGGCCTGAACGGTTACGCCCATGGTCATATCACAGGCAGCATTGGTGATAAATATTTTCGAACCGTTAATAACCCATTCATTTCCATCCAGAACAGCCGTTGTTTTACTGCCGCCGGCATCGGATCCCGCCAATGGTTCTGTGAGTCCAAATCCCCACAGGCCTTCCCCTGAACACAATCTGGGTAGATATTTTTGTTTTTGTTCTTCCGTCCCAAAATAGTAGATGGGGCCAATGCCTAAAGAATTACCCGCTGCAATGGTAGCGGCCTGGGAGCCGTCAATCCTGGCAATTTCTTCAACACCTATAATGTATGAAATATAATCCATTTCCTGGCCGTCATACTTTTCTGAAACAAACATGCCAAAAAGACCGATTTCTCCCATTTTTCGAGTCAGGTCTGCAGAAAATTCTTCTTTTTCGTCAAGTTCTCCTGCAATGGGTGCGATCTCTTTTTGGGCAAACTTTCTGACTTCCCGCCGGATCATTTCCTGTTCTTTGGTAAGGTCAAAATCCACCCTGCGCCTCCTTTATATTATACGTTATTTTGTTTTTGCTCATGGTTTTTAACGTTAAAACTGCGCACAATTTTAGAAAACTGATCGAGCGCTCAGTCTATACCCAAGATACTATATTTAAAGAGATTATTTTGTCAAATGCTTTTTTGATTGATAATGAATATTTTCTTGACAAGTTATTGAATAAATGTAAAAAAAACTATGACTGAGCGCTCGTTCAAATTTCATTAACAGCAGGCTTAGGCTTAATATAGAGAAGGGAGCGACCATTTGGAAAGAATTCAAAAATTCAAGAACAAAAAAAAAGATGTAGAGGTCCCTACACAAATTAAAAACCCTGAACTTGTCAGGGAAAGAAGACGCCAGATTATTGATTCAACGGTGACCCTTTTTATTGAGCATGGATATCACAAGACAACGACAAGGATGATTGCAAAGGCATCAAATTTTTCCATTGGTTCTTTATATGAATATGTCAGCTCTAAAGAAGACTTGCTGTATCTTGTGTGCAAAACCATTCATGAGGAAGTACGGGATGCCGTTGAAAAAGCTTTGGCAGATACAGATCAAGAAAAAGAAAGACTTGCATCGGCAATACGACAATATTTTTATGTTTGCGATAAACTGGGAGATCACATTCTTCTCATGTACCAGGTAACACAATTTTTACCGGAAAAATGGAAAGAGGATGTCCTTGTGAACGAGTTGAATATTACAGATATTTTTATTAATGCGCTGTCCTCTTTGACAGGGAAAAATAAATTTCCAATGCTGGATGACAAAACAATTAATCTGGTGGGCCACAATATCTCAGTATTGGGTCAGATGTGGGCCTTTCGAAGATGGCATGTTCAACAAAATTTTACCATTGAGGAATATATTAAAATTCAAACTAATTTTATTCTTGGACTCATATTTTAATTGAATAAAATTGTAATTGTTTAGCCCGTTAAAAGATGTTATCTCAAAGCCCTGTCTGATGGATATTTGCAGGAGGTTAAGCGTTTAGCATCGAAACAAATATCCATCGGATAGGGCGGTTTCAAACATAAGAGCTGAATAGTTACATAAAATTTTATGCTGTTTTAATTATAGAATATAAGCCATGTTTCATGAGGTCAAACTCCCGAAGACCTTATTAAAGGAGAAGTGTTGAGTATGGAAATCCAAAGTTATACCCCCAGTCATTCTATTAAGATTGTCACTGCCACATCGCTTTTTGACGGTCATGATGCTGCCATAAATATAATGAGAAGAATTTTGCAGGATACGGGTGCAGAAGTGATCCATATAGGCCATAACAGGTCTGCAAAGGAAGTTGTGGATGCAGCCATTGAAGAAGATGCCCAGGGTATTGCCGTATCCAGCTACCAGGGTGGGCATATCGAATATTTTAAGTATATGGTGGACCTTTTAAAAGAAAAAGGCGGATCCCATATTAAGATTTTTGGCGGTGGCGGTGGGGTTATCATTCCCATGGAAATGGATGAGCTGCATGCCTATGGCGTGACAAGAATTTATTCTCCTGAAGATGGATCAATTATGGGGCTTCAAGGCATGATCAATGATATGATGCAGTCCATGGATGTCCCTTGTGTTGATTATGAAAAGCTTGATTATGAGCAACTGACCCTGGACAATAAATATGTGACGGCAAATTTTATTTCTGCAGTTCAGGAAGCCAAAGCCAATGACAAAGATACATTTAACAAAATCATTTTTAATATTAATAAGCTTGCAGATAAAAAAGATGTTCCTGTCATTGGATTAACAGGAACAGGCGGGGCAGGAAAGTCCTCTTTAACAGATGAATTGATTATCAGGATTTTAAGGGATCTAAAAGACATCAATATTGCCATTATCTCCTGTGATCCCTCCAGACGGAAGACAGGCGGTGCCCTTCTGGGAGACAGGATCAGAATGAATTCCATAGAAACAGGCCGGGTTTATATGCGGTCCCTTGCAACAAGACGTTCCCAGACAGAGCTTCCAGAGGCCTTACCCGATGCCATCAGCGTGGTCAAGGCAGCAGGTTATGATATGGTGATCGTTGAAACCGCCGGTATTGGCCAGGGGGATTCCAGGGTGGTTGACCTTGTGGATATGTCCATCTATGTTATGACGGCTGAATATGGCGCCCCTTCCCAGTTGGAAAAAATAGACATGCTGGATTATGCGGATATTGTAGTGGTGAACAAGTATGAGAAAAAAGGCAGCGAAGATGCCATACGGGATGTCAGAAAACAGGTCCAGAGAAATCGCAAGGCATGGGATATGGATCCAAAGAGCCTGCCCGTGTATGGAACCATTGCCTCAAAATTTAATGATGACGGGATAACCGCATTTTATCACGGGCTTTTAGACCTTATATCAGAAAAGAAAAATATCAAATTCAAATCATCTATTGTCCGGACGGGCATAAAAGAATCTTCTTCAAAAACCATAATTATCCCCGGAGAAAGAACCCGATACCTTGCCGAGATCGCTGATTCAGTGAGACAATATCACACAACAACCCAAGACCAGTCAAAGGCTGTAAGAAATCAATGGCATTTGACCGAGGCTTTAAAAACCCTTGAAGACAAAGGCCTATCGCAATTACCCAAAGCCCTGGAAAAATTTAAAGAAGCCATTGCAGATGCCACCTCCTGTGTTGAGGATGAAACCCATAAGACCATTAAAGAGTTCGATACATGCAAAAATCGGTTTGGAAAAGATGAACTGGTGTACACCGTTCGGGATAAGGAATTTAAACTTCCTTTATACAGTCAATCTTTGTCCCATTCTAAAATTCCTAAAATTTCTCTTCCACAATTTATTGATCCCGGAGAACAGTATACATGGATGAGAAAAGAAAATTTTGCAGGTAATTTTCCTTATACGGCAGGCGTTTTCCCATTAAAAAGGGCAGATGAAGATCCTACCCGGATGTTTGCGGGAGAAGGCGGCCCCAAAGATACCAATAAACGGTTCAAACTTTTGTCACAAAGCTATCCTGCCAAACGATTGTCCACTGCTTTTGATTCGGTTACCCTTTACGGATTTGACCCGGACACACGTCCTGATATTTACGGCAAAATAGGTACCTCCGGGGTGAGCATCTGCACTTTGGATGACGTAAAAGTTCTTTATGACGGGTTTGATCTTTGTGCACCCAATACGTCTGTATCCATGACGATTAACGGTCCGGCCCCCATGATGCTGGCCATGTTTATGAACACGGCCATTGCCCAGCAGATGGAGGCATTTAAAGAAAAAAATGGTCGGGACCCGTCAAAAGAAGAAATGGAATCCATCAGGCAGTTTGCCTTGTCCAATGTACGCGGAACGGTACAGGCAGATATTTTAAAAGAAGACCAGGGTCAAAACACCTGTATTTTTTCCATTGAATTTGCACTGAAAATGATGGGGGATATTCAGCAGTATTTTATTGATCATCAGGTTCAAAATTTTTATTCAGTCTCCATTTCAGGATATCATATTGCAGAAGCCGGTGCCAATCCCATTACCCAGCTTGCATTAACCCTGGCAAACGGGTTCACCTATGTGGAGTATTATCTTTCCCGCGGCATGGATATAGACACCTTTGCTCCCTCTCTTTCTTTTTTCTTTTCCAATGGTATGGACCCTGAATATACAGTAATCGGTAGAGTGGCCAGACGGATCTGGGCTGTGGCCATGAAATATAAATATAAGGGAAATGAAAAATCACAGAAACTGAAATACCATATCCAGACCTCGGGTAGATCATTGCATAGTCAGGATATCCAGTTCAATGACATCAGAACCACCCTCCAGGGATTGTGCGCTATTTATGATAATTGTAACAGTCTTCATACCAATGCCTTTGATGAAGCCATAACAACCCCTTCTGCAGAATCTGTGAGAAGGGCACTTGCTGTCCAATTGATTGTTAACCGGGAATGGGGACTTACCAAAAATGAAAATCCTTTACAGGGCAGTTTTATTGTGGATGAACTAACTGATCTTGTGGAGGAAGCCGTATTAATTGAATTTGAAAGGATCACGGAAAGAGGCGGTGTGTTGGGGGCAATGGAAACAGGATACCAGAGAGGTAAAATTCAGGAAGAATCCATTTACTATGAAAATCTGAAACATTCAGGCAAATATCCCATTATCGGGGTGAATACCTTTGAAGATCCGGATGCAAATTACGCAGAAATGGCAAATCATCTGGAGCTTGCACGGGCAACGGATGATCAAAAGGATGCTCAACTTGAAAGACTGAACGGTTTTAAAAAACAAAATTTAGATCAATCAGGCCAAGCGCTTGAGAGTTTAAAGCAGGCAGCATTAAATAATGAAAACATGTTTGAAAGATTAATGGAGACGGTCAAGGTTTGCAGTTTGGGAACAATCACCCATGCTTTGTATGAGGTGGGTGGAAAATACAGACGAAACATGTAAAAATATAAGGAGATTATAAGTATGAATAAGGCAGTCATCGTCAGCGCCACAAGGACTCCCTTGGGAAGTTTTGGCGGAACATTAAAAAAAATGGGTGCAACAGATCTTGGGGCCCATGTAATAAGAGAAGCCATTACAAGGGCTGGCATTGATGATAATCAAATTAATGAGTGTATCATGGGCATGGTCCTGCCCTGCGGATATGGTCAGAATCCAGGAAAACTTGCCGCTGTTAAAGCAGGTCTCCCCTGGGAAGTTGAATCCATTACAATAAATAAAGTCTGTGGTTCTTCATTAAAAGCAGTAATGCTTGCGGCCCAGGCCATCCAGTGCGGGGATGCCGAGGTGGTGGTAGCAGGCGGTATGGAAAATATGAGCATGGCACCCTATTATATGGACAAGGCTCGCTGGGGTCATCGCATGGGACCTGGCAAAATTGAAGACCATATGGTTCATGACGGGCTTTGGGATGTGATCAATGATTTTCATATGGGCATGTCCAATGAACTTTCCTGTGAAAAATGGGATGTATCAAGACAAGTTCAGGACGAGTTTGCAGCCGAATCTTATAAAAGAGCCAATGCGTCAATTGCCAAAGGAAGGTTTAAAGATGAAATCGTGCCTGTGGAAATCCCTCAGAGAAAAGGAGATCCCCTTATTTTTGATACAGATGAATGCTGCAAGGATACAGGTCTTGAATTTTTATCAAAGATGAGGCCCGCCTTTAAAAAGGACGGTGTGGGAACAGCAGGGAATGCTTCCATTATCAGTGATGGGGCATCCGCTTTAGTTATCATGAGTGAAAGTAAAGCAAAAGAATTAGGGTGTAAGATCATGGCCACCATCGGTTCCCAGGGTTCCTATGGCATTGATATGAAATATGTTTTAATGGCACCGATTTATGCCATTCCAAAGGTGTTAAAAAAGCAAGGTCTTTCAATTTCAGATATTGATCTGTTTGAAATCAATGAGGCTTTTTCAGGTAGTTCAGCAGGCATTAACAAGGTGCTTGATTTAGATCCTGAAAAAGTAAATGTTAATGGCGGCAGTGTTGCTCTGGGTCATCCAATCGGTGCAAGTGGAGCAAGGGTATTGACCACATTGTTATATGAAATGGAAAAACGGGATGTAAATACGGGTCTTGCCTCTCTTTGCCTGGGTGGTGGAGAAGCTGTTGCCCTTGTTGTCAACAGGTGATATATCAATGAGCTGTTGAACTAAAAAAACGGGGTCAGGCTTGCGTAGTTGCGTACACTAAACGGGGTCAGGCTTGCGTAATTGCGTTTACTTTTCGGTAAACGCAATTACGCAAGCCTGACCCCACTAATGACCCCATTAAGGTGATTTTTTAAATATTGAGGAGAGACAATGGAAGTTAAAAAATTTGGAGTTATAGGATCCGGCCAGATGGGTAACGGAATTGCACAGGTTGTAGCAGCCAGTGGGCTTGAAGTTGTGATGAGTGATATAAAACAAGAATTTTGTGACAACGGAATGGCCACCATTTCGAAAAATCTTGACAGGATGGTGAAAAAAGAAAAAATATCTGAAGATACGAAAAAGGAAATCCTGGGCAGAATAACGACTACAACTGATTTAAAAGATATGGCATCTGTGGATTTTGTGGTTGAAGCAGCTGTGGAAAGAGAAGATCTAAAATTTAAAATTTTTGAAGATTTAGATAAAATATGCCCGCCACATGTTATCTTGTCCACCAACACCTCTTCAATTCCCATTGGTAGAATTGCTGCCAGAACATCCAGGGCCGACAAAGTCATTGGCATGCATTTTATGAATCCCGTTCCTGTGATGAAACTTGTTGAAGTCATTAAAGGTCTTGCCACTTCAAGTGAAACTTTTGAGATGACATGGAAATTGTGTGAAGACTTTGGGAAAACGCCGGCTGAAGCCAATGATTTCCCTGGCTTTATTGCCAACAGGATATTGATGCCCATGATCAACGAAGCAGTATTCTGTCTGTATCAGAGTGTGGGAAAACCAGAAGATATTGATACGGTTATGAAGCTTGGTGCAAACCATCCAATGGGGCCTCTTGCTCTGGCGGATTTGATAGGTCTTGATACCTGCCTTGCCATTATGGAAACATTGTATGACGGGTTTAAAGATTCAAAATACAGAGCCTGCCCGCTTTTAAGAAAATATGTTGAGGCCGGCTGGCTGGGAAGAAAAACAGGTAAAGGGTTTTACGATTACAAATAATGTGAGTTTACATTAAAGCTGTGGCAGAGCAATATCAAATTTGGGGTCAGGCTTGCATAGTTGCGTTTACCGAAAAGTAAACGCAACTATGCAAGCCTGACCCCACTCGATTTATGAGGTAAGAGATGATAGAATATAGCAGGAGCACTCCTGAATCAGAATTAAAATCACGAATTGTCGACCTGCAACAAAGACTTGGGCAAAATAATGTTGACGGGGTTCTGATTTTACAGAAAACAGACCTGTTTTACTATTCAGGAACTGCCCAGCAGGGGTGGTTGTATATCCCTGAATCAGGAGACCCCTTGCTGATGATCTTCAAGGATTATCAGAGGGCAAGAGAAGAATCGGGAATAGACCGGGTTGTTAGTCTTGTCAGCCCTAAAGAAATCCCTGAAACTATTTTGTCATTCGGGTATGGATTGCCAAAAACTCTGGGTCTTGAAATGGATGTTCTTAGTGCCAACCAATATATTGTATTTCAGCAGATATTTTCACAGGCCGCTATTGTGGATATCTCTTTGCAAATCAGGTTGCAAAGGGCTGTCAAATCCGACTATGAAATCGGTTTGATGAGAAAGGCAGCGCAAATGGCGGACAAGCTTGCCGCCAAAGTGCCGGACATCATTAAGCCAGGTATGAGCGAGATTGAGTTTGCAGGATTATTGGAAGCCCATGCCAGGAGCCTGGGTCACCAGGGACTGATCCGGATGAGAATGTGGGATAATGATCTTTTTTATGGCCATATCATGGCAGGCCCAGGCGCTGCTGTTCCTTCCTGTTTTGCCTCTCCCACAGGCGGAATGGGGGTAAATCCCAGTATAGCCCAGGGACCGGGGTTTAATCTAATCAAAAGGAATGAACCCATACTTGTTGATTATGTATTTGCCTTGAATGGGTATTTAAGTGATCATACCCGGATTTATTGTATTGGTAATCTTTTCGATGATCTTTTAAGTGCCCATGATGTCATGCTGGAAATCCAGGAGAAAGTAAAACAAAAAGCAATTCCTGGAAGTATTTCAGGACAGCTATATGACATGATGATGTCCCAGGCATATGACTATGGGTACAAAGATTATTTCATGGGTGCAGGCGACAGAAAAATTCGGTTTGCAGGACATGGCCTGGGTCTTGAGCTGGATGAATTTCCCTTTATTGCCAAAGGCCAGACCCTGGCGCTTGAAAAAGGTATGATGATTGCCCTGGAACCCAAAGTTGTCTTTCCAGAAAAAGGAGTAGTAGGGATAGAAAATACATTACTGGTAACTGACAATGGTCTAGAATCCCTGACAACCTTTAGTGATAAAATTACAATATTATAATGGGGGCCCGCCTCCATATTTATCATCAAATGAATTCCAGAAGCTTCTATCCTTATCCCTCCAACCTTTGCCAAAGGATTTGTCAAAAAAGGGTTTCAGATTGGAAAACCATGCTCCATAGCCTTGTTTACCTTCTATCCGGGCTTTTATTACATCGGCAACATGGCCGGAAAGATTGGCCAGAAAATCTTTGGGAATATAGGAGTCCGCACCTTTTTTAATGGACTCTTTTAAATTTTCAGAGGTCAGGGCATGGGCTGTCAGCATGATGGCTGGAATATCTTTTTCCCGGGCAAGCTCAAGTACATCATAACCGGAAACACCCATTATATCCAGGATCGCAATATCATATGTGTTGTTTTCAAGAAGTTTTTTTGCATCTTCAAAAGAGGCCGCAGTATCAAGAAAACACATGTCCAACAATTCTTCAACGGTTTCCAGGATATCAGGCTCATCATCAACCACCAGGACCTGCCGGTCTTTTAAAAGCTCATCTATTGTCATTTTGTTTAGATCAAATTTGGTGGTGGTGACAGGACAGGGAGCTTTAAGGATAACATATCGTGATGTTGAGCCCATGATAGCTTTTTGGGCTTTTGATTTTTTCCGTATACCCAGAAAGATGTGATCAATTTCATTTTCTTCGGCAAATTTAACAAGGTCTTCACCAGGGGAAAACCCTCTTACACTTTGCTGGGCATCACATTGTACCTTAGAATTTTCCATGAACTTTTGAGCAAAAGCAAGATCTTCTTCCGCCTTAATAATATCAGACTGCTTTTCAGAAGCTCCACCTTCCATTGAGGTGATAACATAAACAAAAGCATTATTTATTATGGCATAATCTCTTGCAAGAGACAAAGCAAGTCTACCAACTTCTCCACCATTATATCCAACCAGTATCTTCATAATGAACTCCTAAAATTACAGTCTACATCCAGCGTTTACGTCTTTTATAGGACTTTACATCTTTAAAGGATTTTCTTCCGCCGCCCTTGGTAATCCCCATATAAAATTCTTTTACATCCGGGTTGTCCTTAAGTTCTTTAGAAGGGCCTTCCAGAACAATTTTACCCGATTCCATTATATAGGCATAATCTGATACAGCCAGGGCTACTTTTGCATTTTGTTCCACAACCAGTATGGTCGTATCAAGTTCTTTATTAATTCTTTGAATATTTTCAAATATTTCTTTGACAAGAATGGGTGCAAGTCCGAGAGACGGTTCATCCAGCATCAACATTTGGGGAGCAGCCATCAACGCTCTTGCAATGGCAATCATCTGCTGTTCTCCACCGGAGCTGTATCCGGCCATCCGGTTGGTGACCTTAGAAAGTCTTGGAAAATGCTTGTACATCAGTTCATTGTCTTCACGGATTTTTTTTGATCCGTCTTTTCTGGTAATTGAACCGACTAATATATTTTCGTTCACTGTCAAATGTTTAAATACACGTCTTCCTTCAGGTACCATTACAGAGCCTAATTTTACAACATCTGTTCCAAGAAGATTTGTCGTGTCCGTACCATTAAATTTAATAAACCCTTCCTTTATAGCACCATTCTCCGGTTTTAAAAGACCGCTGATGGCTCTTAAGGTCGTAGTTTTACCGGCACCGTTTGTTCCAAGCAAAGCAACAATACCTCCCTTGGGAACGTTAAGGCTGACACCACGCAGAACCTGAATGATGTCATTATAGACAACCTCAATATTATTGACTTCAAGCAGATTTTTTTCCATATGCACTTTCTTTTTTTTTTGACTTTGTTTTTGGGATTAACTTACCGGAAAAAAGATAAAGACACTTATGATTTCCGGTAAGTTAAGGTTCAGCTTGTTCCTGGATCAATTTAAATTGATCTTTAGCTCAATTTAAACTTTTATTTGATTTTACTCATAAATTCAGACTGCAGTGGTGAACCGACCTTTTTGAATGCGCCGCCACTTACAGTGTATATCTGGAGCATATCAACACCGGCATGATCAGTTGCTGAATAGGTCACAGGTCCAACAGTTGTATATGGGTGATATGCATTGGCTCCATTCATTCCAAGAAGGGCTTTATAGATACTGTCCTTGGTAACAGCAGCACCAGTAGCTTTGGCGCGTTTGATGGCTTCGGTTGCAACCTGGGCAACCATGATACCGTTGGCATAGTTGTGTGAGTTGGCTGCTTTGTCATCACGTCCATATAGTTTGGCAAGGGCAAGTTGCTGTTTTGTTCCATCAGTATCTTCAGAAGTCAGGTTGTATGAACATACCCAGAAGTAACCCTCAGAAGCCGCTCCGGCAAGAGCAATCAGGTCGTTGCCGCCAGTATAGTGAGCGCCAAGGAAAGTCAACTTGCCGGCTTCACCAAATGAACTTGCAGATAGTCCAAGACGGCTGGCATCTTTAATCATGGTTGCAACAGGGGACTGGACAGTCTGGCTTATTACATATTGAACACCTTTGCTCATGAGGCGTTTTAGCATGGCTGTATTATCAAGATCTTTACCATGCTCAACTACTTCAACAATTTCAATATTCAGACCGGCTTCTACAGCAGCCTTGGTATCGGCAAGAGGTCCACGGCCAAAGGCAGAAGGATGGAGAAAAAGAGCAACTTTTGGTGTGCCGCTTTTATGATTGTTCGCAACATATTCAGCCATAATTATGACCTGTTCTGAATAAGAAGCTACGGGCAAAAAGATATAGTTTGAATTTTCAAGGTTTCCACGGTGAAAGGAAGCAGGAATTACGGCAATTTGTTCTTCTTCAAAATCCTTTTTCAATCCAAGGGTACTTCCCGTGGAGTAGTTCAGATAAAGAACAATTCCCTGATCCAGGTAATCTTCAAAATTTCTTTTAGTGATGTCGGTTTTATACTGATCATCTCTGATAGTGCAATCAATTGTGTCATCACCCAGAATTTTTGTTTCATTTGCAAATTTAAAATAATCTTCAACACCTTTGGAATAAGGGTTTCCCGCATCAGATGTTGGACCGGTAATGGCAAGGGATAAACCAAGTTTGTAAACTTTCCCGCCTGCATTTACAGATGAAGTAAATGCAAACATAACGACAAGAACCAGCAATGCAGTAAAAATTTTGTTGCTTTTCATGTTTCTTCTCCTTCTTGGGTTTAGTTAATAACTAAAAAAAATATATGTAAAGAAGTGACAAACCTAATAACGGAATGGCCACAACTTGGTATAGGATTTTGTAATTCTCCACCAGTTTGCAATCCCCCTTGGTTCATACATCAGGAACAGAACAATAACGAGACCAAAAGTAAAGGGTTTCATTGCCGTGGTAAGATTCATTCCAGATGGCATGTATTGTCCGACAGCTTCCGACAGGTGTTCCATTTGAAGGTCCAGAAATCTAATCGCAACCGGTCCCCAGAAAGATCCGTTCAAGGTTCCCAATCCTCCTACAATTGCCATGGCAAGATAGCCTATGGATTCATGGAGTGTAAAGGATTCAAAACCAACCCCCCTGTAGACGTAGGCATGCAGAGCGCCTGCAACACCGGCAAAAAAACCGGCCAGGGCAAAGGCATATACTTTTGTGAGCCCCGGGTTTATCCCCATGGCATCGGCAGCACGGTCATTGTCCCGGACTGCGATCAGGCATCTGCCATAACGTGTTTTAAGAAGATTCCTGAATCCAAAACCCAGGAGGATCACCACTACTAAAAGAATATAATACCAGAAGAAATAATGGTCTTTCCGTCCTATTTTTCCAGTGAACCAGAAAACACGGCCAACGGAGATGGTCTGGCCCTGGTTGAAAAATGACATAAAATTGATAACCCACTGAAAAATCATCTGAAAGGACAGAGTGGCAATGGCAAGATACAGATGTTTCAGACGCAGGGCAGGTAATCCGACAATGGCACCAAAACCTGCACCGACAAGTCCACTGATTATAATCATCAAAGGCCAGAAATGAGTGATGATAATATGGGTATCACCCATGGTCCTGCAAAAGGATGCCACAGTGTATGCACCAATACCCACAAAGGCTGCATGACCTATTGAAATGAGTCCTGCAAATCCTGTGACAAGATTAAGACCCATGACGGCAACAACTGCGATTAAAACATTATCAATCACCAGCATATACTTGTTGGTCAAAGGGAAAAACAAAGGCCAGGCAAAAAGAATAATCAGGAAAAATGTAAACACGGAACGGTCAAGACTTGTAAAAAATGTCTTTTGTTCCTGTTTATAGGTCGTATAAAAATTACCAGTTGCTAACCAAGAATTTGCTGACATAGTCTACACCCGCTCAATTTCGTGAATTCCAAATAAACCATGGGGTTTAAATAGAAGAATGATTAATAAAACGACATAAGGCATTACATCTCCCGTACCGAATAACCCAAAATTACCATCCAGATAACCACTGGCAAACTGCTGGATCAATCCCATGATGATTCCTGCTACAACTGCGCCAAGTATGGAATCAAGCCCTCCCAGAATGATAACCGGGAATACGACAATTCCAAATGAATGCAGGGTATCAAAATTTAACCCTGTGATATTGCCGATGATGCATCCTGCAGCTGCAGCAGACAATCCTGCTGTGGCCCAGGCAAGACCAAAGACTTTTGGTACGGAGATGCCAACAGACATGGAAGCAAACTGATCGTCAGATACGGCCCTCATGGATATTCCAACGGTTGATTTTTTGAAAAACCAGGAAAATCCCCCAATCAGAATAAAGGTTATTATAACCCCTACAAGCTGGGTCCATGAAATGGAAACCCCACCAAGAGAGAGAGGTTCCTGGGGAAGAAATGCAGGAAATGAGAAATTTTCACTTCCAAAGGGGGTCAGATAAATCAATCCATCAAGGATGGATCCCAATCCGATGGTGACCATAATGACAGATATAATGGGTTCGCCGATCAGACGTCTTAAGAAAATTCGTTCGACACTCATGGCCAGAAAGAAAGTGATTATCATGCTGGCTATAAAAGCAAAGAATATAGGGATTCCGACAGTTACAGTTAAAAAATAGGTTATAAAAGCACCGGCAGCAATAATCTGGCCATGGGCAAAATTTGCCACCCGGCTTGATTTATAAACCAGGACCAGACCCAGGGCAGCCAATGCATAAATGGAGCCCACAACAATGCCGCTGACTACAATTTGAAAAAAATAACTCATTTGATTTATTTGGCTCCTTTCACAGTGAAAAATTCAATACTTGTTTTAACTGTTGTCGACTGCCCGTCCTGATACTGGAATGATGCTTCAACTTCTTTTTTATTGACAGATTCATCATAAAGGAAACCATAGAGATTCTGGTATCTTTCCTGCACAAATTTACGACGAATTTTA
>Ga0233429_1002205_pt1 | contig 20829 bp, 18 predicted proteins | sample SI_118_April2016_3_FD_179879 | JGI IMG/M metagenome (GOLD analysis project Ga0233429, IMG submission 179879) | Seawater microbial communities from Saanich Inlet, British Columbia, Canada - SI_118_April2016_135_MG | ecosystem: Environmental > Aquatic > Marine > Inlet | place: Canada: British... | reverse complement strand
TCTTCACTATCAGATGAATCAGTTGTAGTCATGATAAATGAGCCTGGAAGATAATTGATGTAATGAGGATGTTCGTATCCTTCCATAAATTTAGGTATATTACCTTGAGCAAATGAACCGTGTCTTGGTACAACTTCTTCAATGATTGCTTCTGGTGCTACTTGGAAAGAAAAGTTTACACTTTGACCTTGATCAAAAATGTCAGAGATTACAATTTTAGCTGAACCACGTTGATCAAAATGTATTGGTTCAATACCCTGTCCATCTACAGAATACCGATTATTTCTTGATTCGATTAATTCACCATTAAGATAGATATCCATATCATATGAAAGACCCATCTCATGAATGTCTGTCAAACCATCATGTACCATCAAATTTAGATTATAATCTTGGTCAATACCAATGACACCGCCTGGTTCAGTCCAAAAGTAAGTTTTCCATTCACCATCAGGGGTATATTTTGTAAGTGAACTTGCTGCAGGTTCAGTTAAGTGAATATCGGCATCTTGATTTACAGATTTAGCATGTTCCATAGCTTTTGTAAACTGAACTCCTACATGGATTCCTGCTCTATCTGAATCAGAATATACTTTAACATAATTTGTGAAAAATTCTCTATGATGTTTCCATAAATCAGCATCTCTCATAAAGAAAGTTACTTTTTCATTTACATCGTATGCATCTTTGTCAAATTCCACTTGACCAATTTGCCAACCATAATATGCAGACTTCATTACAGTAGTATCCTCATTTGCTTCCCATGCAACAGTCACTCTACCATCCTGGGGACTAGTTGCAATCATCACTGCACGATCATATGAAGAAATTACACGATTAGTCATATCCATATCCATAGTCATTCCAGGAGTCTTTACAGTAGTTTTGAAAGTATCATGAACAGTGTATTGACTAGCACCAGTCATTTTTACAACTCCAAAGAATACACCAGTATCAGGTCCAGTTTCAGAAAATTCAACATTATCAACTCTAGCAGTATCTGTGTAAACATCAATTGGATCAGTAACAGAACCAATTTGATCAATCTTATCTGAATCAAAGTTCCAGCCTGGTGCATAAATTAAAACATTAATTCTGTCAGTCCAGCCTAATCCTTCGTATCTTTGATTACAATCCTGTAAAGTGAATGTTTCATTTGCACAAAACATCATAATTACTCCAGTTGCTCTTTTAACATTTGTAAAAGCATCTGAACGATCTGCAAAGGAGGATTGAACTGGTATAGAAATTACTAATACTGCCACTAAAACGCCTAATACCATTAATTGTGAATTCTTAATCATGTGTAATCATTTAAAATTAATTTTGAATAAAAGACAAATGGTTCATTCGATAAATGTACCAAACAATTTTCTATTTTATTTCAATTTGACAGGAATAGAAATGTTCATCCCATTTTGAATGACCAACAAATCTTTTTGATTCAAATTCGGATAGATCATTAAATGTAGTACTAGTTTTACCCATAGTTTTACCATTCTTATCTAAAAAAGATATTTCTAGATCGACTTGAGTACGTTTTACATTATCATTATGATATTGGCCAGAAATTGTAACGAGTCCAAAATCATCATGAATGCATGAGAAATTTTCCACACCTTGAATTTTGGATTTTTCTAATTCAACAGATTTTGATACAGTTTGACTCTCATTCATAGCATCATCTAAATTTTCATTTTGAAGTACATTATACAATTGAGAGTTTATGGATTCATTTTTGTAAAAGCTGATTTTTTTCAAAATTTCACTTGCAAATACACTAGTAGGCTCATTTTCATCAAGAATCAGATTTGTCATTTTGTAATCATAATGTTCACTATGCTGATCATATATGATTACATGTAAAATCAAATTATCATAAATACAAGAAGTTACTGCACCTTCTAAAGTATAATTAAACAAACATTCAGAATTTGTGCTAGGTTTTCCTTTAAGATAAGATGAATCAAAGATTTTTTGTTTGTCTCTATTCTCAAAAGAATTCCAATAATTTTCTAAATCATGTTGGTTATTGAATTCAGATATCTGTAAAACTAATGTTGGTACTTTGAATTTATAAAAAATTGGTTCGTACACTCTAGTAATATCATTAAAAATAATTTTTACAGAATCTACAATACCTTCTTTTTCTTCAAACTCATATTCAGTTGAAAAAATTCTCCATTTAGTTTTCTTTGTTATATTTTGAATTTCTTTATCATTTAGTAAATATTTTTCTAAACTTGATTGAAAAGTTTCATCATTTGAAAAAATACTTGTTTCAGAATTATATTCCAAATATCCAACTTCTCTCAAATAATGTATAGTTCTAAGAAATTGATGATCATTTATTTTCCCATCAATCCACCAATCTGCTCTGTCTTTAACCCACAAAGGAATTAATTCAAAAGTTTTTTCTCCATAGAGTTCTGGAATATCTTCAATCACAGTTTGAACAGTATTTTTTAAAATTTCCTGAGACTCTATTTCATTAGGTAAAATATTGTTATCAAGAACATTTTGAACAAGTGCTAGAAATTCAGAATCTGAAATTTCGCCATTTATCCAAATTATAGTAGCTTGTTTTACCCAATCAGGAAAAATATTTTCTTGTATATCCTGTGCAAAAACTTGATTTTGAAAAGAAAGTAAGAGAAGAAAAATTGTGAGTCCCATTACAGAGTAGGTTTTGAAATTTTTCATCGTAGAAAAACCTCCTTCGAAAATTTTGACAGTATATTCCTGAAATCATCATCATTAAAGGAATATTTTGCATATTCTACACTTCCACAAAGCAAGAGCCAATCTTTTACTTGAGAGTAAACATTTGATTTTGATTCCCTCAGGATGACTAATAATTCAAGATTAGTCATTTCTTTGTAAATTCCCATATTTTGAGAGTAATAGTATCGAATTGCTTGACTGAGAACTTCAAAAGATTCTTTTCTTTTGTTGTTTTCATACATACTTTGAGATTTGTTAAGCATGTCTTGTGTTAATTCTCTAAAATCAATTTGAGGTTTAGAGACTTGTAGTAAAGGTACTTCTAATTTTCTTGTCAATGATTTTTTGTACACAAGATATCCAAATACTGCCAGAGCAACAAATACTGGTATAATCAAAAGTAATGAGATATCTTCAATGCCTTGAGTAGATGTAACTCCTTGGAATGGATTACTTTGTAATGAATCACGTATGTATCTCGTATTTTCAAATTTAGGTTTTTCAAATTTGAAATTATCAAATATATTTTCAGATTCTCTACCAGATTGTGAAATAGTAATTCCAGGATTTATTAAAATTTCTGATGATAATTTTTCGCCAGACATTATACCGTTAAATAATTCAGAAGTTTGTTCTGAGAAAGCATTAATCATTCTTTCTTGAATTTGTTCTTTATTGAGTATCAAATAGTTAGGAGAGTATTCTCGTAGATCAATTCCAACACTTTCTCCATTTCTTTGAGCATCTTCCATTAGTTGTCGTCCTAATGTAAATTCTTTAGGTGTGAAAATATCATTTGGGATAGCTTCTAAATTATCCATACTATAACCACGTTCAAGTACAAAAAGTTCTAAATTTGAATTTGGATTATAATCAAGAGATCTTCCATTAATCAAATATTTACTATCTCCAATAGGGTCTAACAATGCTTCTGCAATTTGCACATACCCATCAGAAAATCGGTCATAGTATTTTATTTTATGTTGAAAACTATCTTGACGTACATCACGTTGTTCTACCAATACACCATTAAGAATTTGTCCTTCTTCAGAATTAATTGTAATTTTGTAATCACCAATAGAATATTGATTATTTGTGATAAATTTATCATAAATTGGTTTTGTAGATTTTGAATCTTCAATATTTTCTTCATAATTTAAAATTATTTCAGATTCTTTTGCAGTAACACTTTGCTCATTTAATTCTCCTTCAATTAACCAATCCATTTGAATTTCTGAATTATCAGCATAAACAGGATTTGTGAAAATGATCAAAGGGATCAAAAAAAAGACTTTTTTAAATTTTGATGAAAAATGCCAATTCATTTCAAATACCTCAAATATCCACAAATTGTAAATTGAAAGATTTGCAGATCTGAAAAACAATAGTCAATTCTAACTCTAAAAAAGAGAAAATTTCCTTTAATCGAAATTGGTACATTTATCGAATGGACCAGTCCTCATTTAATTCAAAATTATGTATCAAATGCATGGCACTAAGAGAAAATCATGAATATTCAGTATCGAACAAAGAAATTCAAGATTTGAATGAACAGGCTCAGAAATATGCTGAAAGATTATCAGGGGTTTTTGATGAATCTCATAAAGTCATTATAGGTCAACAAGATGCTTTAAAAAAAATTCTCATCTCAATAATTTCTGATGGACATATTCTTCTTGAGAGTGTTCCAGGATTAGCCAAAACATTGATGGTAAAGACAATGGCTCAAATATTTAATGTTGAACATGTAAGAATTCAGTTTACACCAGATTTACTTCCTGCAGATATATTGGGAACAAAAATTTTTAAAAATACAACAGGATCATTTGTTACACAAAAAGGACCTATATTTCATAATTTTGTATTAGCTGATGAAATTAATCGTGCACCACCTAAAGTTCAATCTGCATTACTTGAGGCTATGCAAGAAAGAACTGTAAGTATTCATGGGGATACATATGAATTAAAAAAACCATTTCTTGTTCTTGCTACACAAAATCCAATTGAAAATGAAGGAACATACAAACTGCCTGAAGCACAAGTGGACAGATTTGCACTAAAAATTTTAATTGATTATCCATCTAAGCTTGAAGAGATTGAAATAATTGAAAGAAATTCTTCTGATAACTCAAATGTGATAAAAACCATCATTAGTCCATCAGAGATTATTGAGATTCAGAAATTTAATGATAAAATTTATGCTGATAAAGTAATCACAGAATACATTGCAGATATTGTAAATGCAACAAGAAATCCAAAAGAGTACGATCTAGATTTAGAAAACATGATCGAATTTGGGGCATCACCTAGGGCATCAATATGGTTAATGAGAACAGCCAAAGCTAATGCATTACTAAACGGTAGAGGTTTTATCATTCCAGAAGATGTAAAATCTGTAGCACATGAAGTTTTACGTCACAGAATAATTTTGACATTTGAGGCAGAAGCAAATGGAATCAACTCAGACAAAATAATTGATTTTGTTTTAGAGAAAATTAGCCCTCCATAGAAATGACTAAACTTTTGGAACTCTTGAAACAGGTAAAAAACCTGGAAATTAAGACTAAAAATCTAGTAGAAGGTATGGAATCGGGTGCCTATAGATCTAGATTTAGGGGCGGAGGTATAGAATTTTCAGAAGTACGAGAATATTCTGCAGGTGATGATGCAAGAAGAATAGATTGGAATGTATCTGCAAGATATAATGATCTTTTTGTAAAAGAATTTGTTGAAGAAAAAGAACTCAATGTTTATGTAATAATTGACATGTCTGCAAGCAATGATTCTGGATTTATTAAAAGTAAAAAAGAATTAGGATTTGAAGTTGCATCTTCATTGATGTTTTCTGCACTAAAAAATAATGATAGGGTTGGAATGGGTCTTTTTACTAATTCATTAGAAAAATTTGTTCCAGCAAGAAAAGGTAAAAAACACATGATGCAAATATTACAGGAATTATTAGATTATAATCCAAAAAATCAAAATACAGATATTTTTAGATCACTTTCTGAATTACAAAAGAATCTAAAACGTAGAAGCATTATTTTTATTGTTTCAGATTTTATTTCAGAATCTTTTATGAAACCTTTAAAACTTTTAAAATTTAAACATCAAATTGTTTTAGTAAATATTTCAGATATTCGTGAAACAGAGATTCCAGAAATTGGTCATGTGTATTTAGAAGACGCTGAATCTGGTGAACAAATACTTGTAAATACATCTGATAAAAAATTTCAAGAGCAATATTCTATTCTTCTCAAAAAAACAAGAGACAAAAATGAATATGAGATAAAAAAAATGGGAATTGATTTTTTAAATCTCTCAAATGAAGAATCATTTGATATTACATTTAATCGATATATCAGAAATAGAGGTAGAAAGTAAATGGATATTCAATTTGAATATCAATATGCGTTGTTTTTTCTTTTTATTATTCCAGGATTATATTTTTTCTATTCAAAATATAATTCTGAAAAAAAGAAATCCATTCTTAAATTCAGTTCATTAAAAATAGTAAAAAAATCAATACTAGGTAAAAATTTCTTTAGAAAACATCTACCATTTTTACTAATGATGGGAATTCTAGGTTTGATTATTGTTGGACTTGCAAATCCTCAAATTCCAACTTTATCAGTAGAAAAAGGAATCAATCTAGGCATAGTTTTAGATGGTTCTGAGAGTATGGCAGCAACAGACTACCAACCAACAAGACTAGATGCTGCAAAAGGAGCCATTAGTGAATTAGTGAAAAAAATTGGGCCTCAAAACAATGTTGGTGTTGTTCTTTTTGAATCAGGCGCCACTACAATTTCATACCTTACACCAGACAAAGAAAAAACAATTAATGGAATTTCTTCTATTCAACAAAGTCAAGGTGCAACTGCAATTGGTGATGGATTATCATTAGGAATTGATATGGCATCATCAATTCCAGACAAAAAAGGAATAGTGATCTTACTTAGTGATGGAGTACATAATTCAGGATTAATTACACCAGAAGAAGCAACAGAATATGCAAAAATTAATCACATACAAATTCATACAATTGGATTAGGTTCTATGGAACCTGTTTATCTAAGAGATGATATCTATGGGGAACCGCAGTTTGCAGAATTAGATGAGGATACACTTGTTACAATTGCACAAAATACTGGAGGGAAATATTATAAATCACTTGATGAACAAACATTAAATGAAATTTTTGTAACGCTTAGCTCTAATCTTCAATACGAAATGGAGTATTCTACAATTAGTGAGTGGTTCATAGCTGCTGCAATGGGATTGTTGTTAATTGATGCATATGTAATTTATGGGAGATATAGAATCGTTGCATAGTTTTATACAACAATAATTTTTCTTTTGACGAGATTTTCAATCATATTTAGGAATTCATAATCAGAAATTTTTCCATCACTCCACCATCCAACAGAAATTTTTAGCCAGGAAGGAATTTGCCATTGTGATTCTATTATTATAGTTCGTGAAGGAATTGTGATAATTTGTTTTTCAAACAAATAATTAATTCCTTCAAGAAATTCTAAATCAGAAATTTGATTAGTTGACCACCAATCAGCATTGTTTTTAATCCAATCAGGAATTAAAATAGTCTCAACTAGTTTACCTTTAGGCTCAAACCCAGTGATTTTTAGGATTCCTTTTGATTGTGGATCTACAAAAAATGCCACATGCCAATTTCCCATATCATCTATACTTTGAATGGAGTCAACAAGAATGTCATTTAGAAACACTTCAAATGATTCATTTTCAGAATATCTAGGAAATTCCAAATTAATGTAATTTTGAAACTGCCATCCCTGAATTAATGAAAAGGATAGAGTTTCACCTTGTAAATCAAATTCTGGATATGATAAAAGAATACTTGAATCATATCTGATTTTGAATGTGTTTTCATCTCTTGGAACATTTAGAACAATTATGCTTTCTTGACCAATCGCAAAACAGCTATAATACCAAACATCAGATGAAAATTTTGGATCAGGATACATGGTAAATTCTTTGATTTCTCCTGGTCTAATTTCAGGAATTGACAAGGTATTTTGACCCATATCTAATGTCTCATCATCATATCCATGAATCACTGCAAAAATTTTAAAATCAGAAACAGACTCAGTACCAGAATTAATTATTCTGCCAGTTAGATGTCCATCATCATGAACTATTAGAGTTTCATCATAAATCACATCTATTGGAATGATGTCAGTTTTAGTTTTTTCAAATGATATTGCTGCAGGTAATAAAATTGGTGAATTTTCTAAAACTTCAGGGAATTTAATTTTAAATGGAATTTCAGTACCAGCAGCTAAAGGTGTATGTTGAATTGTTTTAGAAAATTTTTGCGAGTCATCAATTATAGAAATCAAGGTGGTAGGAATTATTGCATAATTAAGATCATTTTTTACATTACCAACAACAGTATAGATTCCATTTGAATCAAAATAACCAACATACTCATGAGTGGGAATAAAAACTTCAGCAGATGCTAATGGAGTAAAAAATAATGTTAATAGTAATAAACTGAAAATTAAAGGAATTTTTAGTTGTAAAACTCTAGAGAGAGTTGAAGATATCTTCGAATCCGGATGTTGGTTTCTCAAGTATACTTGGTCTATAGTTTTCAATTAGTTTGTCTATGAGATCTCTTGCTTTAATATGATATCTTTTTTTGAGAGAGACAAATTTTGTTTCTACTAGTCCATCATCAACTAGTTGTGAAAGATAAAGTGAAACAGTTGATGGGGATTTTTTTACTTCTTTTACTAGTTGAGAAAATTCTAATCCATCTTTTGTGATTAATGCAAGAAGTAAATCACGTGGAGTTTGTTTTCTTAATGCCTTGATAACAATAGATTCATCTTCAGTAATTTCAGGTGAAAAGAATCTAGTCTGTCTTTGACCACGATTAACTTTGATAACTCCATTTTTTTCTAATTTTCCTATATAATGACTAAGTACACCATTTTTCAATCCAGATGAACGCATTATTTCACGGAATTGAATTCCAGGGTTTTGTTCAATTATTTGTTGAATTTGTGAATCTCTCTCAGTCATTTCTAAACACCCCTAATGCCAATAATCCCAATGTGGCAAACGTCAATAAATGTCCTACTTCAGAAAGAGGCATTTCACCAAGATCATAAATGGTAGGCCACGTAGTATCAATTAGCATCACAAATTCGGCTGCAATAAAATTTGAAAATGCTATTGCACTAAGTAAAAGTCGTTTTGTTTTTAATTTTGAATATGCAAACCCTGCAAGTATTGTGATGAATACTGCAAGAGTAATTCCTCCAACATGCAAGAAAATATGTGCGATATGAAAACCATGTAAAAAATGAGGGCCGATTATTGGTAAAGCCAAAATTGCTACAACCCCAGCAACTACTATAGAAAATAGAGCTGATTTTCTTTCTACTATACTTTCAGGCCTAAACAAAGTAACGATAATTAGTCAATTATTCATTTAAACAGACTGGTTCATGTTTCGAATGAAAGCCGATCAGACATGAATGATTCCTTTTTGAATTAAAAATTCCAGCCCTTGAACAAATGTTTCATCATCAATTACGCCATCTGCCCACCAGCCTGCGTTGTTTTTAATCCATGTGGGGATTTCTTCAGATGTTGAAGTTTTTTGTTGAGTTTGTGGAATTGAAATTATTTTATTTTTAATCATGTATTCAATTCCTTGAATGAATGTATTATCATCAATTTGTTCATCAGACCACCAGCCTGCGTTGTTTTTAATCCAATCAGGAATAGTTGTATTTTGGGATATAATTCTATTAACGACAATAGGGACACTGGTCTTTCCAAGATGATTACCATCTAAATTATCAAAATTTAGATAAACAATTCCAGAAATATCTTTTGGAATCATAAATTCTGCAATATCGTGTTCAGTTTTTGAATCAGTACTGATTCCACTTTGTTGATAAAGTATTTTTTCATTTTGGGTTATAGAAAAATCATAGCTGGTAGAAACTGGTCTATTTTTTAAGAAAATATCAGTAACATCAAAAATTATTTTAGTATTAGAATTAGATTTTAGATTTTCTGGTTCCCAAAAAATAAGAATTCTAAACTGGCCATTTTCAGTAACTGAGCTTAAATGTGTATAATCACGATCTGGTTTTATTACAAAATTCATTCCATTTTGATTAGAGTTATTCTCAAATACATTTAGCAATTCCTTTTGATAAATTATAAAATGAACTACACGTCCATCAGAGAAAAAATCATCAATGGTTACAATATCATCAGCAAGTTTTATTCCATTTACGTACATTGAAAATCCTGATACTAGTAAATCACCAAATGTTTTTGGTATTGCAAGTTCTTGATGAACAACAGATGTTTGGTTAATGTTTAATTCACTCCACTCAAAAGGCATAGAATAACTAATTTCTTTTAAATTAGGATTATACTCAAAGTTTGAAATCTCATCATAATATGTAACTACCTGAATATTTTGTTGGTTAAAGTTTGGATCAACAAAATCATGTCTAGTGGTTTGAGCAATAGAAATTCCTGCATTAAAGACAAGTGGTTCTTCTAATTTTTTGGAATAATCATCAACAGTGAGTATGCTAATATCAAATTTGTACAACCCACCTTCACTAAGTTTTGGTCCTTTGACGTTAATCATTCTACTTTCCAAGCCTAATAATGAACCAAAAAGACCATCATCTATTTTTTCTTCAATTATAATAGAATCAGAATCTTCTGAAATGAAATTGAAAACTAGAAAACCATTATCAGCTTTGAACTCTTGATCAAACAAAAAAGTTTCACCACGTTGTGATTTTATCAAAAATGTTACATCATGTAATGTAACCTTAGAATCAAAATCAATCATAGAAATAGAAATTTGTTGATCATCACTTGTTTCAGGATCATTTTTTGAAGATAAAAGTTCTAGAGTGACTTGCTTTCCATCAAATTCTACAGGAGGAAAAGTTTCACTACCTACACCATGGCCATATGCATAATCAAACACAAACAAAGAAGAAGATATGAGAATAGCAAATAAGAAAAAATTTTTCAAACTATGTCCACTTGTTTGGATCTTTTCTACGAATTTCTTTTCCATCAATTGTAATTTGATCTTTTTCTTCAAAAACAGTATGCCATTTTCCATTATTTGGAAAAATTTTATTCATTTCTTTAAATTTTTCATTAGTTGGTGCCTTGTTCATTAATGCACCCCATTTCATGTTAGGAACTTTTGGCATGATATCATTGATGTCTTTCATTGTACTATTCACTTATCATAATTTATTTAAAAACCTATGATTGGACACTCATAATTCCTTCTTTAATTAAAAATTGAATTCCTTGAATGAAAGAATCATCATCAATGGAGCCATCTGCCCACCAGCCTGCGTTGTTTTTAATCCATGTTGGAATTTCATTAGATCCAGAATTGGTGCCTTGTGTAGTTGGAGGAATATTTAGAACATTTTCTTTAATTAAAAATTGAATTCCTTGAATGAAAGAATCATCATCAATGGAGCCATCTGCCCACCAGCCTGCGTTGTTTTTAATCCATGTTGGAATTGCTGCAGGTAAAGATGTTTCAGGGGTTGTTGAAATGGAGGTTCCAAGACTAGGTCCAATTTCAATAATACCAGAACCAATTCCAGCATATTTTGGATCATAGTCTAATCCAGTACCATAGGCGAGGATATCAATTCGATATTGTCCTTGTACAGGAATGTTAATTTTTTGAATATCAATTCCTTCAGTTGCTACAATCCCAAGATTTTGAGGATCATCGCCTGAAAATCTTGCTAATTCTTGATTACTTTCATTGTCAATAAATGAAATTGTGTATCGTATGTCATTGATCAAATCTCTATTTTCATCAAAGAATGCAATTTCAAAAGGAACATCATCACCTGCACCATAATTTCCATCCCAAGAGATATTCACGGTTGTTGGAACTTGTTCATAGTTTGTAGTATCAACCAAATAAAATTCAGTTGAACTCTTTGACACTTCACTTTGTGGGATTAATTTCAAATCCATTTTTTTGTTATCATAATTTTCTGAACCTAATGTTTCATTAATTTTTAGTAATTCACTTTTTGTTATTAGGAAATGAACAATGTTAGTGTCATCATAAGAATAAGGATCATTTAGTAATGCTCTTTGATCAATTTCCACACCATTGACATATCCTTTGAATTGTTTACCTTCAGCATAAGGTGCAAATGTTTTTGGAACTCTAACTTCTTCATGTACTACTTGTACCAAATTAACATAATCTGGACTCCAATCAAATGGCATATCAAATGCTATGGAATTATCAGATTGATCAAATTTGAAATTATCAACATCATCATAGTATGTTTTTACAATTACTGGTATTTCTTCAGCATTTGCAGTTTGAATGAAAAAGTCTTGTTCTTGTGCAACACTGACAAATGTGTCATAGCTTAGTCTATCAGCAAGTACAGTTCTGGGACTAGTAGCAGCCTCAATATCAACTGTAATCTGATATAATCCACCTTTAACAAAAATTGGGCCTGTGATTGAGGGTCTTCCACATATATCCAAATTATCATCAGTACATTCTGCACCTTGGACAAACAAAGCACCAGGGGCACTTACATGTTCAGAACCGCCATAAGTTGTACATTCATGAAGATTAATTTCATCACATCCAGATTGTGGTTTTAGTTTAACATCTAATCTTCCATCCATATCATAAAACAAATTTCTAGCTAAAAGTTCACCACTTTGCCATAATTCAACTCTGTATGTAACTTTATCAAGATTCTTGTCAGTTAAAGTATCAAAGAAACGAATTTGCATATTTGCAGAATCAATATCTCCTACTGTAATATCAGATGGATTCAATTGTGTACGTACAGTTACTTCCATATCACCAAATGATATAGGTTCAGCTTGATCACCACCAAGTCCATGTCCAAATGCATTAGGTAAAGTAGCAGAAATTGTAAAAATGCCAATTAATGTGATAAGTAATGTAAATTTGTTATACAATATAGAAAATAGGTTAATTCCATATTTAAAGATGGTACAGGATTTCTATACGTAGTATCTTTTTGACAGAGTAGAATTTTTATTCATCTTACTAAAACATGAATTATGAAATTGTTTTTTGTATTATTACTCATCCCATTTTTAATTATTCCAGCTTATGGAGAATCACAAACGTTGCAAACAGAAAAAGGTACGCTAGATGTTAAATTAACATATGATGTAATTGAACCAAATGTTCAAACAAAAATAGGTATTGATTTTATTAATCCTCAAACACAAAAAATTCAAGAACATATTGATTATACCATAGCTGTTTCAAAAGAAGGTGAAACTGTTTTTGGACCAATTCCCCTTACACATACATCTGTGGGTTCTGTAAAAATTCCAATTGAATTCAATCTTGGAGAAGGAATATACTCAATGGATTTTGAAGTGGAGGGAATTTTATTCCAACCAATTCCTAAAGAAACTGTTTCATTTAATATTGTAGTAGGGGATGTTGAGATACAGTCAATTCCTGATGATAAAAAACCAGATGGAGAAAATGGAGGTTGTCTTATTGCAACAGCTGCATATGGTTCAGAACTAGCACCACAAGTCCAACAACTCCGTGAACTAAGAGATAACTCACTACTTCACACAGAATCAGGAACTGTATTTATGGAATCATTTAACAAAATCTACTATTCATTCTCACCAATCATAGCAGATTATGAAAGAGAAAATCCAGTTTTCAAAGAAGTTGTAAAAGTAACGCTTACTCCAATGTTGACATCCCTATCAATTCTAAATCATGTTGATATGGATTCAGAGGAATCAGTGTTAGGATATGGAATTGGAATAATTTTGATGAATGCTGGAATGTATTTTGGAATTCCTCTATTTGGGATTCTAAAATTGTACCAGATTAGAAAAAATTAGATTTTACTTCTGAAAATTCCAGAGAGGTTTTTATGTATCCAGACAAGTTATTCGTGTAATGAAGACTAAAGCAATAAGCTCTTTCTTCGTACTATTTGCTATTGTAGCAGGTATTGTCGCAATGACACCAGCTGCTTTTGCAGATCACTCAGAAGTAACAATTGTACCAGCAGATGGTTCTGGTGCTCCAGGATGTGAAGAAACCGCAGGTGGTTGCTACATTCCTAGCACTGCAACAGTTGACGTTGGCGGAGTTGTAATAATGTCAAACACAGATAGTGCAGCACACACATACACAGCTGGAACCGCAGGTGATGGTCCAACTGGTGAATTTGATACTGGATTATTGATGGCAGGTGGATCTTATGAGTACTCTCCAGACACTGTAGGTGAAATTCCATACTTTTGTATGGTTCATCCATGGATGATTGGAGTAATCATAGTACAAGAAGTAGAAGCTGCTGAAGAAGAAACTCATGGTGACGATCATATGGATGATGGAGGTCACTTGATCACAGAGTCATCTGCAACAGGTATGATGTCTGATGGAACAAAAGTTTCAATCTGGACAACTGAGGCAATGGCAGGTGAAATGATGGAAGTTCATGTAGAATTTGAAGATTCTGAACATGTTAACCACGACATCACTGTTACACAAAATGGTGAAACAGTACTAGATGATATGGGAGCACATCACCATGAAGGTTCAGGAATGCACACAACAGCACCATTAAGTTCTGCTGACCCAGTAGACATCACTATTACCTTCCAAGGTTATGGTGTCAATGATCCTAAAACAGGACCAATTGGTGAGGAAGTAGTATTTTCAAACGTTGTCCCAGAATTCGGAACAATTGCAATGATGATACTAGCTGTTGCAATCATAAGCATCATAGCAGTAACTACAAAATCTAGAATCGTTCCAAGATTTTAGGAAACCTCTTTTTCTATTTTCTTTTTATTAAAGCAATTATTGCTAAGATAATAGCTGCTGAGGCAATAGATAATCCAAATATTGCAAAGTCATAAGATGCACCACCATCAGATGTAACTTCAGTTTCACCAGATTTTAGTTTAGAAACATCTTGTTGCAAAGATGAAATTGCATTCTTTAAAGCATTGATGTCTGCAGTTCCTTCACTACTAGAAGGTGGAAAATCCAATACGGCTGTAGGTTCTACATCTTCAACTGGGATTTTAATATCAATTGGAGTACCACGAATTTCTCCTTTTAGTTCCACCTGATAAGTTCCTGTTTTAGTTGGAATTATTGGTGAAAAATAATATCCAGGTCGTACATCAGAATTAATATCGAATTTTTTGGATGCACCTCCAAACATTACAGTTGCATCAACACCTTTGAAAACACTAGTAACTCCTGTAAATTTACCATCATCTCCTTCACGTTCAATAATCTTCAAGACAATATCATTTCTGATACCTACAACAGGAGGTTCAATTCCCCAACCAGCTTCAATTTCATATTGTTCCACATGAACTGTTGTGTGAGCAAATGAAGGTACAATCATTCCAATAGAAAATAACAATCCAATAAAGACAAAAAGTTGAATATTCATTATATTCAAACTATAATAGCACATTATTATCTTTACGTGGATTGGTACAAATCCCGAATAATTTGAAAACTGTTTAAATTATCAATGATGATCTGAAGAATGAATGAAAAAATTATTAGTATTATTGTTTATTTTATCATCCGTATCACTTCCACTTGTTTCTGCGCATCCATTTACGGAAGAAACCATTCCAAGTTTGATATCTAATACACCTACTGGCACTACAGAAGTAATTGTATTTTTTTCAGAACCAGTTGACATAAACTTTAGTGAAATCAAAGTACTAGATAATAATGGAAATCAAGTAGATAACAAAGATACCAACTACTATGAAGGAGAATTATCCCTCATTGTTACTACTCCGCCATTAGAAGATGGGGTTTATACTGCAACAACCAAGGTCCTCTCTAAAGTTGATGGACATCTTGTTCCAGGTGCATTCTTGTTTGCAGTAGGAGATGTCATAGTTGATCCTACTATTTTGGGAATAGAAAAACCATCAGAACTTGTATTTTTACCTGAAGCAGGTGCAAGATTTCCAGGAATCCTAGGTCAGACAATTATTTTGGGAGCAATAATTGCATCTCTAATAATTTGGGGAACACAAAACAAACAATCAATCAAAGAGGAATTAGAAAAAATAGAAAATATCCATCATGGAAAATTTATGTCACTTACTGGAATAGGTTTAGGATTAGTTTTTGTTTCTGATATTTTGATGATTGCAGTTCAAACTATAAGATTAGAAACATCACCATTAAACGCAATTCAAACTGATTTTGGAAATATTTGGTTGATAAGAATGGCAATCACAATAATTTTGTTAGGAATTTGGTTTGGATTAGATAGAAAAAAGAAATTATCAAAGAGAAATCAAATTCCAATACTTGTTATGTCACTTGCATTAATTGCTACCACAAGCTTAATCGGACATGGGGCAGCTAGCGGAGAAACATCTGCTTTACTATTAGATTACATACATGGTTTGGTTGCAGCAGTGTGGATAGGAGGAATATTTTATTTTGTTTTCACATTATTACCAACACTTTCTAATCTGAAAGAATCTAGTAGAGAGAAAATGAGTCTAGTACTCATTCCAAGATTCTCAATCGCATTTATAATTGCAATAGGAATTGTAACGATTACAGGACCAACACTCATGTGGTTTCTAGAAAGTGATGTGGGATTAATTACAGAATCAGTTTATGGTCAATTAATTATTCTAAAAATTGTAATTGCAGCAATAATGATAGGATTAGGAGGATTTTTCCAGTTTAAAATACAAAGAAATGCTGAAAAGAATTTTTCATCAGGAAAAATTTTAGTCCATAAAAAATTAAAGAAAACCCTCAAAGTTGATGTGATATTAGGAATTATCCTTCTTGGAGTAGTTGCATTACTAACTAATGGAACATTACCTGCAGGTGAAATTCAAAAGGTTGATGCACAAGAGATCGTGTATGGCTTTAAGACCATAGAATTTACTGAAAATACAAAATTTGACATAGATATATCGCCATTTTCTAGTGGTACAAATACAATTAAAGTTAAAACAAGTGACTTTGAAGGCAATCAGCTTTATGATTCAGAACAAGTTAAAGTAAAAATTTCAAATCCATCAAAGAATATTTCTCCAATTGAAGTACCAATGCCAATAAAAAAATTTTCAGATCCATATGAATTTGAAGGACAATTAACATTTGGATTTTCTGGAGAATGGTTAGTGGAAATTGAAGCGCAAAGAACTGAGAATGCTAATGAATCAATTATTTTGAATTTACTTGTAAAGCCAAAACTTGCAAATATTGAAACTCAGATAATAGAATATCCATTACCAGAGAGTGCTAAACCATTTTTTCCATTGTATGATGGGAATGATTCTATTTGGATAAGTGATGTATCACCATCATCTCGTTTGTGGCAATTTTCACTTGAAACACAAGAATTTACACCATATTCATTTGACGGATTAACTACAACATTTCTAACACAAGACAACAAAGGAAATATTTGGTTTACAGATACCCCAAGAAATCAAATTGGATTCATTAACATTGAGACTAAACAAATTACAACAAAAACACTTCCAAATCTAGATCCAACAATAATAGATAATACACCAATGTTTATTCAAGCAGATTTTGATGGGAATATTTGGATTACAATTTTCAAAAAAGACAAGATTTTAAAATATTCACCAGAAGACGATACATTTGATGAAATTACACTACCAGATAGAGAATCATTTCCATTTGCTTTAACAATTGATGAGGATGGAAAAATTTGGTATACTGCATCTAATGCAGGTAAAATTGGATTTATAGATCCTCAAAATAATCAATTGACTCAGATTTCAAGTGAAACACTTCTTCAAAGTCCTGAAGCATTACTATTTGATAAAGACGGAAATCTATGGATTGCAGAACATACAGGCTTGGCAATTACCAAATTCAACCCAGTTTTAGAAACATTTGAAAAGATTTCAGTTCCAAATGAGGAAGCATTACCATTTGGAATGACCTTTGATAAATATGAAAATATTTGGTTTGCACAGCATACAATAGACAGTATTGGAGTATATGATCCAGATAATAATAATCTGATTGAAGTTCCAGTTCCAACTGAAACATCATTTGTTCAATTTATGACTTCAGATGGGAATGATAATGTATGGTTTGTCGAACAACAGTCAAACAAGCTTGCAACAATAAAGATTACAGAAGTTCCAGTGATTCCGTCACAAATTAAACCATCAGATGATATAGAAATAAAATACACAGAACTTGCATCGCCACTTGTAGCATTAGGAATCATTGCAACATCATTATTTTATGTAAAAAGTATTCATGATAAAAGAAGATTAAATGATTTGGTTAATTCTTAGATAATAATCCTGCTGATTTTATTACCATAGTTCCTGCAAGTAAACCAATTGCCAACAAAACAATTGTTCCTGCAGGAGTAATATCAAATATGTATGAAATTAAAATTCCTACAACTACAGAAAATATAGAAAAGCTTATTGAAATTATTGCAGTTTGTTTGAATCCTTTTCCATACATAATTGCAGTAACATTAGGAATTACAAACAAAGCTGAAATTAACAAAACTCCCACAAGTTGGATAGATGTTACTACAGTAATTCCTGCCATAAACACTATCAGATAATTTATTTTTTCTACAGGGATCCCACTAACTTTTGCTTGTTCTTCATTAAATGTAGAATAGAGAATTTGTCTATACAGTAATAAAATTACAATAAGAATAATTCCAGTTAATGCCAAAATTAGAATTGTATCATCTACACTAACTAACAAAATACTTCCAAACAGAAAACTAAAGATATCAATCGTGAATCCTCCAGATAATCCAATGACTACGAGCCCAACTGCAATTCCTGAGGATAGTAAAACAGCAATTGAAGCATCACCAGATATGTTGTATCTATCTTTAATTTTTGTAATTATTAATGCACTAACAATTGAAACTCCATAGGCTGTCCATAGTGGATATACACCTGCAAGTAAACCTAAAGCAATTCCACCAAACGATGAATGTGCAATTGCATCACCAAATAAAGAATAACGTCTTAAAACCAAAAACAATCCAACAACTGAACAAAGAATTGCAATTGCAACACCAGAGATTAGTGCTCTGTGCATGAAACTATAGGTTAGGATCTCTAAAGACATGATTAATGATGATGCATATGTTCCTGCATAGAAGCTTCAGAATATTGTTTGACTAGTTTATCATCAGAGAAAAATTTCTCAGATTCACCATGAAAAAATAATGTACGATTCAAACATGCAACATGATTTGCAAGTTTGTTTACTGCATCAAGATCATGAGAAGACCAAATAATAGTAATTTTTTGTTTAGAATTTAATTCACGGAGAATACTATAAAATAACTCGATGCTTTGTTGATCAATTCCTGTAACTGGTTCATCTAAAATCAAAATTTTTGGATGATTAACCAAAGCTTTTGCAATAAAGACACGTTGTTGTTGTCCTCCAGATAATTCACCAATTCTTCTATTACCTAATTCATGTATCCACAATTGTTGTAGAATTTCATCAATTTTATCTTCATCTGATTCTTTTCTTAATCCCATTCGTACTACATCATTTACTGTAACTGGGAAATTTTTTTCAAAAATTGGTTTTTGAGGGACATAACCAATTTCTTTTAGATATTGTTTAGATTTTCTAATATCTTGACCAAAAAATTTGATTGTTCCATCATATTTTGTATTTAGATTCAACATTGAACTAAAAAGAGTAGATTTACCAGCACCATTTGGTCCAATTATGCCTAGAAAGTCACCCTGATTGACCACAAAACTCACATTATCAAGAGCCTTAACATCAGGATATTGAACAGTTAGATTATTAATTTCTACTATTGGCATAATGCTTCCTTTAGGTTTTCAAGATTTTCAGTCATTTTAGAAATGTATGTTCCATCAGATGCAACTTCTAATGGAGATAAAACTAAAACTTGACCGTTAATTTCATTTGCAATTATATCAGAAGTTTTAGTATTGACAGATTCTTCACTAAAAATTATTTGAATATTTAATTCTCGTGCGATCGAAATTGTTGATTCCAATGTTTTTGCAGTAGCTTCACCATGTGGATCATTTGATGAAATAATTGTATGTTGAATCAGATCATATTCTTCTGCAAAATATGAAAATGCATCATGAAATGCAATAAAATTGTGTTTACAAGAAAACAAATCAGATCGAATTTTTGAATCAAGAATATCTAGTTGTTGAATATAGTCTCTAGCATTGGTTTGATAATATTCTTTATTTGTAGAATCATAAGTTGAAAAAGCATTTGCAATATTTTGTACTTGAATTTTTGCATATACAGGATTTAACCAGATGTGGGGATCACCTTTACTATGATCATGATCATCTTGATGTTCATCTTCATCATGTTTAACTAAAATTCCATTACTTGAATCAATAATAATTCCTTGAAAATTATTTTCTTCTAAATTATCAATCCAATTTTCAAAACCTATTCCATTAATGATTATTAAATCAGATTGTTGCATTTGTTGAACATCTTTAATTGTAGGTTCCCAATCATGTGGCTCCACTCCAACTGGAACAAGTAAAGTAGTATCAACTTTTTCTTGTCCTACTATTTGTGAGAATTCATGTAGTGGATTAAATGATGAAATGACTTGTAATTTTGAATTGTCATTAATTGTAAACTGTTGATTTGTATTTGTTCCATATACTGCAATTGAGCTTAATGGTATTACAACCATGATTGCAATAATTGCAAGCTTTACCTGAATATTCACACTACAAATCAACAAGTTTTATTAATAAATCTATAAAATCTTAATAACTTTCATTGCTAAACTTATAACATAATTAATAACATCAGGCATATGCCAATAGTTTCAATCTCATTAAATGATGAAATTTTATCAGAACTAGACAAACTGCAATCATCAATGGGGTTCTCAGGTAGGTCTGAAGCAATCAGAGCAGGAATAAGATCATTTGTTTCTGAAGAAAAACAAAAATCAGATTTAGCTGGAGACATTCATG
>Ga0233429_1002192_pt1 | contig 20883 bp, 19 predicted proteins | sample SI_118_April2016_3_FD_179879 | JGI IMG/M metagenome (GOLD analysis project Ga0233429, IMG submission 179879) | Seawater microbial communities from Saanich Inlet, British Columbia, Canada - SI_118_April2016_135_MG | ecosystem: Environmental > Aquatic > Marine > Inlet | place: Canada: British... | reverse complement strand
GCTAAGGCGGATCATAGCGCCGTTGTCACGGTGCTGGAGGAATTGGCGGCCGTTCAAGTGTCCCCAACGAAAGAGAACCAATCATGAGTAATGAAGCCAAAAGCAATTTGATCACCGGTCGCAGCGCCTTTCTGGCCCTGTTGAAGGACGAAGGCGTTACCCGGCTGTTCGGCAATCCGGGCACAACGGAATTGCCCATTATGCACGCCATGACAGAGCAAACGGATATCAGCTATGTCCTTGGCCTGCAGGAATCCATCGTCGTCGCCATGGCCGATGGATACGCCCGGGCCTCTGGTAAGATCGCCGCCGTGAATGTGCATGTGGCTCCTGGCCTGGGCAATGCCATGGGCGCCCTGTACACGGCAAACTTCTCCGGCTCCCCCCTGATCATCACGGCCGGCCAGCAGGAACAGGGGCACGGTCTGACTGAACCGTTGTTGTATGCCCCTTTGGTGCCCATCGCCGCACCTATGGTGAAGTGGGCGGTTGAGGTCAATCGTATAGAGGATATGCCCCGCATTCTGCGCCGGGCCGCCAAAGTCGCCCTGACACCACCGACGGGGCCGGTGTTCATTTCCCTGCCCGGCGATATTCTGAACATGGAAGCCGCCATTGATATGGGTGAAAGCACCCGGGTCGATACCGCCGTGCGGCCATCGGATGCCGGGTTGGCGCAATTGGCCGCCCGGCTGTTGCAGGCAAAAAACCCTGTGATCATTGCAGGGCACGAAATTATCGCCTCGGACGCGTTCGATGAAGCAGCTCAATTGGCTGAAATGCTTGGGGCGGCGGTTTATCAGCAGACAGTCAACGATGGCGCTCATTTCCCGTCTGAACATCCGGCCTTTATGGGCAGTTTGAACAGGGATCAGGAATATGTGCGCGGTAAACTGGCCCCCCACGATCTGGTTATCTGCCTTGGTGCTGATCTGTTGCGCATGTCGGTTTACAGCCCGGTCGATCCACTACCCAGCGATCTGGCGGTTATCCAAATTGGCCAGCGGGATTGGGAGATGGGCAAGAACCACGCCGTGGAGATTGCCCTGCGCGCCGATGTTAAAGAGACCGTGGCGGCCCTGCTGCCCGTCCTGGCAGCCCGCGGCGGCCAGGACCTGAAAGATCGTGCCCAGGCCTCCCTGGATGATCTATCGACACGGAACTGGACCGCACAGCGGGAACAATTGCGGGTCGATTTCGCTAAATTGGCGGATGCCAGCCCGATTGAGCCGGATTGGCTGATGCTGTCTTTGGTGGATCTGTTGCCCGACGATGCGATCATTGTGGATGAAGGCATTATCTCCACCCGCAGTCTGTTGAAATTTCTGCCTATTCGCGACCGCTATGGCTATTTCGGCAACGCATCGGGTGGCATCGGGTGGGGTATCGCTGCCGCCCTGGGCATACAGATTGCCCACCCTGATCGCCGGGTCGTTGCCGTCCTGGGGGATGGCAGTTCCATGTATTCCATTCAGGCACTATGGACAGCGGCGCATTTGAAGCTGCCGATTACATTCGTTATCGCCAACAACGGCGGCTATCGGATCATTAAGGAGCGGCTGTTGGCCTTCCACGGCAACGATGAATTTATTGCCATGGACTTTAAGGAGCCGAGCATCGCGTTCGCCGATCTGGCCCGGTCCCTGGGCATGAAGGCGGAGCGTATTGAGACTGCCGCCGCATTCGAAAACGCGTTTCAGGCCGCCGATGACCGGGATGGGCCGGTACTTTTGGAAGTCGTCGTGCAGGGCGGCAAAACCATGCAGGATTAGGCAACCATTGCTGCTGCTCTATCTACCACCTTGTGCGCTGCTTTGATAATCCCGCGCAAAGCGCCGCGCTTTGGCGATTTCCGCCCGGGTTAACTTCGGCACCTCGGGCGCGTCGATCCGTTTGAGCATGGATTTTTGCGGTTTGGGCGCAAATGCACGGCCGGTTTTGCCGCTGGCCATAAAGAACCAGGCGCGGGAGCGGCGTAAATCACGCGGTATCATACGGCCATCCCGGTAGGCCGCACCCAGGGCGAACTGCGCATCAATATTGCCCTGCACCGCCGCCTTGCGCCACCATTTCATCATATCGTCGGTGTTCTGATCCACACCCACGCCGCGCATATACAAATTGCCAAGCCAGAATTGCGCTATGTTGTGGCCTTGGCCGGCCGCCCGTTCAAACCAACTGGCGGCCTCAACCGAATTTTGTCGCAGACCTCTACCGGTCGCCAATAGAGCCGCAAGTTGATGTTGCGCGCCGGATGAACCTTGCTCTGCGCGAATTCGTAAAAGCGCCAGGCGGTCAAAATCAGCCTTGCCTTGGCTCTCCAACGAGGCCAAAACCTCAATCGCCGGTTCCGCCGCGCCCGATGGCCGGTCAGCCAAACTTACGCCTGGCCGGCTGACAACCATGACGGCTGCCACTATGGCGGTGATTGGCATCACCACAACCATACGCTTCAGCATAGACATGCCGCGTACCTACCCTCGTGCCCTACTTCTTCTCTCTCTACGAATAGGTTAAGGGCGGATTCATTAAAAAAGCCTTATTCGGGCGGCAAAATTTGTAAACAGCGCACAGCCATTACGCCCATCACCAACCCGGTGGATGCATTTCATGCCAGTTGCTGGCACTTTCATAGGCCGCCCCCGCCTGCACCAACAAAGGTTCAGACAAAGCATGGCCGACAAATTGTAAGGACAGAGGCAAACCATTTTCCGACAAACCACAAGGCAGGGAAATTGTCGGCAGGCCTGCGTAATCCATAGGCACGGTAAAACGGGTTTGCCATGGGTCCCGGTCCTTGGGAATGGGGCCATAAGCCAACTCGGGCGTGACGGGATAAGCAACCCGCGCGGTGGAGGGACAGGCCAGCACATCTATATCTGCCATGGTCTGGCGCAGCGCCCCCACACAGGCGGCGCGCAGGTTGTTGGCCCGGGCGTAGTCGGCGGCGGAATGGCTATGACCCTGTTCCAGCCAGCCGCGAAACCAAGGGCCGTATTCATCGGCCCGGGAAGGATAGGTCGCCCGGTGGGCATCCGCCGCCTCAGCCGTGCATAACACCGTCCAGGCGGGCAGATACTCGCGAAGCCGTTCCGGCATCGAAACGTCAACGATTTTCGCCCCCAATTCTGCCATTACTTCCACTGCCGCGACGATCGCGGCGGCATAATCTGGTGCCATGTCTGCTGTGGCATAGGTTTCATCCCAGCCAATGCGCAGACCCTTGGCACCCGCCTCAACCCCCGCCAGCATATCGGGCACCGGGGCCACCAGGGTCGTTGGGTCGTCCGGGTCAAGGCCTGCCATGGCCTGCAGCACAATACCCGCATCGGCGCTGGAACGGGTCAAAGGGCCCACATGATCGAGGGATTGGGCCAGATCCAGCACCCCATGACGGCTGACCCGGCCCCAGGTTGGTTTCAGCCCCACGGTGCCGCAGACAGCCGCAGGGTGCCGGATGGAGCCGCCGGTATCACTGCCCAATGTCGCAAATGCCAACCCGGCAGCTGTCGCAGCGCCCGATCCAGAGGATGATGCACCTGACCAATGGCCTTCCCGCCATGGGTTTTCCGGTACGTCGAAGGCGGGGTTATAACCAGCCATAGCCCCCTCGGTCAGGTTCAACTTGCCCAGCAAAACTGCGCCCGCGTCCCGCAACCGCGTCACCACGGTGGCATCAAAATCCGGCACATGATCCGCCAACACTGCCAGACCACCCATGGTGCGCGTCCCTTTGGTATAACAAAGGTCCTTCACGGCAATGGGAATGCCATGCAACGGACCCCGATAGTTGCCAGCCGCGATTTCCGCCGCCGCCGCCTTTGCCTCCGCCAGCGCCTGTTCCGCCATTACCGTTGCATAAGACTTCAAACGCCCATCCAAAGTCTCGATCCGCGCCAGCATCGCCTCAGTCAACGTCACCGGCGACAGATCGCCAGATTTGATCCGTGCCGAAAGGTTGAGAATGGTCTGATAGTGCAATTCGTCGGTCATTCCAGTTGGCCCCATCTATCGTCATTTCCTAAGCTTGAGTATCGAGACAATTTGAACCGAGATTTATCTGTGTCGGTTTGAGATTATCGGACGCAGACATTGTTATTACTTGGTAATGCGTCCGTTTGGCAGTTTAGTACAATTTCCATAAACAATTTTGCATCGCAAAATGCCTGTAATTTGCGATGCAACATTGCTTCTCATTAGTTTATGCGTCACAAATACGTTTGTGTATCAAATCCATCAAATTACATACAACAACAGCGCTTGAAGAACAGAGTTTAGCAACAAATCTATTTGTATCTCAAAAATACTGGAAATCGTCGTACAACAGGATCAAGGGCAATGAACACATTAACAGGAAACTACGATTTAACCGACGCTGTTTCTTATCATTACGATAAATTTCCCCCTACAAATCTAGAATTTGAAAAACTGATACGGCCACTAGCCTCCGCCTCTGAGGCTTTAGCCAGATATGATCAAATGCTTGCAGGAATGCACAACAGTGAAATCTTGTTAGCGCCCCTGCGTCGCCAAGAGGCGGTCGTTTCATCAAGGATAGAAGGAACTGTAAGCACTCTGGACGAAGTCCTAAGATATGAGGCTGACCAAGGCGACGATGGAGACATCATGCCGTTGGCGCACTACAGAACAGAGGCGATGGAAGTGTTCTTGTATCACAATGCCATGAGGCGGGCACAGGCCGCAATGCAAGATGGAACTCCAATTTCAGATTGGTTCCTTCGATCTATACATAAGGTGCTTCTAGGTTTTGGACGTGGTGCCCTTCAAGCACCAGGAAAATATAAAGACGAACAGAACTACCTCGTTGATCGAACCCGAAGGAAGGTCTTGTTCTTGCCGATAAGCCCGGAACATTTGCCCCTTGGCATGGAAAAGTTATTCGCCTTCATGAAAAACGACAACCATGAGGCACTCATTCGAACCGCCTTGACACATATTGAATTTGAAGCCTTGCATCCATTCAAAGATGGCAATGGTCGAATAGGGCGCATGTTGATAACCCTTATGCTTTGGAATATGGGAAAAATATCAGCTCCTCACCTTTATATCAGCGGTTACCTTGAAGAACGGCGAGACGAGTATATTGAGCGTATGCGCGATGTATCCAGGTCCGGAGCCTGGACCGAGTGGGTCGTATTTTTCTTAAATGCCCTGGAAGAACAAGCGAAGTATAATCTTCGAATCGCTGAAGAAATTGCCGCGCTCTATGAAAATATGAAAGATCAATTCAGGGCCATACTATCGTCAAAATGGAGCATAACGGCGCTGGACTTCATTTTTATTCGGCCCGTTTTTAGGAACAACAGTTTTACATTGAAAAGCGAAATCCCGAAGCCGACTGCTGCTAGGTTTACCCGAGTCTTGGTTGAAAATCAGTTGTTGACCACTTTGGAACCTGCAGCCGGTAGGCGTCCTGCGCTCTTTGCATTCGAGCCACTTTTGGAAATTGTAAGGGCTTAGACTATACGCGACCTATTCCGCCAAGGTTGAGCCATCTCCGCGCACCCGGGTCTGGCGCATGTAACGGCGATATTTGTCTGCGTCATAGCCGGAACCACGGTGCAGGAGGCAGCGGTTGTCCCAGATCACCAGGTCGCCGGGCTGCCATTGGTGGCTGTAGGTGTATGCAGGCTGCGTCGCGCGGTCCTGGAGGTCATCCAGCAGGGCGCGGGCTTCACCATCCTCCCAGCCGTCTATGGTCTTGGCGTGGGAGCCGAGATAGTAGTTCTTGGCACCTGTTCTGGGGTTTGAACGCACAAGTTTTTGCGGCACCGGGGGCAGAGAGGCGGAGAGTGAGGGGCTGACCGCATCAGGTGCCACTTTGGACCGGGAATATGTGTAGTCGTGGATGGCCACCAGGGTATCAATACGAGCTTGGGTTTCAGCATTCAGGCGACCGTGGGCGGCGCGCAGGCTGACGAATTCAGTGGCCCCGCCCGTCGCCGGCACCTCGTAGGCGCACATGATGGACAGGCGGGCCGGCACCTCGCGAAATGAACTGTCGGAATGCCACAGGTTGTTGCCGGTCAAGAATATTGTCTTTTTATCCTGGTTTCCCAGTTTCGTGCCGTCAGCTTGCACATTGCCGATGGTACCGAAATAGACGACCTGGCCGGTTTCCCCCAAGGTGACATGGCTTTCCTCCGCCTCTCCCAATGCCTTGGTAAAGGCCAACTGCCGGTCATCATCGAATGGCTGGTCGGGGAAATGCAGCAATGAATAATCATCGATGGCTGCCTGAATGCCCTCAACCATGGCCGCCGACAGTGGCTCTGACAGATCAATGCCAGTGATCCTGGCACCAAAATCATCGTGGATCGGTTCAATATCAAACAAAGCCATTGGCATCTCCCACATCCGGTTCACAAACGTGGCAACATCATATGAGGCTTTTGACCCACAATCCAATGGGTTGGCCAATGGTCTGGCCAATGGTCTGGCCAATGGACCGGCCAATGGACCGGCCAATAGACGCATTGCCCCAATCTGTAGAGGGGATTAGGATGCCGCGAATTTTCCGGCAAATTCTGCAGCATGGAAGGATCACAAATGGATCCGAAATATCTCAACTTCGACACCCTGAGCCTCCATGCGGGGCAAAAGCCCGATGCCACCTATGGTGCCCGTGCGGTACCTATTTACCAATCCACCTCGTTCGTCTTTCAGGATACTGATCACGCCGCATCCCTGTTTAATTTGGAACGGGCAGGCCATATTTATTCCCGTATCTCGAACCCCACAGTCGCGGTGTTGGAGGAACGGATCGCTGCCCTGGAAGGCGGCGTCGGTGCGGTGGCAACCGCCTCGGGTCAGGCCGCGCTACATCTGGGCGTGGCGACCTTGATGGGACAGGGCAGTCACATCGTTTCCTCCGCCTCCATCTATGGCGGCAGCCACAACATGTTTGCCCATACCCTGCCCCGGTTTGGCATAGAGGCAACCTTTGTGGACCCACGGGATCCGGAGGCCTTTGCCGCCGCCATCCAACCCAACACCCGTCTGTTGTACGGCGAAACATTGGGCAATCCGGGACTGGAGGTAATGAACGTTCGGGCAGTGGCCGATGTGGCCCATGCCAACGGCGTTCCCCTGATGATCGATAACACCTTCGCCACGCCCTATCTGTTCCGCCCCTTCGAACATGGCGCGGATATCGTGATCCATTCAGCGACAAAGTTTCTGGGCGGGCACGGCGTCGCAGTCGCCGGCATCCTGGTCGACAGCGGTCAGTTCGATTGGGAGGGATCGGGCAAATTCCCCACAATGACAGAGCCATATGATGGCTACCACGGTCTGAATTTCGCCGAGGAATTCGGCCCCGGTGCCTATATCATGCGGGCCCGTTCTGAGGGCCTGCGGGATTTCGGTGCTGCCATGAGCCCGCAAACAGCCTTCTATATTCTGCAAGGGGTGGAAACTTTATCTGTCCGTATGCAGCGCCATGTCGCCAATACAAGGGAGATCGTTACCTTTCTGGCGGGACACGAGGCGGTCGCCTGGGTTACCTACCCGGAGCTGCCCGAACATGCCGACCATGCCCTGGCCAAGGATTTATTGCCTGAGGGAGCAGGTGCCGTCTTCAGCTTTGGCATCAAGGGCGGGCGCAGCGCCGGTGCGACATTTATAGAAAGTTTGGAAATCTATTCCCATCTGGCGAACGTCGGCGATGCGAAATCCTTGATCATTCACCCTGCCTCAACCACCCATCAGCAAATGGACACAGCCTCGTTGGAAGCTGCCGGTGTCGCAGAGGATATGGTGCGCATGTCCGTGGGTCTGGAAGATATCCGGGACCTGAAGGACGATTTGAACAACGCCCTGCGACGTTCGCAACGCTAGAGCAATTTTCAATCAATTGGAGTCACTCTTATGATCCAAGTGATTGGTTCAATTGCTCTTTTCTCAAGAATCCTAACGCCTTGGGCATGTTTAAAGTAGACATGCCCTAGGCAAAAAACGGCAAGGGATATTGGAATATGGAACTTAATGTTGACGGCCATTCCGTCTTCGCGGCGACGGGGGGCAAATCCTTTGACCCCAGTTTGCCGGCGATTGTCTTTCTCCATGGTGCAGCTGCCGACCATACGGTCTGGAAACTGCAAACCCGCTATTTCGCTTGGCACGGCCACAGCGTCCTTGCCCTGGACCTGCCCGGCCATGGGCGGACCACAACGCCCTTGATCCCCACCGTCGAAGGCCAGGCCGATTGGCTGATCGCGTTGTTGGATGCCGCCGGCCTGGAAAAGGCAGCCTTGGTCGGCCATAGCCTCGGCTCTCTTATCACCCTGGATGCCGCGGCCCGCTATCCCGACCGGGTCAGCGCCCTGGCCTTGCTGGGCTGTGCCGTGCCCATGCTGGTCAACGATGCCTTGCTAAACGCGACCCGTGCCAATGAACCCTTGGGCAATGAGCTGACCAATTCATGGGGCTATGGGCGGGCTGCGCAACGGGGCCAACACAAGGTGCCCGGCATGTGGATGCTGAAAGGCGGCATGCGGCTTTTGGAAGTGGCGGGTGATGGCGTTCTGTTCAATGATATGAATGCCTGCAATGACTACAAAGGCGGGGATGATGCCGCACAAAATTTGTCCTGCCCGACATTATCGATCATTGGCGAGCGGGACATGATGACGCCCATGAAACAGTGCCGAAAATTGGCGGCGCAGATCGACAATGTATGCGAAGTGGTCATCCCCGGCGCGGGCCATATCATGATGGATGAGGCACCGGACGAAACCCTTGATGCATTGCGCGACTTTCTGCTCGGCTCAACCTAGAATATATTTAGACGTTCGCACTATTGACGACTGCATCGCCCTCGCGCAGGCGGGTTGCCGGCAGGCAGAGCGTTACAATGGTTCCGCGGCCGTGATCACTGTCGATTTCCAAAGTGCCGCCATGTAATTCCATGAACTGTTTCGATAAGGGAAGGCCAAGACCCGCGCCCTCGTGACAGCGTTTATAGCTATCTTCGATCTGGGTGAAGGGTTGCAATACATCCTCAAGGCGGTCGGTGGGAATACCGCAGCCGTCGTCGGCAACGGTAATCAATAGGTCGCCGTGCCGTGAGCGCGTGGTGGCAAGCCGAACCTCGCCATGATCCGGGGTGAACTTCAGCGCGTTGGAGAGAATATTCAGCAATACCTGCTTCAAAAGACGACTATCGCATAACAGATGCACAGGTGACGCATCAATACGTGTTGTAATCTCGGTTTGGCCGCTATCTACACGTCCTTGCGCAATACGAACGCTGTCATCGATCAGCGTTGGCAGATCAACTTCCGCCTCCATCAGCGTCGTCACCCCCGCTTCAACACGGGAGAGGTCCAGTATATCGTTGATAATCGCCAAGAGGTGTTCGCCGCTGCTATGAATATCCCGGACATATTCGCTATATTGCTGATGGCCCAAGGGGCCAAATATCTCGCCCCCTATGACCTCGGAAAAGCCGATTATGGCATTCAAGGGGGTACGCAATTCGTGACTCATATTGGCCAAAAACTCTGTCTTGGCCCGGTTGGCGATCTGTGAATCCTCAACCGCCCGCAGCAAAGCCTCTTCGCCCTGACGGCGGGCCGTGATATCCATGGCCCAGGCATAATGCAAGTTGGCTTGACCGTCGCTGCCCGCCAGTTGATTGACGCCAAGAATGCAGATTGTCCGCTCCCCTTCCGCGTTCTGCAGTTCAACTTCACTGGCACCTTCCGCAGTTGGCAGATATTGGGCCATGGGGACCTCTAACCCTTCCGGTGTAACGACCAGCGGCAAGGCGAGATGTTTCAGTTGTTCCAAATCCTCGACTTTGGATAGGCGAAGGGCTGCGTAGTTGGCATAGGTCAGACGTCCATCTGGTTCGGCAGCAAAAACGGCGTCGGTACTGTTGTCGACCATCGCCGCCAAACGCTCCCGCGCTGAACGGTGCGCCTTGGAGACCTGCTGCATCAGCGTGTCAAACTGCTGCATGACCTCGCCCAGTTCATCCCGACGCTTGCTGCCAAGGACCGATGCCGTACTGCCTGCATCTTCCGGATTGGCGGCAGCTGAATTAAGGTGGTCGCGCAAGCGCAGCAAGGGGGCCAGAACAAAATGGCCAATGACCGCCATTGTCGCCAAAGTCACGAAACCCGTGATCAACAGAACCAAGCTTATAATTCGCCACAAAAAGGCTTTCAAATCGCCTTCTATCCAATCGGCGCGAAGATTTGCCACGGTGTCGAAAGGCAGCTTAAGCGCCTTTCCCTCGTAGACGACAGCATATCGTTCACCATTCCGGCTGCGGCTTTGTTTTTGCGCGCTGCTGGGTTTGAGAGCCGGTGCCTCGCCGAAAGTGCCGATTAACCTGCCGTCGGGCGCGTAAATTGCGCCGCCCGCAATTTCGGGGGCCATCAACATTAAACGGCCCGCTGCGATGATATCGTCGGCACCATCGTGGTGGTCATTGCGCAGGCCGGCACCAACGACGGCACCGCCGACCTGGGCTAGTCGAACCAATAGGTCGCGCTCATAATTACGATAAGACGGCACCAAAATGGCACCTTCGATAAGCAAAATGCTGCTCAACACCAGCAAAGCGACGTTGCGGCACAGCCGGCAGGCCAGTACTTCCTTCAAATATTGAACGATCTCTCGGCGAAGCGATTCCATGCCGTCATACCCACGGGTTAGTGAATTAATCGGTTGCCTCTCTGCCGGATCGGCAAACCGGAAACATCATCTATGGCTACATAATGCCAACTGGTTGATAATAAATAGTTACCGGAAACTGGGTCACGGCAAAATCAAGTCTTAGTGTTTCACGAGTAGAGTTTGTTTGAGGTAGAGTATTCGAACAGTCTAATGCCGGGTTTCTTTAGGGCAACCAAGGCCGGTTCTTGCAATATCAGCGGCATGACTACGACAAATTGGCGATCAGTTGAGCGCCATCTGTAATTACCGCTTATAATAGAATTTTAAATTTAACTAACAATTATTTTGGCCGAAAAGTTCATCCAAGGACGAAAACCGCGCCGGTTTTTTCATAAGGTTTGTATTGCGCGATGACACGCGGTTAATATTGCCGGTTTTTAGGCCGCAGCAAGATTGGCAGGATATGAAACATCTTGCCCATTGCTGACGAAGCTGCGAATTTGCAACACCCGTGATAGATTCGACACATTTTAGCCTCATAAGCTAGCCAACCATCCTTGTCTGTGCTACGAAATTAGAGGATTCGTGTATGATCGCTGATTTCTATGGGTCGGGTTGAAATGGACTAGGAAATCCATGGAAACGTTTCACAAGATATTCAGTTAAGACGTTTTGTTAAGGCTTTTTGTTAAGGCAATGGTTACGCCCCTAGGTTAAACCGGTGTGGAACTAATAAGTTGGTTAGCCTGCGTGCCTGCGCATTAATGCATTGAAAGTATTGTTTAACTTGATAGACATCGCTTTCAGGATAAAATTTGTACCTAAAATTCGCTGCCGTGAGGGACGAGTTGAACATGCGAGAGCAATTGATGACATTTCGCGCAAGAACATTGCGAGCGAATGCCAAAGTGATGGGGGCTAAATCGTCCTTGATCGCCGCCGCCGTTGTTGCACTTGCGACTTTGGCAGGCTGTGCCACGCCACCGCCGGCAGGCGACAAGGAAGCGATGGCCGCATTCAATGATGCGAATGACCCGCTTGAACCCCTCAATCGTTATTTTTTCGAGGTTAATCGCGGCTTCGATCATTTACTGCTTCGCCCGATTTCTGAAATTTATCGCGGCGCACTACCTGATTTCGCCCGCAACTCTGTCCGAAGCTTTGTCAACAACCTGGAGACACCGGGAATTTTCGTACACGACGTCCTCCAAGGCGAACAGGACCGGGCGGCGGAAAGCTTTGCCCGATTTACCGGCAATACAGCCCTGGGCCCCCTTGGCCTAAATGATGTTGTCGCCGGCGATAATCCGAAAAATCCCGATGCGGGTATTCCGTTCCACAACGAAGATTTTGGCCAAACCCTTGCCGTTTGGGGCATGGCCCCGGGGCCCTATTTGATGGTGCCATTTGTAGGGCCGTCCAATGTGCGGGATGCATTTGGTTTAGCGGTAAATTACTATATCAATCCAATAAATTATATTGTTCACGAGGACAAACGCTTCGCATTTTCCTTGGGGCGCACCATAGTTCGCGGTATTGATACCCGCTCTCGAAATATTGAATCGTTTGATGAGATCGAACGCGGGGCAATCGATTTTTATGCCACGGTGCGAAGCCTGTATCGTCAATACCGTGCCTCGGAAATTGGCAACGGTCGTGGACCAGTGAACCCTCTACCGGAAATGTCCGAAGAATTAGAGGAAGACAACGACGCTGAGCGTGTCTCGTCAGCGATCAAATAGGCCTGGTTAAACTTTCATGGAACGCCGAGATGTCGTAAGCCTGCTTAGTCTGGCACTGGGTACATTCGGCGCGGCAGGGCCAATGCTGGCATCCGCGGCGTTGGCGAAATCTCAAGGTCGCGCGTTATTGCCTGGTGAGGCGAAGGCCCTGGTCAAATCCCTGGGTGATGCCGCAGTCGCCATGCTATCGGATAAGGGCTTATCGCGGTCTGAAAAAATCCGGCGCTTTCGCCATCTGCTAAACCAGAGTTTTGCAATGAAGGGCATAGCCCGCTTTGCGCTGGGGCGGTATTGGCGGCGGGCCAGCTTTCCCCAGCGTCGACGGTATCTGAAACTTTTCGAAGATTATATTGTCAATTCCTATGCCGCGCGCTTTGGCAACTATAGCGGCGAGATTTTCGTCATAGAGGACGAAAAAATTGATGATCGCGGCTGGGCCACGGTCAGCACGCGCATTCAACGACCGGGCGGCGAGCCGGTCAAAGTGAACTGGCATCTGCGCGAACGGCTTGGTGCCGTCCTTATCGTCGATGTCGTGGTAGAGGGTATATCGATGTCCCTTACCCAGCGATCCGATTTCGCTGCTACAATTCATACCGCAGGCGGAGACATCGATGCCTTCCTGGATATCCTTGAAGCTAAGGTCCGCAATGTAAAACAGGCAGCATCCTGATTTGGAATGCCACCTGTCTTAATCTTCTTGAGCAATTCCGATCAAAAGAGAATCGCTTTGCGACTCTAAGTGATTGGAAATATTGCTCGATTCTTAAGAGTCTGAGCATTTCCTAGTCGGAAATGCTCTAGAAGCGCCTTAAGAACCGCCGTGGCATGTTTAAAAGATACATGCCCTAGGGGCACCTGATCGCGTCTCAGTGCATGTTGGCCCAAACCTTCCGTTTGACGCCGTATAGCACCAGGGTCAGGATAATCAGATAGATGACCACCTTGACGCCCATGCGTTTGCGCGCCTCCAGCGTAGGCTCTGCCGCCCAGGCCAGGAAAGTAACCACATCATGGGCTATCTGTTCCTTGGAGTTTTTGGTTCCATCCACATAATCCACCGCTTCGTCTTCAACGGGTGAGGCCATGGCGATTTGATGGCCGGGGAAATATGGATTGTAATTCATCCCCTCCGCCACGGTTACACCCTCTGGCGCATCGCTATAGCCGGTCAGCAGGGAATAGAGGTAATTCTCCGCCCCGGGCCGAGCCTTCACCATAAGCGATAGATCAGGCGGCAAGGCCCCATTGTTAGAGGCCCGTGCGGCTTTTTCGTTATCAAAGGGCGAGGGCATATAATCAGACAGCTTGCCCGACCGTTCATACATTTCGCCGTCATTATTGGGGCCATCCATCACGGTATATTCAGCCGCAATGATTTTCGCCTGGTCCTCGCTTAATCCGATCTCCACCAAATTCCGGAAGGCGATGTATTTCAGGCCATGACAACCGCTGCAGACGTCTCGATAGACCTGCAGGCCCCGCTGCGCAGCGGCACGGTCAAAGGTACCGAACGGGCCGCCATGGTTCCATTTAACTTCTTTCAGCGGCTCTCCACCACCACCAGACGCAAGAGCTGGCGATGAGATCAACAAGGGCGAGACAAGGGCGGTCGCGAGGACCGCTACAAATGATAAAATACGCATCAGCCCCGATCCTCCGACTTAGCCGCAGCACCATCCGGTGCACCGCCGCTACTGCCACCACTACTTTCTAAAACAGCCGTGGCAATGGATTCCGGCAGCTTCTTAGGCCGTTCGAACCAGCCAATGAACGGCAATACCAGGAAGAACGCGAAATACAACGCCGTCGCCAGACGACCGCCGACTATGAAAATCCCTTCCGGCGGTTTTCCGCCGATATAACCCAGCACCAGGCAATCGATGAAGAAGGCCCAGAACAACATCTTATAGACAGGACGGAACCGCGCACTACGCACCTTGGAAGTATCCAACCAGGGCAATACAAAGAGGATTAGCAAAGACCCGAACATGGCGACAACGCCGAACAACTTATCCGGGATAGCCCGCAGAATGGCGTAGAAAGGCAGGAAGTACCATTCCGGCACAATGTGGGCCGGGGTCACCAAAGGATTTGCCGGTATATAGTTGTCCGGATGGCCCATGTAATTGGGGGCGAAGAACAGCACGATGGCAAAAATAGTGCCGAAAACGCCCATGCCGTAAAGATCCTTCGCCGTGTAATACGGATGGAAGGGAATGGTGTCCTGTGGACCTTTGATGTCGATGCCCAGGGGATTATTCGATTTGCGATGATGCAGGGCCCAAAGATGGACAAAAACCACTGCGAAAATCACAAACGGCAGTAGATAATGCAGGCTGTAGAAGCGGTTCAACGTCGGCTGATCGACCGAGAAGCCACCCCACAGCCAGGTCACAATCCCCTCACCCACAATTGGTACGGCAGAGAACAAATTGGTGATCACCGTCGCGCCCCAAAAGCTCATCTGCCCCCAGGGCAGCACATAACCCATGAAGGCCGTGGCCATCATCAGAATGAAGATGATAATGCCCATCCACCACAGGATTTCCCGAGGTGCCTTGTATGAACCATAATAAAGGCCGCGCAAAATATGGATATAGACAACGATAAAGAACATTGAGGCACCGTTGGCATGCATATAACGCAGCAACCAGCCATAGTTCACATCACGCATGATGTGTTCGGTGGAGGCAAAGGCCAAATCCGCATGGGGCGTATAATGCATGGCCAATATGATGCCGGTAACAATTTGCACCACCAACATGATCCCGGCCAGGGAGCCCATGTTCCACCAATAGTTCAGATTTTTTGGAGTGGGATAAACCACCACGGCATCGTTGACGAAACTGAAAATCGGCAGCCGATATTCAATCCATTTTACGATGGCATTGTTTGTTTGAAAGCTTGATTCGCCTGACATGTCTACCCCCTAGCCGATCTTGATATTGTTATCGTCGAGGAAGACATAGTCCGGCACCGGCAGATTAAGCGGCGCAGGACCCTTGCGAATGCGTCCCGAGGTATCGTAGTGGGAGCCGTGGCAGGGACAGAACCAACCGTCAAATTCCCCTTGCTGGCCCAATGGTACGCAACCCAGATGCGTACACACACCCACCAGGATCAGCCATTCTGGCTTTTCCACCCGAGCTTCGTCGCTTTCAGGATCAGGCAGATCGCTCATGGGAACGGCCTCGGCTTCGGAGATTTCCGCCGCTGTGCGATGCCGGACAAAAACCGGTTTGCCGCGCCAGCTGACTGTAATGGACTGCCCGACTTCGATACCGGACAAATCAACCTCGATCGAGGAAAGCGCCAAAACATCCTGAGACGGGTTCATCGCATCAACCAAAGGCCAGACAAAGCCTGCCGCACCAACGACACCAAGGCCGCCAGCCGCTACATAAAGGAAATCCCGGCGGCCGGGATCATGCCCGTCTCCGCCTGTACTATCCGCCATGGTTTGATCACCTTATTTTGAAAATACTGGGAGAATTACAAGTCCCTGTTTGTCATGCTCGTGCGCATTTGTCCAGTCATGGGCGCTATGAAAAGCGCAGTTTGATCCTACCTGTGACATTTCGGACCGGGGCACTGGTGGGGTACTGGGCGAAGCGCATGTTTACATTATAAATGCTCCAAATTTTCAAATAAGGACAATTGAACCAATTACTTGGCTCACAATACCGATTCCGGTTAATTGAAAATTGCTCCAGCGGAAGTAATCGGCGATGCTGCGTTATGCGACTTGCCCTTTATCAACCAGATATCCCCCAGAATACCGGTACCATTGTGCGCCTTTGTGCCTGCCTTGGGGTGCCCCTGGATATTATTGAGCCCTGCGGCTTTACCTTTACGGAAAAGCAACTGCGCCGGGCTGCGATGGACTATGCGGAACGGGCGGAACTGCGACGGCATATTTCCTGGGAAGATTTCAAACCGGCCGTCAAGGGCCGGCTGATCCTGGCCAGTACAAAAGCGGCCATCGCTTATACGGAATTTTCTTTCCAGGCCGATGACACCATACTATTGGGGCAGGAACAGGCCGGCGTGCCGAACGAGGTGCATAATCATGCGGATGCGCGGCTGACGATACCCATGCAGGGCGATGCGCGATCATTGAATATTGCCGTTGCCGGTGCGATGGTTTTAGGTGAGGCTTTGCGTCAGACAGGCGGTTTTGCCACCACCGATTTAGACGCTTCAGACGATTTAGAATGATAGGAGGGTTGGCCATGATGCGAGCAATGGTGCGAGCAATGACGGGGCGTATATTACGCCGCTGTATAATATGGTGTGCTGTAATGCTGCTGTGGTCAGGTAGCGGTGCCAACGCCGCTGATCTGAATATCGCGGCTTTTCAAGGGGTTTGGCGGGGCAACGCGGTTTCGGAAAGCGATATCAGCGTCAACTTCCAACTGACCAGCCGGGATATCGATGTCACCGTACGCAGTGACAGCAGCGGCGGTTTTACGATTGTCTGGAACACAGTGCAGCGGCAAAAGGGCGATCCTAACAACCCACGGGAAAAGTTGAAATCGACAGAGATGCAATTCGCCTCCCAGCGCCCCGGCGTTTGGCGCGGTATGTCGAACGGCGATCCTCTGAACGGTGCCAAGCCTTATGCCTGGGCCTATCTCAAGGATCGCAGTCTGAATATCATCACCTTGCAGATTTATGCCGATGGCCGCCATGAAACCCAGACCTATCGCCGAACCCTTTCGGGCACCGGTATGGTTCTAGATTTCATCCGAAATGTGGATGGGGAGCAAGTACGCCGAGCCAGCGGTCGCCTCATCAAGGTGGAAAACTGATTGTGAGCCGCAAAGTCACCTTGGATACGATTGTATTTGATTTGGGCGGCGTTCTGATTGATTGGAGCCCGTATCATCTGTATCGCAAACTGTTCGACAACGATGCAGACATCGCCAGTTTCCTTGAGGAAATCGACCTATACAATTGGCTGCGCGGCGTTGACGCGGACAAATCGTTCCAGCGCGGGGTGGAAGAATTGTCGGCCTGCCTGCCCCACCACGCCGACATGATTGAAGCTTATTGGCACCGCTGGGCCGAGACATTGAACGGCACCCTGGACGACAGCCTGGCGATCGTCACTGAGTTGAAGGCGCAGGGCCGACCACTGTATGTCATTTCCAACTGGTCGTCTGAAACCTGGCATCATGCCACTGAACGCTTTGATTTTCTTGATATATTTGACGGCATGGTGATCTCCGGCCTGGAAGGCATCGCCAAGCCGGAACCGGATATTTTCCACCTGGCCTGTGAACGTTTCGATATTCTGCCCGGGCAAGCGGTATTTATTGATGACAGGGCGGAAAATGTGGAAAGCGCCCGCAGGGTGGGCTTTCATGGCGTCCACTTCACCGACGCGGTGACTTTGCGACAAGACCTGGTCGCGCTGGAGATTTTGTGATGAAACCAACTATCGGATTTATCGGCCTGGGCCTTATGGGACAGGCCTTTACCCAGCGCCTTTGCAGCCTTGACTATACGGTCGTTGGCTATGATCTGGTGGCGGAAAAATTGGCCGCCGCCGCCGAACATGGCGTGGTGCCGGCCGCGACACCCGCCGACCTGACCGCCCGGGCTGATCTGGTGTTGCTGTGTGTGACCTCGACTGATGCGGTGCAGCAGGTGGTCTTTGGCACCAACGGCGTGGCGGAAGCCGGCAGCAGCGAAAAATTACTGGTGGATCATTCCACATCCATTGTTCAGGCAACCCAGGACATGGCGCTGGCGTTGAAAGACCGGACCGGGATGGGCTGGATCGATGCCCCCGTTTCAGGCGGCCCGCCGGCAGCACTGACGGGCAGTCTGGCGATTATGGCCGGTGGGGCGGAGCCGGATATCGCCCAAGCCTTGCCCGTGATGGCCGATCTTGCCGCACAATTCACCCACATGGGTGCCGTAGGGGCCGGCCAGGTGACCAAGATGATTAATCAGGTCCTGGTTCTGAATAATTACGCCGTTCTGGCAAAGGCGTTGGCATTGGCGGAAGCAGGCGGCATCGACGCGGCAAAGATCCCCGAGGCATTGGGGGCGGGACATGCGGGTAGTTCCATGTTGACAGCCATATATCCGCGCATGCTGGCCCGCGACTTCGCGCCCGCTGGATTTGCCCGGCAGGTCCTGAAGGATTTGGACATGGTCCATGATCTGGCCAAATCCCTTGCCGTGCCCACACCCATGTCCAGCCAAACTGCCAGCCTGTATCGCATCCTCAATTCCAAAGGTCATGGAGAATTGGACGGCATCGCCGTGTTAAAGTTGTTTGACAAAAACGACAGTATTTAGACTCCACAGTATCCATGCATAACCCGTTATGCGATTAATTATAATTTTTTAACTACTTTTATTTGCAAACATAGTCCCGCGCGTTTATAGTTGAGAAGCCGCATCAACCTTAACGCGAGGTTTTCCTATGACAGCTTTTACCCCTGAACGCATGAACAGTTATTGCGAGGCCGAAGACTTATGTCCCGATGCAAGGACGGCGGAGTTGGCAAGTTTCCAAAAATTTCTCCATGACGGGGCCGGCAAGGTGGTGCTGGAACTGGGCAGCGGCAATGGCACCTTGACCAAATGCCTCACGGACATGGGCTGGACCGTGGACACGGTCGATATCGCATTTCAGGCCCCACCAGGCGCGCGCCGCCACTACAATGCCGATATCGCCAATGGTTTGGGTTTTTTGCCAAAGGACGCCGCCTATGATGCTGTCGCCTCTCTGGCGGTGCTGCATCATGTGGCCTCTGACCCGAAGCGGCTGCCCACGCCCCTGGCCGACGACATGGCCGCTGTGACAAAGCCAGGTGCCATGGTGATCCTGCAGGATGTGCCGGGCGATGCGGCCCTGCCACAAATGCCAAATAGCCCCGACGGAGCGGCCGGAGCGACCGGAGCGGACGGCGTGTACGGTGCCGCAACCACCACCCGCATATTTGCCGAATTGGTGGATCCGCACAGTACGCCAACCCACAACGGCATCTATCTGCAAATGCCGGCTATCAGCAGCCAGCTAACGCAAAGCACCGGGCCGGAATTTGAACCAGTGGCTTGTTTTCACCATGCCTGTGACTGGCGCTTTCCGAACCGGGATACGGCCATCCAATACGTTCAGTCACTGTTCAACCTGGACCTGGACCGAAACAGGATCGAGGCAGTTATCGAACCTGTCCTAAAGACTGTCGGTGCCCAGGGTGGCCAGATACATCTGCCCTGGGCCCTGGATTGTCTCGTCCTTCGACGCACCTGATCCCCGAGCGCTCCAGACCACGTTCAATTATCGTTATTGCCTTGCCTTGCCACGGCTCTCGGGGCAGATTCGACCATATGTCGTAGACGAAGTTGGAGACGGCGCGTGGATCAATTCGGACTTGCCAAGCGGGCGCTTGTTGGCGGTAAGCATGCCACCGCATTGCGCCTGCTAACGCCCCTGGCCGAAGAGGGCCACGCCCCGGCGCAAACCAGACTTGGCGAATTATACCGCCATGGCCAAGGTGTCGCCCGGGACCACGATGAGGCGCTGTCGTGGTTCCGCAAGGCGGCGGACCAAGGTGATGCCGATGCCCAAGGTATTCTGGGCGATATGTTCTATAGCGGCGAAGGCGTCCCCCGGGACGATGGCAAGGCGGCGCGGTGGTATCATCAGGCCGCCGATCAATCCCTGCTCGATGCCCAATTTAACCTGTCCGTCATGTATCATAACGGCCAGGGGGTGACCCAGGACAACATACAGGCGCACATGTGGGCCAATATTGCAGGCGTTCGGGGTCACAAGAAGGCGCGAGAAATCCGCGATGTCTTGGCCAAGCAAATGACCCTGGCGCAAATTGCTGAGGCCCAAAAAATGGCCCAAACATGGATGGCCAGTCATAGTGATCCTGTGGAAGAATGATTAACCCAAAGCGAGCCGGACCCGTTCAGCGACGTAGCGGGCATCTTCCCCCACGCCATAGATGATGCCTGACTTGCGGGTATGCAGGTAATTCAAGCCCAGAAAGTAAAGGCCCGGCACCGCCGTTTCGCCGCGTGCGGTAACCGGATAACCGAAGCCATCAAAGACATCCGCCTTGATCCAGGCATAGTCAAAGCGAAAGCCCGTGGCCCAAATGACCGATGAAACGCCTTCATGGGCCAGGTTCAGGTGGAGGGGCTCTTCATACAGTTCCATGCTGGCTACGGCGGCATGTTCCATCTCGCCGTCATCCAATGGTGCCGTCAGACCGTTCTGCGCGATATAGTCGTCCACATCGCGACAAAAGTTCGTCGCGAACAGATCGGCGTTACGGATATTTTCCTGTAAATCCTGTTTCAGGCCTAGAACCGATCCATCAACCCTCTCAACCCGCCCGACAAGACGAACGCCCTCGGAATGGAAATTCTGCAAGCTTTGAGTATGGCCACCGTCCCGCCCGGTCATAAGCGGCTCCCCGCCGAAGCGTTTACGCGGATCATCAAGGGCGGCGGCCGG